>Ga0316205_10001423_pt1 | contig 30155 bp, 21 predicted proteins | sample 3monthpyrite_MG_FD_204941 | JGI IMG/M metagenome (GOLD analysis project Ga0316205, IMG submission 204941) | Microbial mat bacterial communities from mineral coupon in-situ incubated in ocean water Damariscotta River, Maine, United States -... | ecosystem: Environmental > Aquatic > Marine >...
TAGAAATTTCAGCTTCCGGGTGCACAACCGCACTTGGGTGGATACCTCTAGGCTGATTCAAACTGAGAAGACTTCGCACCAATCTGCTGAAAGCCAGCTTTGGATTATCAACTACGAAAAAAGCTTTTGAGGCTTTCTGCTCTTCTGAAATCTCAATAGTCTCATCGCAAATTATCACACAAGCACTTGTTTCATCAACCAACGTTTGCTTATTTGGTTTTGTGGGGCTACACCAAACGAGTGAAGTTTCATCTGCCTCCCCGATGCTTCTGATATTTTCGATAAAACAATCTTCATTGCCTATAAAATGATACTCTACAGTTAGTGCAGCTCTTAAATTAGCAACAGAACTTCGAGGTATTTGAGATGTATTCATGATCAGCCTTGCCCGAAATTTCTAAACTTTTTGCCTTATCACTTCAAATGCTTCAGCAAATGTCTCGTTTACCTGAACACCCCGAACCCGTGCTAATCCTTCGATAAACTCTTTGGTAAAATACGCCCGTTGTTTTTGAAACTGGGACTCGTACGTACTCATCATTTTCCACTTCATATCTATATGGGCTTGCGACAACGTAACAAAGGCCTGAGTGTTGAAAGAAACATGGTTCCATGGAAGTTCATATCCCCAAATACTGGTTTGTTTAAATGCTCGCAATCCTTCGTTAAACACAACTTGATGATCTTGATGAACATCACTTCCAGAGGGCAGCAATACCAAATCGGGTTGAATAGCACTTCTCAATTTAATCATTTCTTCCAGTACCTCTTGTCGGTGATATGAGAGCATACGCACTTTGTAGTCGTACACAAAGAGCTTTTCTGGTGGAATTCCCAAAATTTCCATGGCGGCTAAAAATTCGTTTCTCAACATATCAGGGTTCGCGCCTTCCGGTAATGAAGCTCGTGCAGTTGAGAATGCGGCTACGTAAATTTCTTTGCCTTCAGCATGAAATCGAGCCATAGTGCCGCCACATCCTAATTCGGCGTCGTCGGTGTGGGGAGCAAGTACTAAAATTTTATTCATTTGCAATTCCTTTCATTTGATCAAACTGCCTGTACATTTCCAGCATCTCATTAACAGCAGTATCCCAGTTATATTTTTCTACTACCGCTTTATAGCCATTTTTACCAAGTTTTTTCGATAGGTTTTCATTGGAATATAAGGCCAAAACCGTTTCTGCAAAGGCTATCTCGTTTTCACTTTCATAAACCAACCCACATTCTTCTAAATCAATTAGTTTCTGAACAGAATCACAATTTGTTGCAACAATAGGTAGCTCATAATACATATACTGAAATAATTTATTTGAACTTGAATTATCTGTTTGTGGTGTTTTTTTAAATGGAACTAATCCAATATCAGCGGCTTTTAAAAACGATTTTATTTCCTTCTGTTGTTTCCAACCTTCAAATATTACATAATCACTTACTTCCAATTCGTTAACAAGACGATGCAGTTTATCTCTTTCTTCACCATCACCTACAAGAACTAATCGAATGTTTGGAATCTGAAGTTTGATATTTGGCATTGCTCTAATAACATGCTCTAATCCACGATTCCCAATAAATCCACCTACATACAAAAGCACATAATTATTGGAATACTTAATTTCAACATTTTCGTCTACTTTAAAGTTATCAAATAGATTCAGTCTGATAGAGTTCGTAGTGATCAGAGCGTTTTCTGGTTTCACACCTTTTTTTATCAATCGATCCCTTATTCCTTCACTCACAGTTATGACTTTGTCAAATAATGGAAGCCATTCTATTTCATTCTTCTCCCATTTTTTATGTGAAACAATAAGGTTATTTGGAAACCGGTTTGGCCAATCATAGTCTTTGATTACTTCAACATAATTTTCATGCATGTCACCAATAAAAATGCCTTCCCATTGTTTCTTTAATCTTTGTATTACTCCAAAAGTATATAGATCATGAAGATGAATAGCATCGTAACTTGTATGCTTGAAGATTTTTTTAATTTGATTTTCAATCTTCCAGTCCATCCAAGGAATCATTCCAGCTAGACCATGCATTTTATTCAGCCAGTATTTTGGCATTGCAGAACGATAAATTGTGTATCCGTTATAATGAACAGTTTCAGAATTAACATAATCACCAATTGAAAGAATCCCTACCTTATGCCCATTTTCTACTAATATTTCAGCCTCGTTTTCAATACGAATATCAGTAGGAATTTTATGATCGACTACCATCAATATATTCATGGAATTTTCTTTTTATGAACTCTAATAGTATTGAACAGACAATTGAATTGCTTTATGTAATACACTGTTCGTAAAATTCTCGCATTTTAGGTTCAACCAATTGGTTATTGTGCCACAATAACGTAAAATTCCCATTGTGTTGTCTGCACTGGTTGCGCAATTCAACTACAACATTCCAAGCATCTTCCATTCTATCTTTTAAACCTAAATATGATTTACTGAATAAGCTTTGCTCCATAATAATAAGGGGTTCGATCATCACTTTAGAAGCTTCTAATTTTTGGAAATTGAATGCGGGATAACATTTACATGTGCCACATCTAAATCCGGGGTATTCAGCAAATGTAAGAGTTTGATCAATTACTATATTTGCATTTTCAAGTTCTTCCACACTCTTATTATTCCATCTTAAATAATGATATCGACTTCGTAAGGTATTAATATTTATACCTATTTTTTCACATTCCGCTATTAGTATTTCGGCTTCCTTTTGTACTTGCCCAGACATCAGAGATGAATTAAAAGATGGATGCAAGCCTATTTCATGTCCTGCATTATTTATTTTCAATAATAAAGTTTGGATTTCAGGATTGGTGATACTGTATTCTTGATCGTACTTCTTATTGGTTTTATATGTAAGGAAAAAAAATATGTTCTTTCTATCATGTTTTACTGATGATTTGATGATCCAATCAAATGTATTATATGGATCTCTTGAAAGTGAACCATTTTGAACATCTTTATATAGACGGTGTCTTTTTAACACATCTAAAAAAGAACGCCTTGAAATAAGATCGCCTGCCATTCTTTTGAGAAGATGTCTTTTTGAATAGTAAAGATATTCAAATGGCCGATCGACATCGTGCGACGGAATGATTTTATATTTTGATTCAGTCTCTGCAATCCGAATAGTAAATTCATTCTCAATCATAGATTTAAACAAACAGATCAACTCATCAACAATAGGTCTATTTAAATAATCTTTATTTATTGCTTTCGAGGCTTTAAATCTACCTAAATGATCGAAATTATCTACTTTAGTAAGGATATACTCTTCATATCTGCTAAGTAAAATGAAAATGGTTCCAATAATGTCAATTTGATGAATCTTTTCTTTCTCATGATTCTCATTACTTTGAATCCCCAAATAAACCTTATTTATATAAATATATTGAGCCAATGAATACTGAATATTTACTCTCTTTTTTAAGAAGTTATCATATTCATTTGTGACAAATTTAGCTTGAAGATCAAAACTAGATTGCTTGTACTCAAATTTATAAGATATTCGCCTCTCGCTTCTTATATCAAATTTAATCTCTAATCTATCTTCAATAATTCTTAGAACATAAGTTGAGACTTCATTTAGTTCTTTAGGTATATAACATGTAATAATAATCAACTAATTAAGCCCGCTATAATTTCAATAGACATCCAGAATTCCTTATGCATTAGTTTAGTTCAGCAAAAACAAAATCTTCGTTTTCAACTTCTACAGTATAACCTTTCTCTTTAAGTAACTTGCTAATTGCTAGAGCAGCGTCAACTCCTTCTGTATCATATCTAGCTGCAATACTCAAATGTTTTGGCTTAAAAATAGATAACCCTCTCAATGCATTAATTTCAGCTCCATTCAATTGGATAATCATGAATTCATTGGCAAATTCATCTATGTCATTAAAAATATTATCTAGACTATCAGCTTGAACAATAAAATAATCTGAGTTATTGTACTTTATTTCGATGCTTGAAGACTGCCTATCATTCTTTTTTCTGTTAAATTTCAGCTTCTTTTCTACATCCCAAACACCTTTATTTACACAGGTAACATGAGAAAGATTATTCGCTTTCACATTTTTTTCAAGGAGTCTGAAATTATCTGGCATTGGTTCAATTGCAATAACCGACCCCTTTTCACCAACTTGCTCAGCTAACTTTATACTACAAAAACCTTGATAAGCACCCATTTCAGCAACTTTATCTTTTCTGCTAACTTTATACCTACTTTGTTTTTTAGGTCCCCCATACTTTAACCCACCTTCGTTGTACCGAATTACAATATCAACCGCAACCTGAATGCATTCTTTACTAAGAAGCATTCTAACTCCCCTTGGTAAAGTTGGATATAGAATATGATCGAGTTTATTTGATGATCTTGAACCATAAAAAATAGGACCTTCCTTCAGTTTTACAAAAGGATCACCTTCCGAATCTATTCCGCAATTTTCAATTTCTAGGTTAGTAACCTTATTTAGTAATTCTAATCTTAGCAAAAAGCTGGTAATAAATCCTTTCATATTATACTAATTGTGCCAGTGCTCTTATCATCCAAGCGTCTCCCCACCTAAAATAGTAGCTTTCATCTAATGAATTGGTGTTATTCATTCTATATCCGAAATGTTTTTTATTATCAATGTATAAACTTGATATTGAAAAATCAGCGATTTCGATTGCCGTTTTTCTATAAGAATCAGAAAGATTGCTCTCTGTAAATGTAAGAATACTTTGAGCGCAACTTTGAATGTCGATCGGGTATAATTTTTTTGTTGATAATTTAGGGACTATACCATCGAAAAGCTCCCGTCGGTAGAATTCCATACCCAACTGATATGACTTTAAATAATCTTCTGATTTTGTGTCCTCAACAATAGTTTTCAAACTTTCAAGAACAAAGCCTGTATGATAATTATCTATCATATAATTTAGTTTGTCGGGTGGTGCCCAATAATAAAATGATCCATCTTTGTTTTGATGACCAATAGTGAAATTTACTAAGCGGCGACCGAATTTATCGAGTTCACGGTTTTTAGTAATTCTTGCCACTCTAAGAATTATTGCAGCTGCCAACATACTAGCATTATGAATATGATATTTATCTACGGTTGTATAACTAAGGCAAATATTACCATTTACATCTTCTGTATAATTGAAATCATTTTTAAATAAATAACATACATCAACTACAATATCTAAATATTGATCATCTCCTGTAAATTCAAATAAATCTAGGAATGCCCAAGCAACCTGTGAACTTACCGTAGCTCTAGGTATATTTTTTGGAAATATCATTCTTGAATACCAAGTAAAAGGTTGGCCCCATGCGAAATGTTTTGAATAATTACTTCTATTTTCAATTAACCAACTGCCAAGTTCAAAAACTTCTTCAATATTAATAAATTTCTTTTCTTTTTTAAGAAGCTGTAAATAACCTCGTATTACAAAAGCATGACTCTGTGGAAATTTCTGTTTATCCGAGCTAGATATTTTCCTTATAAAATCCGGGTAGTGTTTAATTATTGATTTATAAGGCTTTTGAATTACTTTCTTCGCCAATCCGGCTGATAGCTTTGATGATAATGCATAATATCTAGTTTGAAGTAAATTGCTTATATCAAAACTAGAATAGTCTTCCTTTCTTGCAGTTTCAATGATTGATTCTAATACAAATTGTATTCTACTCATTAACGATACTTAGAATTTTATCTGCAATTAATTTATGCCCAGGAATATTATAGTGAACACCATCGGGAAAATGATCAATATGATTTAGATTCGAAACATCAATAAATAATGCGCCGGTTTTTGAACTGACCTTGCTCAAGATTTTATTGTATAATTGATATTGTTTAAGAATTCCTGGTAATTCATTTTCTAATCGTTCATTACCATTATTTATTCCAATTAATACAATTTTACAGCTGGTCGCTTCTTTTAAAAGCTTAATACTTGATAGCATATTTTGTTCAAAATCTATAGATGTTACCCAAGGTTTATAACCTCGTTTCTCTACTAGAATTTTGCGCAAATTAAATCTCTTAATCAAATTATATACTAAATTTGTGACAGGGAAAAGCCACTTGCGATTCCTTTTAAATAATATATCAGAATACCACAGTGGAATTTCTCTGTGAGGTGCATCTACACAACCTACATTTATCACATATAAATCTGCATCAATATCAATGAGTTCGGCAATATCGTTTTTAAGTTCATAAGATAAATAACGTGATTGTCCTTTGAGTATAATCTCCCATTCTGAACTTAGAGATTCTTTTAAAAAAGCTGCATATATGCTCTCTAACTCATATTCAATTTTTGGTCGAACTCGAATCGTCACTGAATTACCGACTATACAAATCCTCTTTTTCAATTATAACCCTTGAAAATTATTTGTGATAAATCTGGCGCAGTAAAATGCCCCATAGATTGGCATAATGATGATGAATGTCTTCCAAAGGAATTCTTTGAAACTAATGCCTAATGCAATAAACACCTGTACATTATTAAACATATATCCGAAAGCGCTCCCAATAGTAAAACAAATTATTGCCGGAATTAGTGAACCTGTATTGATACCAATTGTTATCCCTAATACTCTGGAACCTGCTAATACAATATTCACTAGTAGCGTTTTTTCTTCAATTCGTAATACCCTAAAAATTCTAGCAAATGGGCTAGATATTAGTTTAAAGACATAGTAAGCAGACAAAATCATCGCAAACTGTCCCGCTAATTCCCAATCATTACTAAATACGAAGCTGAAAAGAACGTCACCAAAACCAAATATCAGTCCAAACGTTAAACTTCCCACAATCAGCATTTTTGTATATGTAGTAAGTGTAAATTTCCGGAGAGATTCGGGATTATTTAAATATAGTTCATTAGCTCGTTGGAAATAAACTGGAGCAATACTATTTCCAATAACTGTAATCGGGATATTCAACATTTGATTTGCAAATCCAAATGCCCCAACAGCCCCATCACCAAATCCAAATGCGAGTAAATAAAGAGGAATATCACTTGTAATTTTATTCAAAAAATTGGAACCCATGATATAGGTAGGATACTTCCTGAATTCTTTTAGAACTTCTTTTTGATCAGAAAATGTAACTACTTTAAATTTTTTGAAATCACGAAATATATTATTTGTACCTAAGGTCAAAGTTCCAAGGAATTTTGAAATCATATCAGCATATATCAATCCAGAAAATATGCCACCTAGAGTTACCCCATGTAGAATCTCAATTCCTTTTCGGCTACTTGACATCACTACTTGTGATGAAGCATTTCGCTTAAACTCTTTTCTTCTAACATTCCAATTGATAAAAATAACATTTAATGCTGATACCAATAAACCTATGGGCAATAGATACCATAAAGCATACAAATCATGACCACCTATTAATTCTAAAAACCATTTACCGAAAAAAACCAGAATTACTGTAAATATTGCCACGCCAAGAAAGGTAATTGACAAGCAAAATTTGAGTAATGCAATAAAAGCTCGTTGAAATTTTGGTACCACAAATGCATGTGGATACATGCCGTTTATAAGAATTGTTCCAATCGCCACAATTGAGGCGTATATGTAAAATACTCCAAACTCTTCTTTTGTATATAATCTTGTAACTATTGGCGTTAGTAAAAAAGCTACAATAATATTTATAATAGACCCCGATGACATTATCAACGAATTTCGCCTGAAAGATCCTTGTGTACCTAATAAGTTTTTAATGGGGTCTTTTATGTTCACAAATTGAAGACTAATTAGTCCTTTAAATTATAGCCAAATTGGTCGCATAGATCGAAGAACTCTTTATTGAATGAAGTATCCTGCAATGCTTTTAGGATTTCAAGTTTATCTAAGCTTTTCGATTTTGTTTGAAAATTAGTTTTTGTGCTAGTCCATTTACTTGAAATTTTTAACTCTTTTATTCCCGCAAAAATGAATATTTTTCTTAACACTGCGGTATTCAAGTCTTCAGATTTTGAAAAAAAGTAACGATCACTTTTTAAATCTAATGTATTTTTTAGAATAAAGTTGTTGGACTCAAACCATAGCCAGCCAATTTTCTGAATGGTGTTTAGTTTATTCCATTCAAAAGTGTCATGCATGGTTATTCTGCCCAAATCATGGCCGTCCCCTTCGAACCAATTCCGATTTATACCAGAGATAATAAAATCGAACGGATTTCTTGTTATATGAACAAATCTTGAGTTATAAATTTTATCCTTTATCACGGGTAATGCAAAAGTAATTCTATTATTTGTCTCAACGTATTGCAAATTTCGCTTAGCACATTCTAATAGAATTTTATCTCGAGCTGTAAAAAAAAGTTGAGTATAGAATGGCTCATATTCAGTCTGCTGTTCAAAATAATCATAGTATAATTTACCTTCCTTAAGAAATGGGATATCTGGACTATGATTGACAAAAACATCCTTTTGATCGGCTATGATATTTGTAAGCCAATGCGTTCTACACCTCCCTGTTGACACAATAAATACCGGATTTTCCAATGACCGATATTCTTCAGACTTAAGTTCGAGTAGAGTTATTTTTTTTTGAACTTTGCCAAAGTATGTTCGCTGATAAAGTTTACGAATAAACTCTTTCCAAGAGTAGTTCATTGTTTATTTGAGTATGAAGTTTCAGAATATACTAAGAAAATATTCATCACTTAATTACAATACTAATTGGTAAGTTCATCATTTAATTGGTTTTTAAAACTTGATTAGAATCTTGAAAATATATTTGAATATAATCATCGTATCTTCCTAATAAATGTATATAGAGATTAAAAATGGCCAAAACTAAGTATAGTACCCACCTTGGAATGGTGGACATTTTACCCGGAGAAGTAGAGAAATGGAGAACTTTAGAGGCTATCATTCATGAGGAAGCAGCAAAGTTTAATTTCGAAGAGATACGAACTCCGATTATGGAGCAAACTGAACTCATTAAAAGAGGTGTTGGTCAATTAACCGATATTGTTACCAAAGAGATTTTTGCTTTTACAAAAGGGGATAGTAATTATGTGCTTCGCCCTGAACTCACTGCACCGGTTGTAAGAGCATTTGTTCAGCATCACTTAGCGCAAAGAGGTGGTGCACAAAAATTGTATTACATCGGCCCCATGTTCCGTGCTGAACGACCACAAAAAGGCCGTCAACGACAATTCCATCAATTTGGTCTGGAGATCCTTGGAACCGTTGATCCTATCGCGGATGTCGAGTGCATCACCTTCATGATGCGGATTTATGAACGAATTGGAATTAAGAATTTTACTTTGAAATTGAATTCTGTTGGCGATGCTGAAAGTCGCGAAGCATATAAAAATGTACTTCGTGAATATCTGCGTCCAAATCTTGATCAGTTAAGTGAATTATCAAAAACTCGCTTCGAGAAAAACCCGATGAGAATTCTCGATTCCAAAGAACCGGAAGATCAGGAATTCATCAAAAATGCCCCTGTTATTAGTGATCATTTGAATGAAGAATCGGCCGTGCATTTTGCGCTAGTTTGTAAGTATTTAGATATGCGGGAAATTAATTATGAAATCGATCCACTCTTGGTTAGGGGCATGGATTATTACACACGAACTGCCTTTGAGTTAACCAGCCCAGATTTGGGATCGCAAGATGCACTTGCCGGTGGTGGAAGATATGATCTACTCGTTGAAGAAATTGGTGGCTTATCTACTCCGGCAGTTGGATTTGCAGCAGGAATGGAGCGTTTATTGATTGCCTGTGAAGAACTTGGAATCATATTATCTGATGAAAAATCTATTGACATGTTCATGGTTTGTCTTGGTGATAATGCACGAATTTGGGTGATTGAACATCTTTCAGAATTCCGGAATAATGGGATATCTGCCACCATGGATTACAAAGGCCGCTCAATGAAAGCCCAAATGAAAGAAGCTAATCGCCAGAATGCTAGGTTTGCATTGATTATTGGAGATGATGAACTGGAAACCGGTAAATTTGTATTCCGTAATATGGCTGAAAGCAGCGAAGAACATCTCACTAAAGAAGAGATTTTAAATCGTTTCTAAAACTTATTCGTAATCCAGTTGAATTTTAAGTTCCGCAATATCTTTTGGGTAACCAAGTATTGATAATATATCGCGAGACTCAAGCATGGTTTTACCTTTTGGTATGATTATTTCTCCATCACGTTCAATAATCGTAACCAAACATTCACCGGGTAAATCTAAATCCATTATTTTTTTTCCAATCCAATCTTCAACTTTCGTGTGTTCTACCAATCTTACATGAAAAAATCGTTCATCAGTCAACAGCACCTGTTTCATTGCTTTTTCAATTTTTGCACTCTTCCACCTTTCAAGAAATCCTTCCGCTTCTATTAATTCTGCCAAATGACCGATAATCCTCATGTGTAGTAAAGGCTTATCCTTAGGTGTAGCAAGAAAAATGATTGCAAATGCTTTTTTTTCATCCTTATCAATGGTAAAATTGATTCCATGTGCAGAGTGAACGGCCAGCATCTCAGGAATTAGAACCTCTTCTAGCTGTACATATTTAAAGAATACTCCATCTTTCATCTCGATAAAATGATCACCTAGATCAGATAATTGATCTTTAAGAAGTTCACGATCCAGCTTTAATCGCTGATTTAGTGTGATCGTCGCCTTCAAGATTAATCGTTCTAAGTTGCTGTTGTCATCCTCTACATGAAGCATAATGGATCTTGCAATTACTTCTTCATAAGTAAGCGAAGAATCCACATTTTTTTCATTGATGATGGTCATCAATTCATGCTCTAACGCTTCATATCTAAGTTGACCTAATCGGCTGTAAATGTGATAAATTGCGCCCTGTCGTTTTACCTTGCCATGTGCGAAATAGAAATACCATCCAATGCAGAGAATAATCATGGTGCCCGTCAAACCAACAGCAAGAAGTCCCATTTCAGCCACTAACCAAATCGAAATAAACATACCAATAATCTGCACCCATGGATATAAAGGTGATTTATAACCCGGCTTATAAGCTTCAATTCGGCTTTCTCGCATCACAATTACCGATAAATTGATCAACCCAAAAAGTAACAATTGAAATGCTGATGCGAGTTTAGCAACAGCTTCAACATTAAATAGTAAAAGAACAAACGCCATAATTATGGTTGTAACTACAACGGAAAAATGTGGGGTTTTAAACCGGCCAATGGTCTGAAAAACCGGACTAAGTAAGCCATCTCTACTCATCGCCAATGGATATCTTGATGCAGACATTATTCCGGCATTTCCGGTGGATGCAAAAGCAGCAATTGCAGCAATTACGATCAAGAGCACCCCTGAACCTGATGGCATGAAATTCATTATCACTTCGCCAACATCTGCAACCGGGGTTAGGCTTGAATAAAGTTGATTTGATGGCAATACTTTCACCATAATGAAAACACCAACAACATATACTATGCTTGCCGTTACCAATGACAAGATCATACCCATCGGGATCGACCAATCAGGGTTTTTAACTTCTTCAGCAATACTAGCTACTTTGGTCAACCCTGCGTACGAAACAAATACCAAACCAATAGTTGAAATGAAACCATTTATACCATTTGTGAAAAAATCGTCTTGTCCACCAAAATTGATGCTTATATCAGAGGTGAACATGTGTGATAAACCCACAATCACAAAAAAAGCCATTATTAAAACTAACGCTGTCACCAAAAGTCTTTGCAATAATGCCGTTTCTTTGGCACCAAAAATATTCAATAGCCCAAATGCAAACGTTAGAACAAGTGCCAGTGGAATCATGGGTACATCTACATATAAAGTTAGATAAGCTCCCATTCCAATTAAGGCGAATGCACTTTTAAAAATAAGAGCTACCCAAGAACCAAGACCGCCAATTGTACCAATTAATGGTCCCAGACTTCTATCGAGAAAGTAATAAGCTCCCCCTGCTTTTGGCATCGCCGTACTTAATTCTGCAACGCTAAACATTGAGGGAAGAATCAAAAAACCAGCCGCAAGATAAGCCAAATACACAGAACTTCCGGTTTCCATAGCGGCCAAACCAGGCAAAAGAAAGAAGCCGGAACTAAACATTGCTCCAGTACTTACTGCGTAAACATCGTAAATAGTAAGTTTTTTGGATAATTTTTTCAAAGTGATAGCCATTAACTCTAGTTTTAATTATCCTATTTGGTGTTTTGGGAATAATAAGTTATTTCAAAATTTAGTTCCCAATAAAATTTCTAAAGTATTTTATGTTACTTTATTTGGCGAAAATAGTATCACTTAAAACAGACTTAATAATTTGAACGAAGAGATTTTACTTGGTTTAGCGAGCGTGGTCGCACTTGGAATTTCAGCACAGTGGCTCGCATGGCGAACAAAACTTCCCGCCATATTAATGCTCTTACTTTTTGGGATTATAGCCGGCCCGGTAACCGGTCTCATTAGGCCTGATCATCTCATGGGCAGTTTGCTTCAGCCATTTGTTTCCATTTCGGTAGCAATCATTCTTTTTGAAGGTGGATTAAGTTTAAGTATGTCGGAATTTAGGAAAATCGGTGGGGTTGTCATCAAATTGATAACTATAGGCATTTTGATTACTTGGGCATTATCAGCAGCGGCGGCCTACTACTTTTTAGATTTAGGAATTGAAATCGCGGTTTTATTTGGCGCAATTTTAATTGTTACCGGCCCTACAGTTATCATTCCCTTATTACGGCAAGTTCACCCGACTGAAAAAGCAAGTTCCATTATTAAATGGGAAGGGATTGTTAATGACCCAATTGGAGCGATGATGGCCGTTCTGGTTTTTGAAATTATTATCGCTGGTGGATTTGAAAATATGTCCGGTCGGGCTGGTTTAGTTATTATTACTACAATAGTTGATGGCTCTTTCTTTGGTGCTTTAGGCGCCGGTATTATGTATTTGATGCTAAAAAAACATTGGATTCCTGATTACCTTCAAAATCCAATCACTCTTGCTACTGTAATTTCAGTATTTACCCTTTCAAACTTACTTCAACACGAATCGGGTTTATTAGCAGTTACAGTAATGGGACTATTGCTTGCCAACCAAAAAACGGTGCGTGTTAAGCATATTGTCGAGTTCAAAGAAAATCTACAGGTTTTACTCATTTCAACGCTTTTCATCCTACTGGCATCGCGGTTAAAAATAGAGGATTTAGCTTATTTTAATGCAAACAGCATCATGTTCCTAGCCGCACTTTTCTTTGTTGTTCGGCCCGCTTCTATTTATTTAGCAACTATAAAATCGAATCTCAATTTTAAGGAAAAAACATTCATAGCTTGGATGGCTCCTCGCGGAATAGTTGCAGCTGCAATTTCGGCCATGTTTGCTTTGCGTCTTGAGCAGGAAGGATTTGCAGAAGCTGGACAATTAGTGCCATATACCTTCATCGTAATTATTGCAACTGTTACCATTTATGGTTTAAGTGCAAAACCAGTTGCCAAACTTTTAGGAGTTGCTAAACCGGAACCTCATGGGGTTTTGTTTTTAGGTGCGCACAGCTGGGGGCGAAATCTTGCAATGACCTTACAAGATTTGGGTTTTAAAGTACTTGTAGCAGATTCCAATTGGGACAACATAACCGTAGCAAGAAAATCCGGCTTAGCTACATATTATGGCAATATTCTCTCAGAATATGCGGTTGACGACATTGACCTTGATGGTATCGGTATCTTAATGGCATTAACACCAAACGATGAAGTTAACGCACTTGCCAGTTTACGTTTTTCTGAAGTCTTCGGTACTTCATCCGTTTTTCAGCTTGCACAATCTGCGGCCTCCAATAGAAAACAAAATGACGCGAGTGAATTTTTGGGGGGAAGGACTCTATTTTCAAATGAATTGAATTTCAATAGAATCCATGATTTTGTAAAGTTAGATGTTAAAGTGACTGTAAAAGAATTAACTGCAGAATTTTCTTACAAAGAATATCAAAATCTATATTTCGATAATTCTATTCCTATCTTTGTGCGACAGGGTGATAATATTCAGCCATTCTCACTCGATAACCCTCCGAATCCGCAAACAGGTGATTCAATCATTGCTTTAACAATCGCGAATAAAGAGGAATTCACTCCAGCAGCTGTCACCGAAGCAAAAATCGACTAAAAAAAACCATGTTTCCAAATCAAGTTGTTGATGCCTTAAATGGGCACAAAACTCCGTTTTATTATTATGATGTAGAACTACTGCGCCGCACTTTGCGTGAAGTAAAAAAACATGGCATAGACCGTGGTTTTCGCGTGCATTTTGCCTTGAAAGCAAACCATCAACCTAAAATCTTACATATTATTAGAGAGTATGGCTTAGATGCAGATTGTGTGAGTGGTGGTGAAATTAACCGAGCACTTGATACCGGTTTTTTACCGAATCAAATCGCCTTTGCAGGAGTTGGAAAAAATGATGACGAGATAAATCTGGCACTGAGTCATGATATTTTTTGCTTTAACTGCGAATCGCCACAAGAGCTGGAAGTTATTAACGAATTGGCGGCAAAAGCCGGAAAAAAAGCGAAGATTGCACTTCGATTGAATCCAAATGTGAATGCCGAAACACATCATTATATCACAACGGGTTTAACTGAAAATAAATTTGGGATTAATGAGGATGACTTGGACTTAGTTTTGGAGAAACTGCCATCACTCAAGAATCTTCAACTGAAGGGCATTCATTTTCACATTGGTTCTCAAATTTTAAAATTTGAACCTTTTGAACAACTTTGCAGACGAGCAAATGAACTAAATGGTCACATCGAGAGCAAAGGTTTTAAACTAGATGTGATTAACGTTGGGGGTGGATTTGGAATAAATTATGAGCAACCTAACGATGACTCTATCCCTAATTTCGAAATGTTCTTCGATACATTTGCGAAGAACATCGAGCTCAAAAAACATCAAAAATTGCATTTCGAATTGGGAAGATCAATAGTGGGGCAATGTGGTAGTTTGATTTCACGAGTTTTGTATACGAAAACCGGTCGGGTTAAGAACTTTGCCATCGTTGATGCCGGCATGACAGAGCTTTTGAGACCTGCTTTGTATCAAGCAAGTCATAACATCGATGCTTTGATGAAAAATGAAACCACAAAAAAATACGATGTAGTTGGTCCAATTTGCGAAAGCGCTGACACTTTTCGGAAAAATATTGAACTACCTGAACTTTCTCGGGGCGATTTGATTGCTATCCGAAGTTGTGGCGCTTATGGAGAAGTAATGCAAAATGAATATAACCTTCGACCGCACGTTCGCTCCTTATATTCTGATGAAATTTAGATTAGTTTAGAGTGTCGAACCAGTGCTCAATTTGTTCTTCTTTCACCGTGAAAGCTCTACCGGTAAACTCAAACTCATTGCTTTTCGCATTATAAGTGTAATCCTTAGACCACTCTTCTTTGTTTATCATTAATTCACGAATTGCATCGACGATAAAATCGATTTCTGAATCTAACATGGTAGGGTGGATGGAAGCACGCACCCAACCAGGTCTTACACTTAGGTCGCCGCTTAACACTAATTTCTCAAGTTCTTGAGATCTAGATCTGTCTACGTCCAATAAAAAATGGCCATAAGTTCCTGCACATGCGCAACCACCACGCATTTGAACTCCATATCTATCGTTAAGAATTTTAACCAAAAGATTGAAGTGAATACCTTCGGCTAAGAATGAAATAGCTCCTAACCTGTCTCGGTGCTCTCCGGCAAGAATGTTGATCCCTTCAATTTTTTCAAGACCGTTCATAAATCTGTTAATCAGAAAATGCTCTCTTTCAAGAATATTCTCGGTACCCATCTCCTCTTTAAGTTTAAACGCCATCGCCGAACGTATCCCTTGAATAAAAGGTGGCGTTCCACCATCCTCCCGATCTTCTATGTTTATGATATATTTGTGCTCAAACCACGGTGAAGTGTATAAAACTGTTCCACCTCCCGGAATATCAGGCGCTCTATTATGATATAACTTGGAATTAAAAATGGCGATTCCCGGTGTTCCGGGACCACCAAGAAACTTGTGTGGTGAAAGTAAAATTGCATCTAAATGAGCACCTTTTTCAGGCGGATGCATATCAATGTTTACATAAGGTCCTGAGCAGGCAAAATCAACAAAACACACTCCGTTGTACGCATGAATACGTTTGGCAATTTCGAAGTATGGTGTTTCTATTCCAGTAACATTCGAACACGCTGTTACCGACGCAATCATGTACTTTCTATGGGAATATTGATCCAATAATTGCTCAAAATGATCTAAATCAACCTGTCCACTTTTTGTGGCTCCAATAATCTCTAAATCAACAATGGTTTCTAGCCATGAAGTATGGTTCGAATGATGCTCCATATGTGTAATAAACACAATGGGGCGGTTCTCTTCATCGCAATTTATTAAACGATCAGTTCCACTTTTTTGGGTGTTTAAACCCGATGCATAATCGGCTATTCTATCCGGAACTTTTAACCCCAATATTCGCTGAAGTTTACTGATGGCACCCGTCATCCCTGAGCCACAATATACTAAATAGTCATCAGCCGCAGCATTCACCTGTTCTTTGATGTAGTCTTTCGACCGGTGATAGGCTTTTGTCATAGCCGTACCCGTTACCGTTGTTTCTGTATGTGTATTCCCGATAAACGGTAACACTTCGTAACGGATTCGATCTTCAATGGGGCCATACATTCTGCCGCTGGCTATCCAATCAGCATACAATATTGTTTGATTGCCAAAGGGTGTTTCAAAGGTCTGATCGATCCCAATTATTTGATCTCTATATTTTGAAAAATATGCTTCTTTCATATTGCACTTATAATCTCTATTAATGTAATAATTCTACCTTCGATTATTCCACAAACCTTAAAAATGAGTGAATTACATTTTTGGTGATTTATTTTCCGCTTCTCAATAATATTTTGGAACATATTCTGAAGGTAAAACTGAAATCAGCAAAAAGAGTCCTTATTTTCAATTCAAAAAAATTAATTCCATTTATGAATATTTCTGTGCTAAAATTTGGTGGCACTTCGATGAACGATCATCAAAGCTGGAAGCAGGTGTTAGACATCATAAAAAAGTATGAATATCCGGTTGTTGTGGTTTCCGCAACCGCAAAAACTACTAGAAAACTGGTTGAATCTGCAAAATTAGCTGAATCCGGTGGCATGGATGCTGCCCGCTTACTCGTAGAGGATATCCGTGAAAGACATCAAAAATTGGTAAACAATTTTTTGGATGAAAATCCGCATAAAAAAAACAACCTCATCAAAGAAAGTTGTGAAAGAAAGGTGGATGTAAAAATAACCCAACTTTTAAAATTTTTAGAGTACATCCACAAAAAAAGAGAATTGAAGCCTGCTATGCTGGATTCGGTTTCAGCTATTGGAGAGCAAATATCCTCCTATTTATTTGCACAATGTGGATTGGCAACCGATCAATTAACTCAACACATAGATGCTAAGAAAATCGTAAAAACTAACTGTGAATATGGATCGGCAAATCCCAATCGAGTACTTATAAACCAAAAGTGTGGAGCATTGGAGACCGTTCTCGAAAATGGATTTACCCCAATTATTGGAGGTTTTTATGGAGAAGCGCCTGACGGAACCACAACAACGCTAGGCTTTGAAGGATCTGACTATTCGGCAAGTTTAATTGGTTGCGCTTTAAATGCACAGGTTATCGAAATTTGGACGGATGTTAGTGGTGTATTCACGGGCGATCCTCGATTTATTAGCGATGCTACGCCAATATCTGAACTCACTTATTTTGATGCTACAGAAATGGCGTACTTTGGTGCAAAAGTACTGCACCCGGCTACTTTAAAACCTGCTCAGGAGCGCAATATTCCGGTATTTGTAAAAAATATGTTCCACCCGCAAGACAATGGAACTAAAATTGTACGTGAGTCTGATCATCAAAAGGATTTTCTGGCACTTTCTTTCAAAAACGATATGGCTCTGCTAACAGTTAGCGCTTATGAAACAGTAATGGGATATTCGTTCTTAACAAAAGTATTTGCGGCATTAGAAAAATTCCGGTTGCCTGTAGACGCTGTGAATACAACGGAAGCCTCTGTAACTATTGCACTCTCTAATTCAGAAAAACTTAACGACCTCTCTAAAGAATTGATCGAAGTTGGAACTGTTGAACTGGAAACAGACAAAGGATTGATCAGTTTAATCGGTTGTTCTCTTACTCAAATTGATGAGCTTTCTGAAAAAGTATTCAAAGCAATGGATAGTTCACCCGTTAACATGATTACATTTACCAAAGAAAAAAGAATTTTGAATTTTGTTCTTGAAGATTCAAAGACTGTGGAAATGAGTAGGCGTATACACCGCTCAGTGTTTACCTAAACGCTTTTAGGTACTATTGCCTTCATCAGCAGGTAAAATAATTCCCATTTTTTTTGCCCGAGCTGCCCATTTCTCACGTGCTAATTTTTGCATGTCTTCAATGGCATCGATTTCGTCTACAATTTCAATACCGAGCAAAGTTTCAATCACATCTTCCATCGTAACTACACCTGCTAATCCGCCATACTCATCTACAACAACAGCAATATGTTCTTGTTTTTCAATCAGATTCTGGAGCAGCATTTTCAAAGTTGCCGTTTCAGGGACAATCAGAATTTCACGTTTAATTGTGTTAAGTAGTTCCTGACCTTTTCCTTCGCTTACTTTCTCGTATAAATCTGTTTTGAGGATAAAACCGGTGATGTCTTCTTCATTTTTATTGAAAACAGGCAATCGAGTAACACGTAATTTTTCTTTTTGAGCAAGCGCATCTTCAATCGAAATAGTCTCAGAAAATTTCATCACCACGATGCGTGGAGTCATAATGTCTTTAACTTTGAGAGAACTAAAACGAATAAGATTTTTGAAAACATTGGACTCCCCTTCTTCAAAAATCCCTTCTTGTACACCTTGATCCGCCATTGCTGAAAATTCTTCGCGGCTCATACTTGGTTCTTTCGTTTCAGGATTAATCAAACGAGTTATCAACTCCGACAATTTTACAAATGGGTATGTACTAAAAATTAAAATAGAAATTATACGCGCAGTAATTGGAGAAAGTACTTTCCAATAAGTTGCGCCTAGAGTTTTGGGGATAATCTCAGATAGTATCAAAATCAGCAGTGTTAAAACAGCAGACACAGCACTCACATACGCATCACCAAAAACAATTAGCGCTTGAGCACCAACACCGGCCGCACCAACAGTGTGTGCAATTGTGTTAAGGGTCAAAATTGCAGAAAGAGGACGATCAATATCTTCTTTCAATTTTTTTAAAAGCAAGCCAACTTTGGGTTGTTCCTGCTCTTTTAAAACAACGAAAGTAGGGGTAATTGATAGTAAAACCGCTTCTAAAATTGAGCATAAAAAAGAGACACCAAGGGCCAGAAATAAATAAAAAAGTAATAATCCCATATACCTGAAAATAGGACTATTCCGTCAATCACTTTATAAAAGTTTTGTGATTTCTATTTTTGGATCTGTTTTATCAGATTTGGAAGAATATCTGATTGTAACTGCTCAAGTGCTGCTTCAAAAGCCTTAGCTGCTGCTTTTTTATAGGAATCACTCAAGCCTTTTATATCAGTTGCAGAATAAGTGGCTTCTTCTTGACCGGTTATCATATTTGTAACGGTAATTCGGTAGCTGATAAAAGCGGAGAAAATCCCATAAGTCTCGCTGCCTTGCCGAGTATCAGCATCAACAGTTAAATATAATTCAGCATCGGCTAACTCAGAGATAAATGTATACCCAGCTTCGTTCATCAACTCTTTGATAACAGGCTGTAAATAATTGGAAGTTTCATTCCTCCCCAAAAAGCTTTCACTATATTCCAGATAAATGGGAACCCCACTTACTCGGAGTACATAACGTGCATTTGGTGCATTTACACCGTCAAATAATTGGGTTAAGAATTCTGTGGATTCGTCATCAGAATATGCCGAAAATGCTATTCCACCTGTTACAATTTGCATGGCATCAGGCGCCGTAATTTTTCTCAATTCAGAAGTGACTTCGCCATTAGAATTAGAAAGAACCGGTGGAGAAAAATCACCACCACCTCTTAAAAATCTAAACCCTATGGGAACACCTTCCACCGGTGCACCTGACTCTTTGTATTCTAATCGAAGTGAAAAAGGAGATTCACCGGCTTTACCAACTTGCCCTGTTGATGGACCGTTTGATTCTGTAATCCGGTATTTTGCCACTACTTCGCGAACAGCTGTTCGTAATTCTGCAAAAAGATCCACAGTTTCGCCATTTATTTCTGTATTCATTGGGCGATCTATATAAGGCGCGATGTCTGTTAAACCGTTTGCAAAACTTGAAAGAGCTTGTTCAATTTCACCATTAGCTAATGCATCTCTTCCATCGATCAATGCAGTTGTAGCCTTACTTTTTGCAATGCGCATCTTTTCTTGAAGCCTTCGTTCATAATCTCTTTTCGCTAGCCGTATATACATCCAATATTCTTCTCCGTCATCATAGGCATCTTCAATTTCATAGTCTTCGATGGTTTTCCTAGCCTGAGTTTGAGTAAAGGCAGAAAAGAAGTTTTCGTAATTCCCGGATTGTTCCTGTTCCAGAAGTTCCATTGTACTGGAAACATTAACCTCGATTTGTGATATTAACTCGGCTAATGCATTTTCTCTGGCTATTTGTTGGTAGGTTCCACCATCAGATTTTAGTGCGCTACCTACACCAATATAATATCGGGGGTCGGCAGGATACTCGTTGAGCCAATCAGGCTTCTCTTGTGCGTTCGCGGTTGGAGCGATCCAACCCGTTATTGTTACCCACAATACGATGCACAGAATTTGAATGAAGCTTTTGATCAACATCCTGTCTTCCCCCTTTAATTTTAGTTATCCGGTGGACCGGGTGGCAATGGCAGACCTGCTGCCCCACCATCACTCTTTGTTAATACATAAGTAGCAGCTCCGCCTAATACTGCTATACCTGTAAAATATAGCCAACCTCGCTTTTTCTTTTCTTTGTATGTACCTGATAGTTTTTGAGCTAGTACATCCAACTCCGATAAAAGACCATCTTGCGGACCGCGATACTCAAGTGTCTCAGATTTCTCAATCGAGCCGGATTGTGCGTCAATTAAGCGAACAAAAATTGAATAAGTTTGCCCAACTTTACCAATATCGCCAACTATAATTCGATCTGCTGATAATAAATCTCCAAGTTGAATCGCTGTTTCAGGATTTGCGATATCGGAAACCGAAAAACGCTGTTCTTGAAGAACCTGTTCAATGGCAGACCGTTCAACCATAGTAAATTGTGACGCTTTCGCCATCTCATTTCTAAAACGGTTTGTTAATGTGATGGCAGTTTCATTGGTCATTCCGGAAGTTACGTTGAAGTCAAAAACGGCCAATCGCTGTTGTGCTAATAGTGCTAAGGGTGCTAATCCAATTATCAAAATCAGCACAAAAGCTTTGAAAAGTAAATATTGTGTCTTCATGGTTTTCCTTGTTGCTGATTATTTGATAAGGGTCATTTTCTGAAGTTTGGTAAATCTCGCATCAGATTGAATCGCATTAGCAGACATTCGATAGAAATACACACCAGATGAAACTCTGGATGCATCCCAAATGAAATCGTGATAGCCTGCTTTCATTTCATTATTGATTAATGTGGCAATTTTCTGCCCTAAAGTGTTGAACACTTCAATCGTTACAATGGATGCTTCCGGTAGTCCAAATACGATGGTTGTTGAAGGATTAAATGGATTTGGATAATTATTCTTCAACTCAAATACAGCTGGAATATCTTTTATTCCAAGATTATGCTTTGCAATAAAGGCTTCTGTGCCGGCAACAATCCTAAATGAACGCTTAATTTCCGCACCTACTCCACTTCGGATCGTTTTAATATTGATTCGCGTTGGATCTAGCGACCAAACCGTTTGCTGATCCTTATCGAAAGCTATTAATTTGAAGTTTGATGGGAAGTCACCATCTGGTAAGGCTTCAATCTTGATATGTTCGTCACTTGAATTTGAAAGTATTTCGATATCCCAAACGTGTCCATCAAAACTAGGTTCCCTTGCATCAATGGATAGCTTTTTCGAATGCGCTTCTTTGTTAACAATGCCCAAATTTAAATACTCTCCCGGTTGATTTGGCGCGTTTACCATATCCATCTGATCTTTTAAGTCGTCGGCGAACTCAGAAGTCCCAATGAAATTGTAATTATCCTCAACAATTCCTGAGCTTGATTTCAACTGAATTGACCAGGCTTTTCCTTCTTCGAACGGATGAGAATTAACTTCTTTTGCTGCACCGCCACCGGCAACTATCGGGCTCAGTTTTATTTCGGCAGGATTGTTTCCCGCATTGTTCACAAAGTAACCTTCCCAAGCTTTTAGCACGGTTACATTTGTAAACCCGGAGCCATTATAACCCCATAAATTGTCTACTTCTGACGGGATATCTGCATTGTCCCAATCCGTATCGTAGGTAAATGGCGAGCCAATCATATTCCAACCGGGTTGTAAAAATATGCTGAAATCTTTGTCAGTTGGTGCGCTTTTACCACTACCGGTCTGGATGGAACCCACACTTGAAGTGATGAACCAATAGCCAAGTCCCGGTGCAAATCTTTCAAATCCACTTTCACTATGTTCAACATAAGAGCCGGATTGCCATCGGAATAATCGCCAGTTTTCAAGTCCTTCATCTCCAAAGTTACCAAGAACATTTGAGACGGTATTCGAGACATCAACTAAAGGCACAGAAATCAATCGATAGAAATTTTGATCAGTCCCTGCCGGTTGTGGAGCAGATCGAACTATGCCGTCAGATATTTCCACACTTATGGTGTATGGTTTTAAGTGTGGATTTAGCTCCGGCGAAGTTACCGTTTGAGTTCCGTCTGTGACTTCAAACCAATATGAAACCCCGCTTGATGTTGAAATGTTAGCCGGCAACAAAAGTGTGAATGCACCACCTGACCCAGCCAGCATTTCCTGTCGAGAATAACTTGAAACAGTTCCGCCTCCACCCGATTTGTAATACACAAATACACTCCCGGTATTCCCTAAACCGGTTGGATTAATTGTGATAGGAATTGCATCTCCAGCCGTTACTACAACTTCCTGATTGCGAGTCTGTGTACTATCAACTCCTGTAGATAATGTTACGCCACTGCCAAATAAATCAAGTAGTTCGGTGGCAATATTGCTTGTAATACTTAATCGATTGGTATAAACACGAACTTCGGTCGGCTCAAATTGAACGACAACATCTCGCGATTCACTTGGTTGTAAAAGAAAGGTTGTGTTAGATGGTGATAAGATCAAAAAATCAGTGTCATTTGTAAAAATATCACTCACATTCAAATCAGCATTTCCACCGTTCGTGATTTTGAATGATTTTGTGTCGTTTTCACCAAGTTTAAGCTCACCAAAATCCAATTGCCTTGTACTCAACTGTACGTTTGGTGTAGGTTGATCAACGCCTGTACCGCTCACTTTCACTGTTAAAGGATCACTACTATCTGTCCGGTCGCTGCTGATTGCAAGATTCCCTGTAAAGATAGTTTCTCCGCCTTGGTTGGGTGCAAAAGTAATGTCGATATCCTCAGAACTTTCAGCATTGATAAATATCGGATTTTCTACAGTCGGAGCCCCATCAACAAAGAAGCTACTGTTATCAGAATTAATTCCGGTAACTTTCAAAGTAGCGTTCCCAGTGTTTATGAGAGTTAAACTTTGCTCTGTAGATTCATTTACAGTAACCAAACCGAAATCAAGAGAATCCGGATTTACGGCTAATATTTTTTCAGGTGGACCTACCGTTCCTTCTCCACTTAGCATTACATTTGTGGTACTATTTCCGGCATCGTTGCTAACAATCTCTACATTACCTGAGAATAAAGATGCTGAGCCTGGTGAAAAGGTGATGGGCACTTGTAACGGGCTGCCACGCTCCACTGCTGCCGGTGTTGAAAGTGTTCCGGTAAATGCAGAACCTGAAACGTTAAACGTAGTTACATTCAATGTACTAGTTCCCAAATTCCTGATCTCAAGAACCAATTGTTTGGTTTCATCAATTTCAACCGAACCAAATGCTAAACTATCGGTGCTAAGTGAAATAGTTGGCTCAGGATTTAACTGAGCTTCACCGCTCAGACTTATTTGTTGAGTAGCTACATTCCCCCCTAAAGATATTGTTGCATTTTTTACTCCTTCACTAGTTGGTACAAGTGCAACATTAATAACCAAACTATCAGTGAAAGTCATGCCTGCATTTAAAGCCCCTGAGGAAGGACTCACTCTAAATTCATCAGAATTCACAGAAATATTTGATAGAGTTAGCACATCATATCCGGTATTATAAACTGCGAATTGTGTGGCAACACTATCACCCACTAACACAGTACCAAAAGCAAGACTTGCAACCGATAATTCCATAATTGGCTCACGAGCAATAGCATCGCCAAGTACTCTTATCGTTTCAGTTCTATCATTATTTAAAATGCTGATTACCCCATTTTTTGAACCTGCACTAACCGGTTTATACTTTACCGTAAAAGTGAGTTGATCCGAAGAATTTGCTGGAATACTACCCGATGTAGGGGAAATTGTAAAATCAGGTAGGTTTGATGTAATATTTGTGATTTGAAGTTCGGCATCACCTTCATTCATAACCGTAAAAGTTTGAGTGAGGCTATCACCCTCAACGATAGATTCGAATTGAAGGGTATCAACAGCAACTGCAATTGAAGGCCGGGTTTCTACCGTTATTTGCCTGGAATTAGGATTACTCCATTCGCCTTTCGAGTTTTTGAAACGGATATACATGGTATGTAAACCCACATCCAAACCTGTTGTAGACATGTCAATTTCAAGATCTACTTCTTCAAAATCGGAATCAAAATTGCCATCTTTTGAGACAGTTATTGGTGTTCCACCACCTTGGCCGGGATCACTATCAAAGTAATATTCAGCCTGATCGATAAACACAATGTTTTCTATTTGGAATGGAACCCCACGTGCCGGGCCCCATCTTCCATTAGACCCTTGCACTCTGAAATACGCAAAATGACGTCCTACATTTAATCCGTCTACATTAAAAGAAGCTTCCAATTCTTCAATTGAGCTATCAAAACTACCATCTGATGGTGCATCTAACGCGGTGCCATTTCCGGCACCCGGATCAGTGTCTACAAAATATTCTGCTCCAATTATGGTAAGTGGTACTTCTTCTCCATCTTGAACAGTAAATGTGAAACCACGTTTAGCACCCCATGAACCATTTGATCGTTGGAATCGTGTAAAAATAGTGTGTCGACCTTCTGCTAGTCCCGGTAAATTGACTTCTAGATCAATTTCTTCCAACTTTTCATCAAATGAACCATCTGCCGGTGCTGCGATTTCTATTCCATTTCCTTTCCCGGGATCTGAATTAATGAAATACTCTGCAGAAGCAATTGTATATACAATATCCGCTCGACTATCGACCAAAAACTGCTGGCCTCGTGGTGCTCCCCATCGGCCATTCACATCTTTAAAACGTACATAGACTTGATGCTGACCTTCTGATAAACCTGGAAGGCTAATCTCAGTAGATACCGTTTCAAGAAAATCTCCGAATCCACCATCTTGTGTTGTGTTAAAAGCTGTTCCGTTTCCTTCACCCGGGTCTGAATCTATGAAGTATTCAGCCTCAGTAATTTCAAAAACAATTTCCTGTGCATCACTTACTGTAAAAACAGATCCTTTCGGGATACCCCATTTTCCGGCAGCATCTTGAAAACGAACATATACCACATGCTGACCTACACCTAAGCCGCTTACATCTAGGTTTATTGTTACTTCTTCACTCGTTTCATCATAATTGCCATCATCCGGGTTTTCTATTGCTGTTGCAGATCCGGAACCAGGATCAGTATTTACATAATACTCTGCACCACTTAACTGAGCCAGAGAAGGTTCAGTAAAACCAAGGAGCAGCAAAAGCCAAACTGCTCCTATCACAAGTCTTATTTTATAGAATTTTGATTGTACCACAACGCATTCCTGTTTGGAGTTTTGAATTAGATTTGTCTTTGAAGGACGAGTCTAATTTCCTCCATCACCGATGCGACCTGTGGCAGTAATCGTAATTGTTCCCGATGGAGAAACTGTAGTTGGGCTAACCTGAAATTGTATAACTACCGGTACAGATGGCGCTCCTCTGCCATCACTAAAAGAATCTGGCCCCGAATACAAGCCAATATCACTTCTTGAACCATCCAAGTCTAGGTAGGGTGTACCAGTTCTCCCTGCATCAATCCAACCAGATCCACTCGCTAGCCTTAAATCATAATTGTCTTCATCAATGGCATCTAAATCCAGAGTTGAATTATCAACATCGAAATTTTCAAAATTTGGTGCAACTGTTACTGGATTCCTATTATTGTCTGATTCTGCAAGAGTAACATTATAAAAAGCATTATTTGTAACGTTGGGAGTTGAAGCGGTTATAAATATTACATTTGCATCTGTTCCACCTGCAAAACCATTTGAATAAATTTCTGGAGCCCCTGCACCTGATCGAATTCTTCCACCATTAACGTATATAGAATATGTTCCGCCGATAAATAAATTATATGCGACAACAACTCCAACTCCTGAAGTAATAATTTCAACGACACCTGTGTTATGGCCTATCATATCAGTCTCAGCAAATAAGTTGTTCATAATCTGCGTATTGGCACCACGAGTTAGAATCGCTCTAGTTTGTGTATCATAAAAGATATTGCTTCTTACAGTATCTGCAGAGCCGAATAAATCAATGACAATAGTACCACCAATAAATAGATTCTCTTCGACTGTAATATTAGCAGTTCCAGTTTCTGTAGTGACAAAGTCTGATGCACCCTGTACTCTAAAACCTTTAATTACCGTACCATCTGCTGAACCGGTTAAGTCAAAATATCCGATATTTGGGATGTCTACTAATTCTGTGCCTCCATCTTCGACAGGCATATATCCTGAACCAATTATGACTAATTGCTTATCAACCTCGACGGGTCCCAAATCAGCGGTAAATGCATATTGATCCGGTTGAACGCGAATGGTATCCCCGGCTGAAGCTGCTTCAACAGCGGCATGAATGGTTGTGAAATCGCCGGTACCGGCTAAATCAACAATATGAGTTTGTTGTGCTTGTGCAAATGTTGCACCAATTAATAGAAACGATAGTAATCCAATTTTTCTGTACATAATCCAAAATGTTGTATTGTAGGTAATACACTATTGTAATTTTGATACACAGAAATTGATATACCTAAATGGGGGTATTTTTAATTCCACTTTATAAATATGCAGGTAACTTATTATACGAGGCTGTATTAGCTATTTTTACGTAGTTTTTGATTGATACTTCTACTCTTGATGAATTATCTTTAGCACTTCTTTTTAAAAAAAACTTTGAGTTAACTACATGCTCGCTCTCGAACAAATTACTCTCAATTTAGGGGATCGTATCCTTTTAGATAAAGTAAGTACGATTATCAACCCCGGAGAGCGGATAGGACTGGTTGGACCAAATGGTGCCGGAAAATCAACCTTGCTCAAAATTATCATGAAATTACGCGAACTTGATGGTGGTTCCGTAGTTTTATCCGGTACAGAGACGTTGGGTTACCTCCCACAGGATGGTGTTGATCCTGACTATTCGCTTACTGTTATCGAAGAAGTTGAAACAGCTTTTTCTGAATTATTTGAACTTGAAATGAAGGTAAAATCGGTTCAGAAAAAAATAGCTCAGGTTGATCATCAATCGAAAGAATACACCAAACTACTAGATAGTTACGGATCACTTCAAACGCAGTTAGAAACATCCGGTTTATACTCCATTCGATCAGAAATTGAAAAAGTATTAATGGGTCTTGGTTTCTCTGAAACAGATTTTGACCGATCCACTTCGGAGTTTAGCGGTGGGTGGTTAATGCGGATTGCGCTGGCAAAATTACTCCTTCGAAAACCCACGTATTTATTGCTCGATGAGCCCACCAATCATCTCGATATTGAGTCACTGCAATGGATGGAGAGTTTTCTTAAAAATTATGATGGGGCGGTTGTAGTTGTATCTCACGATCGTTTCTTCTTAGATATGCTCACCACTCGGACATTGGCTATTCGTCGTGGAAAAATGAGTGATTATTCCGGCAATTATTCTTTCTACGAACAAAAGTGGGAGGAAGAACGGGAGTTGCTCATCAACGCGCAAAAGAATCAGGAAAAACAGCTTAAGGATACTCAGGAATTCATCGATCGATTTCGATACAAATCTACTAAAGCACGGCAAGTTCAGAGTAGAGTGAAGCAGCTTGAGAAGGTAGAAATGATTGAAGTTGAAGATGATTTGGCTTCTGTTTCATTTCGGTTTCCAGAACCCGAACGAAGTGGGCAAGTAGTGATGAATCTCGATCAGGTCACCAAACGTTATGGCGATAACACGGTGTTTGAGGGCTTGGATTTTGAAATCGAGCGAGGGGACAAATTCGCTGTAGTTGGCCCAAATGGTGCCGGTAAATCTACACTGATTCGGATTCTATCCGGAAATGAACCCATTCAGGGTGGCACTCGGAAAATTGGGCATAAAGCAACCTATTCGTATTTCGCTCAGCATCAGGCTGAAGACTTAGACCTTTCCATGGATCCTCTCGAAATTATGCTTCAGGCAGGATCAGGGGAAAAAGAAAGTCGCCTTCGTAATATTTTAGGCTGTTTTCTCTTCATCGGTGATGATGTATTCAAAAAAGTGAAAGTACTTTCGGGAGGGGAAAAAAGTCGATTGGCATTGGCTAAGATGCTCTTATCTCCGGCTAATTTTTTGATTTTTGATGAGCCGACCAACCACCTGGATATGAGCAGTAAGAACATCCTGCAGCAAGCTCTTCAGCAGTATGAAGGAACTTGTATGATTGTATCTCACGATCGCGCATTTTTGGATCCCATCGTAAACAAAGTGCTGGAAATTCAACCTGGTCGCATTAAAACTTATATGGGAAATGTCTCTTACTATTTGGATAAGAAAAAGGAAGAGACTGCGAATTTTGAAGATCAGCAACGATTGACTGAGTCCAAAACAGTTGATTCCAACAAACTCACTAAAAAAGAGCAACGGAGGTTAGATGCCGAGCGTCGAGCCAAGTTGAATAGCAAAGTAGGGCCACTTAAAAAGAAGCTGGCAAAAGTGGAAAAAGACATCGAGAAAAATGAGATTAGAAAAGTTGAAATTGAAAAACTGATGGCTCAAACTGATTTTTATGATGACAATGAACAAGTAAAAGCAATTTCTCTTGAGTACGAACAAATAAAAAAAACGCTCACCGACCTGATGTACCAATGGGAAGATTATTCAACCAGAATTGAGGCGGTTGAATCAGAGTTGTGACACCCACACCCCTCCCTCCGCATCTGCGGAGTACTCCCCTCAAGGGGAGAATCTTAGACCTCCCTTGATGGAGGTGTCAAGCTTTGCTTGACGGAGGGTGTCCACCCGATGCTGCAAAAAACGAATCACAGAATCCATGTTCTTTTTCACATCCTTATCATCAATCCTGATAACTGCAACACCCAGTTGTTTAAGTTGATAATCTCTGATCGAATCATTGGCTATTTGATCTGGATCATCATGTGAACTACCATCTACTTCAATTGCCAATTTTAGTTCATGGCAATAAAAGTCAACGATATATTCATGTATGGGGACTTGACGATGAAATTGTACACCCAATCTTCGTCGTCTGATTTGCTGCCATAGTAAAACCTCACCTAAAGTTGAGTTCTTTCTGAGTTCTCTGGCAAAGTGCTTTAAATATGGTTTGTATGGTATAATTTCATTCCTTGGCATACTTGTTAGACTTCTTTAAAGGGTAGTCCTTACAAGTTTAGTTTATTTATTTTTGAACATTGATTTTGAATACCCTTCCCTCAGCGTTAGCTGAGTACTCCCCCGATGGGAGATTTTCTGGTAAAATTTAAAAATCCTCCTTGAGGTAAGTGGTTGGAATAAACGAAGTTTTTGTTGAGGCTGTTTTGAGCTCAAATCTATCGGAATATCCTGATACAAGTTCAGAATGATTGAGTTAGTAAATTAATTAGAAAGCTCGCATC
>Ga0316205_10001424_pt1 | contig 30121 bp, 33 predicted proteins | sample 3monthpyrite_MG_FD_204941 | JGI IMG/M metagenome (GOLD analysis project Ga0316205, IMG submission 204941) | Microbial mat bacterial communities from mineral coupon in-situ incubated in ocean water Damariscotta River, Maine, United States -... | ecosystem: Environmental > Aquatic > Marine >...
CTAGATTGCCCCCATTTTTATTGAAGATAGGACGGACATTGCCAACAGTACGCGTATTGTTATCGGTAGCAGTTTCTACAAGAACCGCAACACCATGTGGTGCATAGCCTTCAAATAAAACCTCTACGTAACTTGTAGAATCTTTACCTAACGAGCGCTTTATAGCACGTTCAATGAGATCTTTGGGCATGTTAACGCCCTTTCCGTTTTGGATGGCACGTCGCAACGTTGGATTTGCATCAGGATCAGGGCCACCGGCTTTTACGGCAATTTCAATTTCTTTTCCAATTCGGGAAAACTGCTTGGCTATGCGATTCCAACGTGCAAATTTAGCGGCTTTCCGTACTTCAAATATTCTACCCATTATTTTTCCTGATCGTTTGTCGGTCTGTTGGATTAATGCGAGAAATTACAAGGTTATCACAATTAATAGAAAGTAATATTCACCGGAGTTGGCACATCAAGTGAATTGCCCGTGAATTTCAGTTCACCGGTTTCATCATCAATAGAAAAAATTGTGATAGAATCAGAATCCTGATTGGCGACAAATAGCAGATCACCGGATGGGACAATATTGAAATTTCTAGGCGTAGCACCTTCTGTAGATGTGAAACCAAGGGAAGTTAATTTTCCAACTTCATCAATTGAAAAAGATGCGATGCTGTTATGACCACGATTTGAGGCATACAAAAATTTTCCATTTGGATGTACATGAATATCCGCGGATGAATTCCAATCAGAATAATCAGATGGTATTGCACTGATGGTTTGAAATTCAGTGAGGGTTCCACTGTCTGTTTCGTAATTCATCACAGAAACCGTGTAATTCAACTCGTTAATTACATAAGCAATGTTTTTGGTAGGATGGAAGTCCATGTGGCGAGGACCGGAACCCGGCGCTAACGAGACAAACTCTTGAGTGTTCTTCGACACACGGCCATTTTCGTGATCAATTCGATAACTCCAGAGTTTATCTGATCCCAAATCCGGCACAAAAAGGAAATTATTGTCCGGACTAACTTTCGTCATGTGGGTATGCGACTCATTTTGATTGGGATGCGGACCGGAACCTTTATGGTTCAATTGTTGGGCAATTTCAAGGCTACCATCTTCCATTCTACGATAAACCATGGCAACGCCACCTTGATAATTAGCAACAAAAACGAACTTACCAGTTGCATCAACACTAACATGACAAGGTGAAAATGCATTAGTAGGATATCGATCGATATAAACCGGGTTGCCACTTTCATCGAACGAATAAGCATGAATATAGCCATAACCATCGTCCCCAAAACCAATTTCACTAACGGCATACAGATTTTGCCGATCAGGTGAAATTGCTAAGTAAGATGGATTTGTAATTGTACTTATTGAATTGGAAAGTTTTAAGTCTGCATTCAAGTAATCAATATCGGCTTTGTAGATGCCTTGCCCTTGTCCATTAACCCAACCCATATCCAAAGTATAAGTGCCAATGAAAATGTTAGTAGGTAAATGCAAGACCTTTGGGGCTGAATTTTCTGCTTTTCTGCAACTTGATGAACTTGCGATAATCAAGACGATGAGTAAGAGAATTAATTTGTGAATCAATTTGGTATGGGAATTAGCTTAATCGTTTTCTGCAACAAATCTTGTCATGGTGTGGTCACCAGCTTCAAGAGTTCGTAAATACGCATAAATTGCTTTTAAATCATCCTCATTCATCTTGCTATATAACCTCCAAGGCATTGAAGTGTTAAAATCACCAGGTTCTACAGAATTTGTATTTATTGGGTTTGAAAAATCCTCGAATCTCTTGAAAGCAGCCATAAAAGCAACTTTAGACTACAAACCTATTCCATTTTGTAGATGTGGAGTTATGTTTGCAGATTTAACGATGCCACCGGGAACGTGAAGTTCCATTGATAATAAACCTGCAAAAATCTTACTTAGTGTTTTCATAATCCCCAGTATTTTGTTACGATTTTAGATGTATTAACCCAAGATAATCCACTAAAATGTGTAGAATTGATGGGAAAATATCCAATTAGAATTACAAATTGCCTTTTTTGGTATTTCAACGCACATTCATCAAAAACTATTCAATAGGGTATGGGCATGAAAGACAAGCAATTTGAAAATGAACGCCAAGGCAACGGGTGGCTCGAACGAGTAGCGGAGCAAAGTTGGGAGCCGGAATTACTGATATCGGGCTTGGCAATTTATGCAACGGTGCAGTTACCGGATGTATTTGAGTCTGCTCTATATTATTACCAATATAATCTGCAAACCAGCGATGGATTTATTGATCTTGGCTTGCCATCAGTCATTATAGCTTCAAGTGTAACGGCTATTAAGTTGCTGAACTATGCATTTATTCTACACTTTATTATAAGAGCATTTTGGGTGGGATTAATTGGTTTAAACTCAGTGTTTCCAAAAGGTATTCAGTATGATAAGTTGCAATACAGTGATCTCTACAAAAAGGAAATGGCAAAGAGAATTGGACAATCCGGTGATTTTCTTAAGGGAGCAGATCGTTTAGCCAGTGTCATTTTTAGCGTAGCCTTTACGGTAGTTCTTCTGTTGTTCGCAATAGGATTTGTGTACTCCATTTTCTTTGTGTTAATGAACATTTCTAAGGTGATACTACCCGAGGATGTATATGATATCTATTCAAAAATATTATATGGAGTACTCATTACATTTTTTCTGTTGGGTGCTTTACTCACTCCGATTCTAAATATGGAGCGTTTTCGATCTAAGGAAAAATTTGCGCGATTGCATTTAAAAATTACCTGGTATTTATCAGTTGCTATATTTCCTTTTGTTTTAAGGCCACTTCAATACCTTATGCTTAATTTCTTGTCGAATATCCCACTTAAGAAGTTCTACTTATTCGCAGGTGTTTTCTTTGTGTTTTTTATGGGAATGAACCTCAATAATATTTTGAAATATGGTGGTGTAAATTTCTTTAATCCAAGGTCATATTATAGTGAATTTTCGAATACAGGTGTCTTAAATCAAAACTTCTATGAATCTAGTTTCGATGATTTCCAAATCAAGAGCCCTTTAATTGATGATCCTATTCAGAAAGCAGGCTCTTATTTACCTATTTTTATTCCTTATCCAAAAAAGCTGGATTTAAAATTAGAAGTGTTTTGCAATTTCGAGGCACCAGCAGACACGTTATATCGATTTGAGCGTCGAAATTTGGCGAATGAGATGCGTTTAGAATGTATGAATGGATTCTACAGCTTTTCAGTGAATGATTCTATAGCACTAGCTGGTAATTTACTATTTCACTCAAATCGACTTACCGGCCAAAAAGGGTTTGCCGGAAATTATTATCTGCCGGCATCCCTAGAACAGGGTCAGTATGTTTTTAACATCCGTCAAGCAATTGTGGACGAATCTGATGCATTCCGCGACTCTATTGGAAGGATGAAAGAGTATGATTTTGATATTCCGTTTTGGATAGAGTGAAGTCAATTATCAATTACAAACTTAGAATGAGAAATATTGGATTTTCGATTTTATTACTGTTTTTTGTTTTCGAGTTTGCCTGTAAACCGAGCAATGAAAATGTCGAATTAGTAGACTATTTGAAGTCGAACGATCGGTTTTTTGGACCACCAGATTCAACTTTAATCGATCTGAATTTTATAATTGAAAATGAACGTGTTTCTCTTTCTTTTGAATCAATTAGTAGAGATAAATACTATCAGGCAATTTCTAAATCAGAGGTACCCGTTCGATTTGAATATGATTCTGTCTGATGGTTCAGAAAAAGACCACCCCATCGGTCTTCCCCTTGGCAAGGAGAAGGACGCCTTGGATGAACCGAAATCATTTAGAAAGTCCTCCTCCTGAAGCAGGAGGAGACAGAGGAGGTCTGATATGGATAAATCAGAATATCTCAACACCCGTTACAGCTAGTTACGAAAGTCCACTTTCTTAACAAAGTCCTGAAGCTCTAGATTCACTTTTTGAATCACGGATTTATCGGATTTTTTGATTAACACGGATTTTATTAAATGGGATACTATCGGAAGCGAGGAGCCTTCACATAAAACGAGTCGTCTAGATTGTTGTGCAGATTCCGATCCGCCAGCTGGCGGATCGGAATGACAGAAGTGGTAAAATTATTGGTATGCTCACATCATCGAAATCCATTCATCCGATAAATCCACGATTCTGACATTATACTTCGGGTCCAACGGTCTGACGGATTACCCGTCTGACCGATGGTTCGGAGAAGAAATTTTAGCAAAGAACCACATCTGTCTTTCTCATATCACTTTTTGAATCACGGATTAATCGTGGGTAAGTAGTTCCACGACAATATCTATCTCTAATCCTAGTCAACTAATTATCGAACTTCTACAGCGTTGACGACTTATTAATCCTATCTTCGGGAATGCAAAAAGAACTTCAGCTACGAGTTTTTCCGGAGATAGCCGGACAACCCGAGCAATTAAAAACCCACATATCAAAAGAAATAGGAATTCCGGAAAGTGAAATCCGTCACATCGAAATTCTTCGCCGATCCATCGATGCCCGCCAGAAACAGATTTACATTAACCTGAAAGTTCAGGTATTTGTGAATGAAGATTTCGAAGAAATTACGGTCAATCTTCCGGATTACCCAAATGTCAGCAATGCAAAAGAAGTGCTGATCATAGGTTTGGGGCCGGCTGGGTTATTTGCGGCTTTAAAATTGATCGAGCTTGGATTTAAACCTGTTGTTCTGGAACGTGGTAAAGATGTAAAAGCTCGAATCAAAGATTTGAAAAGTATCAATGTAGATCACATTGTAAACGAAGACTCTAACTACTGCTTTGGGGAAGGTGGCGCCGGGACTTATTCTGATGGCAAACTCTACACAAGATCCAAAAAGCGTGGTGATGTAAAACGCATTCTAGAATTGTTGATTGGATTTGGTGCCGTAAAAGAAATTATGGTGGAAGCTCATCCACATATAGGGACAAACAAACTTCCTGAGATCATTGCTCAAATGAGAAAAACGATTTTAGAATATGGTGGAGAAATTCATTTTAACACACGGGTTACAGATTTCTTGCTAGACGGAGACTCCATAAAAGGAGTAAAAACAATATCGGGGGAAGTGTTCAAGGCCGATCAGGTAATTTTAGCAACCGGACATTCAGCTCGGGATATTTTTGAATTGTTGTATCAAAAGGAAATAGAAATCGAGCTTAAACCCATAGCTGTGGGAGTACGGGTTGAACATCCTCAATCACTGATCGACTCCATTCAATATCACTGTGAAGAAAGGGGAGAATATTTGCCACCGTCGCCATATAGTATCGTGAAACAGGTGGACGGGCGTGGCGTGTATTCGTTTTGTATGTGTCCGGGTGGAGTTATTGCGCCATGTGCAACTAGTCCGGGTGAAATTGTGACCAATGGTTGGTCTTCGTCACGTAGAGCCCGCTCGACGGCAAATTCAGGAATTGTCGTTGAAATAAATGAAGCAGATTTTAAACCTTTCGAAAAATTTGGTCCGCTCGCAGCAATGGAATTTCAAAAATCCATCGAGCAAAAAGCGTGGATAGCAGGTGGAAAAACGCAAACTGCACCGGCGCAAAAACTACTCGACTTTGTGGAAGGTCGAATGTCAAAAAATCTACCAAAAACTTCTTACACACCAGGAATAATTTCGGTTAAATTGCAGGAGATCCTTCCTGATTACGTTCATAAATCATTGAAAAAAGGATTTCGCATGTTTGATAAATCGATGAGAGGATATCTGACAAACGAAGCAGTAGTACACGCCCCTGAAACAAGAACTTCATCCCCTGTTCGAATCCCACGTGATAGGGAAAGTTTAGAGCACATTCGAATTAAAGGATTATTTCCATGTGGTGAAGGTGCCGGTTATGCAGGCGGAATTGTTTCAGCTGCAATAGATGGGGAGAAAGTGGCTACTGCAATTAAGAATTATTCAATTAAGAATTAGGAATATGAGATTTAAGAATTGTACAGAAATTCGTCATACTGGGGATACTTCCGAAGGATATAATCGAATTATTTTTTCCTTCTGTGACAAATCCAAACCATCGCAATATTGGAAGCTAGATTTTAAAAATGAGGATTTGAAGACGTTGTTAAGAGAGGATCTTTTCAGAATTTTTGAAAGACATAATTTATATCCGGAGTAAAACATGATTCAAAAAGCTACCATTAAACATCTTGAATCTCTCAATGATCTCTTTGATCAGTACCGGCGCTTTTACAAAAAAACATCGGATTTAGAAGGCAGCAGACAATTTCTGAGGGAACGCATCGAGAAAAGTGAATCAGAAATTTATTTGGCTTGGGATGGTAATATTGCAACAGGATTTGCTCAATTGTTTCCGGTGTTTTCATCCACACGTTTGGCAAGACTTTGGATACTGAACGATTTGTTCGTTCATCCTGATCATCGAGGTAAAGGAATTTCCAAAGCGTTAATTGATCGAGCCAAGCAACTTTGTAGAGATTCCAATGCCTGTGGAATGTATCTGGAAACCGGTAAGGGAAATGATATTGGAAATCAGCTTTATCCGGCAACTAATTTCAATTTAATGGATTCCGTGAATTTTTATGAATGGGATAATAGCCATGAATCTTGAGCTGTGAGGTATGAGCTAAAACGAAATAAAAGTAAAGTAGAAGTCCCCTCTTGAGAGGCGATTTAGGGGTGTGTTAATTAACCAAGAAACATTAAATATCGTCCTTCTCGAGCCCTTTTTCTCGGGTTCTCACAAGCAATGGGCAGAAGGGCTTCAGAAATATTCTCAACATAAGATTGAAATTCTTTCATTACCCGGCCGGCATTGGAAATGGAGGATGCATGGAGGTGCCGTTTCATTAGCAAAACAGTTTAATGAATTGGATTACAAACCTGATTTTATTCTAAGTACTTCCATGTTGGATTTCAGCACCTTTCTAGGACTTACTAAAGAGAAATCAGCGGGAATTCCCACTGCTGTTTATTTCCATGAAAATCAGCTCACATATCCATGGTCGCCTCAAGATCGGGACGTAAAGCATAAACGCGATAATCACTATGCTTTCATTAATTATACCTCTGCGCTGGTTGCTGACCAAGTTTTTTTCAATTCAGCTTATCACAAAAATTCCTTTATAAGTGCAATACCAAAATTTTTGAATCAATTCCCTGATAAACAAGAGAAAGAAAACATCAATCTTATAAAAAGTAAAAGCAATGTCTTACACTTGGGAATGGATTTAGCTCCATTCGATGAATTCGAGTATCATCCGACGAATGAAAATCCGATTTTAATATGGAATCATCGGTGGGAATATGATAAAAATCCAGAGGAGTTCTTTGAAGCACTTTTTAAACTTGATGAAGCAGGAATCGAATTTGGGTTGATCGTTCTAGGTGAACAAAATGATGTGAATCCACCCATCTTTGATGAAGCTAACTCAAAATTAAAAAATCGAATCGTCCATTGGGGCTATGTCGAAAATTTTGCAGAATATGCTCATCTGCTCTGGAAAGCAGATATTTTGCCGGTCACTTCTAATCAGGATTTTTTTGGTGGGAGTGTGGTCGAAGCCATGTATTGCGGGTGTTTTCCATTGTTGCCGAATCGGTTGGCTTATCGGGAGCATCTTGCAGATCAGCAAAAAGAGGTATGTTTGTATGAAGACGGTGAGCTGTTAAATCGATTGAAATCCATCATCGCGCATTGGGAAAATCAAAGATTCACCACAGTAGTTGGAAAGTATGATTGGTCACTACAGATCGACCAATATGATTCTATTTTTTCCGCTCCGGCCAAATAACTTCCACCCAAAGAGCTTCAACTTCATCTCGCGCCCATTGGAATTTTCGCAAGAATTTAAGGCTGGATTTTATAGATGGATCCTTCTTGAAACAGTTGATGTCCACATTTGCACTTAGCTGTTCCCAACCATAGTAACCTACTAAATCTTCAATTACTTGCTGTAATGTAACACCATGAAGGGGATTATTAGGTTGATTACTCAACCTTCAGCAACTTTTTTTAACTTTGGTAAAGCAACTTTCCACCCTTTTTGGCTATCAATATATCGTCGCCTTCCATCTTCCACATATTTGAATCCTTTTTGTAGAATGGTCAAATCAGTTTCTTCACCATGTTCCTCAAGTTCGTAGGTAATCAAGATGTAATTTTCGGGAGAATCGGTTAATTCTTTACTATTCGGAAACAAGGTGTGCTCCAATAACTTTCCGGGGATGTTCCTGATTACTTCGCCCTTTACAATAGTGATTTGCTTTTCATTCTGCTGAATAAAAAAATGAGATTTACTCCCCGGTTTCCAATCCGTTTCTACACGCGAGCCAAACATATATTGTTCAATTTTGTCGGGATTGGTAATAGCATCCCAAACTTTGTCTGCACTTGCTTTAATAGTCGTTTTTAGCTCAATTCTGTTTTCCATCCTTAATACTTCTTATTTAATTGCTTTTACTCGACCTACTTGTCCATCGGTAAGCCGTACTTTTATTCCATGCGGGTGGCTAGGGCTGTTAGTAAGAATATCCTGCACTGTGCCAAAAGTGAGGTCTCCGTTGCGTTGATCTTTCTTTAATACAATGCCAACAGATAATCCTTTAGATATTTGATTTCGATACGTTCCTTCCATTACTCCAATATGGTATAGGTTCTTTCTACCTTTTTTAAACACTCAGAAATTACAGTAGAAAGTACTTCAATGTCTATATCAGATAGTCTTTTTATGTAAAAACACACCTTCCCACGTTTATGTTTTCCGATTCTTTTTAAAAGCTCATTTTGATTTTTAAAACCATTCAGCAAATATAGGGTTATTGCTTGTTGTCGATTCGAAAACCCAATACACGGCATATCACCTTCTCTTCCGCTTTCGTACTTATAATGACATTTACCAAACCCAACAATACTAGTTCCCCACATTTTAGGTTCTTTTCCGGAAATGGATTTCATTAACTCAAGAATAGCCTTACAATCTTTCTTACGTTGCGGATGAACTATTGCATCGATGTACGCATCAACACTAAGATCGTTAGGAACTGTCTTATTTTCCGCCATGTATTGAAGGTGAACATTTTGAGTTGGAAATACTGATTCGTTGCGCTTATAATAGTTTTATAGATTGAAAAATAAAAGTATCGAAATACATCTAATTAATTCGAAAATTGAAGACCTTTTTTTCTAAATATTTTGGACCGAGTACTTTGGTTACGGCTGCCTTTATCGGGCCGGGAACCGTTACTGTGTGTACGCTAGCAGGTGTTCAATCGGGGTTTTCTCTTTTATGGGCGATTATATTTTCTGTGATAACTACAATAATTCTTCAAGAGATGACGGCTCGTCTTGGTTTAGTAACTCAAAGTGGATTTGGGGAAGCCATTCGCAATGAAATAAAAATACCTGTGTTTAGATGGATGGCGATTATTCTGGTATTTGGTGCAATAATTGTTGGTAACGCCGCTTATGAAGGTGGAAATATTTCAGGTGCAGTTCTAGGTTTCGAAGAATTATTGTTCGGCTTCGATATTGAAGTGAACGAAACAAATATTCCAATTACACCACTATTCATAGGGTTAATTGCCTTTGCGGTATTATACATTGGTGAGTTAAAGATAATTGAAGTATTTCTGGTTGTGTTGGTCATTATCATGAGCTTGGTTTTTTTGTCAACAGCTATTGTAGTACAACCTGATATAATTGCCATTTTAAAAGGCATATTTGTTCCTCAGATAAAAGAAGGTGAACTCTTGTTGGTAACAGGCTTGATTGGAACAACTGTGGTTCCGTATAATCTCTTCTTGCATGCCTCCATCGTGCGTGAAAAATATAAAAATGTGAGAGAGTTAAGTGATTTAAGAAAAGAAAATACGGTTGCAATCGTTTTAGGCGGGATTATATCCATGAGTATTATTATAACGAGTGGTGCAACTATTTTTGGTGAAGATGGAATTCGATCGGCAGCTGATATGGCAAATCAACTCGAGCCATTACTAGGATCTTGGGCGGGATATTTTCTAGGTGTTGGCTTATTTGCAGCCGGCATCTCTTCTGCAATCACAGCTCCATTAGCAGCAGCTTATGCCGCAAATGGAATATTAGGTTGGAATACTCACACACGATCCTTGAAATTCAGATTAGTGTGGATTGCCATATTAATGATTGGTGTGTTAGCAAGTATGTTTGGTGGTAGCCCAATTGTTATCATACAATTTGCCCAAGTAGCCAATGGAATTTTATTACCTGTAGTTGCTATTTTTCTACTCTATTTGATGAACAGCTCCAAATTACTAGGGGCATATACAAACACACTCCTGCACAATGTACTAGGATTTATCGTGCTTGTTGTTACGCTTGGTTTGGGTATCAGAAGTTTAAATGCAGTCTTCCAATTTTTTTAAGACATGAAAACCATTGATTTAAATTGTGATTTAGGTGAGTGGAGAACTGAAACTGGTCTTCAGAAAGATGCCGCCATTATGCCGTTCATCTCTTCGTGTAACATTGCCTGTGGTGGCCACATCGGTGATAACAAATCCATGCTTGCAACACTTCGTTTGGCAATGAAACATCGTGTTGCCTTAGGTGCTCATCCCTCTTATCCGGATAGAAAAAATTTTGGCAGAGTTGTTTTAGATATCCAAAGTGATAAACTGAGGGACAGTTTATTGAATCAATTGAATTCATTTTTTGAGTTAGTGGACAAAGAAAGTGGGAGTGTACATCATATAAAACCGCATGGTGCATTATATAATGAAGCAGCAAGAAATAGAAAAGTTGCTGAAACAGTAGTTCAAGCTTTTTTTGAATTCGACCAAAAAATTCCAATTTATTGTCAGGAAGGATCAGAATTAGCTAAAGTACTTGCTGATACCGGCATTCCTGTTACGCATGAGGTGTTTGCTGATCGCGCATACGAAGACAACCTGACATTGAGATCAAGAAAACTTGAAAAGGCCATCATCCATGAAAAAGAAGAAGTAATAAACCATATTCATAGGATGGTGATAGAAGCTAAGGTTCGCACTTTTTCCGGTTTGATAAAGCCCATTATTGCTGAAACTATGTGTCTGCATAGCGACACTGAAGGTTCGATTGAATTAGCGAAAAGTATCTTCGAATATCTCAAAAAGAAAGGGGTAAACATTGCTGCGGCTTAATGGGATAAATTGGAAAGTGACTAATCTGGGTAGTAATACATTATTGCTGGAACCGATGATTTTAGATGGTCATTTGGAGTATATCCACCAGTTTTATCAACAAATTGAGTCGGAACCAATTTCTGAGATTGTTGATGTAATTCCTGCCTACAAATCAATTGCTTTGTTTTATCAATCAACAAAAGAAAATGTAATCGAGATATTAAAGCAAATCGATTGGACTTCGTTAAATGCTAAGACAGAGCAACACCACATCGTTGAGGTAGATTATGATCTTGGATTGGATTGGAATCGTGTTTGTGAAGTTAGCAAACTTTCAAAAAGTGAAATAATTGAGCGACATGCGGGTACAAAATATACTGTTGCCATGATTGGGTTTTTGCCCGGATTTATTTTTCTAAAAGGATTAGAGTTAAGTATATCAGTTCCACGTTTAGAAAATCCAAGAACGGCAATTCCTGCGGGCTCAATAGGGATTGGGGGAAATCAAACTGGAATATATTCACTTGAGAGTCCTGGTGGATGGAATATTATTGGAAAAACTACGCATCAGTTTTTTAATATGAAAAATGACCCGCCGATTTCAATATCACCGGGAGATTCACTCACATTTAATCCGGTAAATAGTTAATGGGCAGTTTAACTGTTATTAAGTCAGGATTTATGTCAACTATTCAAGATAGGGGCAGAATCGGTTATAGAAGGATTGGAGTGCCGGTTTCTGGAGCAATGGATACAAAGTCGATGAGGGATGCAAATAAAATTGTTGGAAACGCTGAGTCTACTCCGGTAGTCGAGCACACATTTTATGGTGGTATTTATCTGTTCAATACTATTTCAATAATCTCTATAACAGGCGCGAGTTGTAATCCAACCATTAATGGAAGACTAGTAAATCAATATGAAGCAATTAAAGTTGAAAAAGGAGATGAGCTCGAAATTCACTATCCAAAAAGAGGATGTCGATCCTATTTAGCAATTCAAGGAAGATTGCGGATTCCATTAGTGATGAATTCATGCTCAACGTATTTGCCGGGAAAGTTTGGTGGGTTTAAAGGTAGAGCCATTCAGAAAAGTGATGTGATTTTTTGGGATGATGACTTGAATCAAATTGCTACTCAATTATTCCAAAAAGGGGAAATCCCATACTTCTCAACAAAAATAAAAGTGAATATCTCGGCTGGACCAGAATTTGATTTACTTTCAGAACATGCCGCAGATCGGCTATTTTCGATTTCTTTTAAAGTGCATCCGCAAAGTAACAGAATGGGAATTAGGTTAACTGGGGCTTCTATTTCAATCATAAACTTCGACATGGTTTCATCTCCGGTGATTCCCGGAATAATTCAACTTCCACCCTCAGGGAATCCAATTATTTTGATGAATGATGCTCAAACAATTGGTGGATATCCTCGGATTGGAATAATGAAAGAAAGTGAGTTATGGAGACTTGGTCAGCTAAAAGCAGGGGATTGCATCAGTTTTAAATTAGCCTGATAGATCATTTAATAGCTTTTATACTTTCTAAATGATGATAGGTATGATAAACCGTGAAGAACATCAATTCGCGGATGGTAAGATTTCCCAATATAGGATGAGGGGCAACAATTTCAGAGATCACTTCTTCATCCCACTTATTTAAAACATGGATCAGTTTCTCTTTTTCTGATCGATATTTTTGAAGTAAAGCCTTCTTTTTTGAAACAGGTATTGGGTTTGGGATGTACGGTTTTGTGGCTTTGGCTCCTTCTTCAAGTTTTAATAAATAAATAGATTTAAGCTCTTCATAAGTCATTTCCTGCCGATCTGAGCTACCATATTTCCACTTCAGAGCTTTTTTAGGAAGAACTAATCCAAGATTTATTGGCGAAACACTTTTAATTAAATGTTCAAGTTGTTCTCCGGTAGACCATTTACCTGTTTCTAATGAAGCCTCGAACAGATCATCTGATTGTATTTCAATAACCGAGATGACCTCTTCGAATGCCTTATCTAAACTTAATTTTATTTCAGAAATTGAATGCATACATCAATTATGCATTCCCTTTCAAAAGTTCACCCATTTCTTCCAGTGATTTCCCTTTAGTCTCGATGATATACTTTTTAACGAAGAAGTATGCGACCAAGCCAAAGAATGCATAAATAGCGTAAGAGAAACCTAATCCGAATGAAGCGAGGAAAATTGGGAATGTCATTGTGATCGTAAAATTAGCTCCCCATTGTGCAACACCACAAAGTGCAAGGGCTGCGCCACGAAAATGATTTGGAAACATTTCGCCTAACATTACCCACATTACCGGACCCCAAGAGAATGCAAAGAAAGCGATATAAGCGTTAGCTGCCAGTAGTGCTAAGAGCCCCGTATTTCCTTCAAGCATCACATCACCTGCAGCATTTGTACCCGTAGTGCTAAAAATAACTGCCATCACAGCTAACATTACTGCTTGCCCAAGAGAGCCTACTAACAGCAAAGGTTTTCGGCCAACTTTATCGATTAATGCAATTGCGACAAAAGTAAAAAAGATATTCACGCTACCGGAGATCACATTTTGAAGTAGAGCGTCAGCTTCAGTAAAACCGGCTGCTTGCCATAAGGTAGCACCGTAATAGAAAATTACATTTATACCGGTTAATTGTTGAAGAATTGCCAGTCCGATACCAATCCAAACAATGGGATGCATTTTGCTTGTTGCTTTATCGTACACATCTTTTAGGCGAGGTTTTACACCTTCAATAAGTGTTTTCTTTATCTCCTCAATTTTGGCTCTGGTGTCTTGTAAAGGCGAGATGTTATGAAGTACATCATAAGCATCATCAGCTTTTCCGGCAGCAACTAAGTACCGTGGTGACTCTGGTATTGCCAGTAAAGAGAACAAGAAAATAGAGGCAGGAATAATTTCCATCCAGAACATCCATTGCCACGTGTCAAAACCCCACCATAATTCGATACTAGCACCACCAGACATTCCGGCCAGCCAGTAGTTGCTAATAAATGCTATGAATAAACCAATCACGATCATAAGTTGCTGAAGAGTGGCAAGCCGTCCACGAATTTGATGTGGAGCAATCTCGCTTATATAAACAGGCGCTAAAACACTTGCTGCTCCCATTGCAATTCCGCCTAATATTCTAGCTAAGATAAAAGGGACGGATGCGGTCGCAATCCCGGATCCCCAAGCACTTGCAATAAATAGAATAGCGGTCAAAATCATGATTGGTTTGCGACCATATTTATCTGCCCATGTTCCGGCGAAAAAGGCTCCTACCATACTACCAAGCAGTACAGAAGCTACATTGAAACCAGTAGTCGCAGAATCGGAGTCGAATGCTAACGCTAAAGCATCAACAGTTCCATTAATTACGCCACTATCAAAACCAAATAAAAACCCACCCAAAGCTGCGGCAGCAGAGAGAAAAATTACACGCCCAAGATTATACGTTTCTTGTGCATGGCTGTCAGTGTTACTCATAGTTATTGTCCTGAAAAAGTAAATTAGAGATCAAAAATTTATTGTGATTTCAACGCTTAACATAGTGGAAATCACTTAAAAGGCTGAACATATAAAACCGCTTACATTAAAGCCACTTTTCAATTGCAATAATAATAGATCATCATAATTTATTCGATGTCATTTAACATGGATACAAGAGCTACCCATGCTTTGTCTCTGGCAATTTTATTTGGGTCGTCATTCGCCACAGCCGGATCATCACCTCTACGCATAAATGCGTGGCCTGCACCTTCATAAATTACGTAGTCGTAATTTTTGCCAAAAGCCGTCATGCTAGAATCTGAAAACTCAATGGTTGAATTTACGCGGTTATCATCGCCACCATAAAAACCATAAACAGGTACTTCAATGTTTTGATAGGCTTCGGCTTCACGTGGACCGGTTCCGTAAAAAACTACAGCTTGTTCAATTTCTGAGCCAATATTTGTTGCAAATCGAAAGGATTGTGAACCACCCCAACAAAATCCAACAATAATAACTTTCCCATTTCCTGCTTCGATACTCTTGGCATATTCTAAGGCTGAATTTAGGTCGATAGTTACTCCATCCGGATCCAATTCATAAAGTGCAGATCGCGCATCATCAGAAGAAGGGAAATCTGATGTTTTCTCAAAACCTTTAACGGTATTACTTATTAAGTCAGGTGCTACCGCGATGAAGCCATTCTGCGCAACCTGATCAGCAAAACTCCTTGCCCAGGTATTTAATCCTCTGTTTTCATGAATAACCAGAACAACCGGCACTGATTCGGAAACTTCCGGATAAGTCACAAATGTGTGCATAATGCGATCATTTGATTCCAACTCTACCCATTCGTGATGCCGTGAAGAGTTTTCAAGTTGTTCAAGTGCAAAATCTTGAGCTTGAAGTTGTGCTGTTGTTGCAAGTAATAATGCAAGTATAGTTAGTTTTTTCATTTTTCCAATTATGATGATTATCTGAGTAGGTGCTTGTACCTTCCAAGTCACTCATTCAAAGTATAGCAAATATATGAAAGACAAAGCTTTCGAGACCAACGCAATTCGGCTTCAAGCTGATCGAACCCAACACGGTGAACATTCCGTGCCTATATTTGCCACTTCAAGTTATGTTTTCGATGATGCAGAACATGCACGCGCATTATTTGCCAACGAAATAGATGGAAATATTTATTCAAGATATTCAAACCCAAATAACGATGAATTTGTAAAAAAGCTATGTGCTTTGGAAGGTACAGAAACGGGAATTGCAACAGCTTCGGGTATGGCTGCAATGTTTATAAGTATTGCTTCATTTGTTAAAACCGGCGATCATATAGTTGCAAGTAGATCATTATTTGGTTCAACCCATCAAATTTTAACTCAATTACTACCTCGATGGGGAATCACATATTCTTACGTTAACGGAAGAGAGGTAGAACAATGGGCAAAAGCTGTACGGCCAAATACCAAACTGTTTTTTCTGGAAACACCTTCAAACCCAGGCTTAGATATTTTGGATATCTCATCGATCTCCGAGATTGCGCATCAACACGGGATAATTGTTAATGTTGATAATTGCTTTGCGACACCTTATTTGCAGAATCCAATGCTGTTTGGAGCTGATATTGTCACTCATTCCGCAACTAAATTTATTGATGGTCAAGGCAGAACATTGGGAGGCGCAGTGTTAGGTAGAAGGGAATTAATTGAAGAAGTCATGTTTTTAAGTAGGCATACCGGACCTGCCATGTCTCCTTTTAATGGATGGGTGCTATCGAAAAGTTTGGAAACTTTGGCAGTTCGAATGGATCGGCATTGTGAAAATGCAAGCAAATTAGTTGATTATCTAACCAATCAATCAAAAGTAATAGAAGTTAGATACCCGCATTTAGCAACGCATCCCGGTAACGACATTGCACTTAAACAGATGAAAAAAGGTGGAGGAATTGTGAGTTTCACTATTAAGAATGGATTAGTTTCAGCCAAAAAATTTATGGATAGTTTAAAAATGTTATCCCTTTCTTCAAATCTTGGTGATGTCCGTACTATTGTAACTCATCCTTCGTCAACCACTCATTCGAAATTGACAGAAGAAGAACGAAAATCGGTGGGAATCCATCCGGGATTAGTAAGAATCTCGGTTGGTCTGGAACACATTAATGACATCATTCAAGATGTAGACCAAGCATTGGAAACAATTAGTTAATCGAGTTGCGATGGGTCGAGGCGGGTTGGAGTGTATTTCCCTGAAATAATACCTTCTGCAGCTTTTGCAATTGCTTTAATTGTGTTATTGAGATGAGAAATATTGATCGTTTCAAATTCATCCGTAACCTGATGGTAATCTGTGTCTATATCTATAGGTGTTGTACTTATTGAATGCGCCGGTACACCTAATCGAGCTAAGGTGGCATTATCAGATCTATAAAAGAGATTCTGTTTTGGATACGGATCAGCATAAAATTCGTAGATAGTGCCTTCAGTACTTTTCGACAAAATCTCTCCAAAAGTAGAACGATTATAGCCGGTTATCCATGCTGTATTTGGACCAGATAATGCCGGTTTACCGACCATTTCAATGTTGAACATTGCAACGATTTCGTTTGGATTGAGTTGGCTTGAAAAATATTGCGAGCCATATCCTCCTAATTCTTCAGCAGTAAAAGTTACGAATAACAGATTACGTTCCGGCTTTGGTTGTGATGCGAAATGATGAGCAAGTTGAATAACTGCGGTTACACCTGATGCATTATCATTTGCCCCATTTGCAATTGAATCTGCGTTGATTGGGGTTCTAATTCCAAGATGATCATGATGAGCAGAAAATATTACAAATTCGTTTTTTCTATTACCTTCTACCATTCCAACAAGGTTGGTTAACTGTTTCCTTTCTAACTTAGAAGTAATGTTAACAGCGAAATTCTCGTTAAAATTTTCACTTAATACAAAAAGAACATTTGCCTTTTTGGAGTCTTCAATAAAGCGATGTTCGTGTCTATAGTAGCTGCCGTACCGTCCAAAAAGTTCTTCAAATGCCATATCAACAAAAACAAGAACATCTACATCAGATTTTCTAAAATCGTTAAACTTAGATCTGAAATTGTCGTTTTGGTTGATGAATCCAAGGCTTATTGATTCATTATCTCCAGTGAATTGTTCATCCACAGTAAACGCGATAAAATCTGAATCTAAGATCTTTTTACCGGCAACCGAGATATCTGCAGATTCTAATTTTGATTCGGAAACGTAAAACGATTGTTCATAGGTATCTAATTCATTGAACGGTAATAAACCCGCTGACTGGAATTCTGAAGCTATAAACTGCTCAGCAATATGAATTTCATCAGATAATGCATATCGACCTCGCATTTCATCAGATGAAAGTGATTTCAGAATTTCTGCCGTTTTTTGTTCTTCAATACTATATGTGTTCGTGCAGCTGAGAGAGAAAGCCCCAACAATAAATGCAAATAATAGTTTATGATAATTCACTTCATACCTTTTTTATGAGAGTATGATACGTGATGTACTTGAAAGGTGAAGTAAAAAGCTTTTAAGCTTTATTTGTCATCCAGCCATTTAATTAATACGTGTCTTATAGATTGAAGCGTAATTGGTTTAGCAATGAAATCATCCATGCCTGCTTCAAAACACTTTTCCCTGTCTTCTTGCATAGCATTTGCAGTCATAGCGATGATAATTGGTTTATTACTATGATGACGTCTTTTTTTCTTTATTTTTTTGGTGGCTTCTAATCCGTCCATTTCCGGCATTTCCATGTCCATAAATATCAAATCATAACTCGACTCTAATTCAGCCTTTAAAGCTTCTTTTCCATTATTAACTATATGAGCTTCAATGCCAAAGCGTTCTAAAACGCGGTGGGCTACTTTTTGATTTACTAAATTATCTTCAGCTATAAGTACATTAAAATTAGTAGTAAATAATCGTTTTGGGTCTTTCGATTCAAAGTTGTCTCGACTTTGAATATTATTCTCTGATAAATAGAGACGCTCCAGATTATTTAGAAGCTTTGTTTGTTGAACCGGTTTCTTTAAAAACAACTCGAAATAAGTTCTATCCTCATGGCTTGCCAATTCATGAATTGAACTAAATAACACCAGTGGTAACTCTGTGTTAGAATATTTCTCACGAATTTTTCTCGCAACTTCAACACCGTTCAAGTCAGGCATTTGCATATCAAGAATTCCAAAATCAAAAGACCCGAGTTCATTTATTATAGAAATCAACGTATTCGGATTATTAAAGGTTTTAACCTTCAATCTAGCCTTTAATAATTGCTGTTGAATAATTTTGAGATTGGTTTCGTTGTCATCTAGAATAAAAACTTGTTTGTTTTCCAGAACTGATGGAGTCCGGAAATCGGCGGATCTCATACTTCTATCAAAAACAGATGTAAATGAAAATTTACTCCCTACATTTTCTTCACTGCTTACAGAAACTTCACCGCCCATTGCTTCAACAATTCTCTTGCTGATTACCAGGCCTAATCCTGTTCCGCCATATTTTCTTGTTGATGAACTGTCTACCTGAGAAAAGCTCTGAAACAAGCGATGCAGTTTATCATCGGGAATTCCAACACCGGTATCATTCACATCAAAGCGTAGAACTAGCGAATCTGTGAACTCACGCTCAATGGTTAGTTTTATAATTATATCACCACTTGAAGTAAACTTAAAGGCATTCGAAATTAGATTTGTTAGAACTTGTTGAAGTCTGGTCGAATCACCAATTACGAAGCTAGGAATGCTATCATCAATTTCATAGAGAACTTCAATAGTTGGTTTTCTATTTGCACCGGCTACAACATCAAGTACCAATTCTATGGTCTCTCTTAGATTAAACTCCGTTTCTTCTAACTCTAGCTTTCCTGATTCAATCTTAGAAAAATCAAGAATATTGTTAATGATACTAAGTAAACTTTCCCCACTTTTTTTAATCGTATTTGAAAATTCTTGCTGTCTAGGAGTTAAAGAACTGTCTGAAAGTAAACCGGATAATCCGATAACAGCATTTAACGGTGTTCGAATTTCGTGGCTCATTGTTGACAAAAACTGTGATTTTGCTTTTGATGATTCTTTTGCTTTAAACAAAGCTGTTTTCATATTTGTAGAAAACCGATAAGAATGAACCAAAGACTGGAAGAAGAAAAAGAATAGATATCCCGCCAAAATAATAAAAAGTGAGCTTCTGAAAACACCTAGATATACCAAAATTTCATATCCAAAAACTAGAAATACTACCCCGGAACTGATTAAGGAATAAATTGCGCCGGGTCTTTTATTAATAACAGCTTTTAAATACACCCAAAAGGCAATAAGCAGGTAAAAAATGAGTAAAATAAAGTAGGGGAGAACAAGCTGTGTGAAGATACTAGCCGGCAGAAACAAAGATTCAAGAGCAAATAAAATGGAGAGAACGCTTAATACATAGATAAGTGGTTTATAAGTTTCTTTTGGGTATAACCTAAGTGTATATAAACCAAATGATAAGCCGGAAATAAAAAGGGTAGTATATTCCAGTCGTAGGGTGAAAATCCATGGAATTTCTGGTAGCAGCATGTGGAAGGCGTAACTACCGAACCCAATAATTCTGTAACTATAAACCAAACAAAAAAGAGCAAAATATAAAATGGATTTTTCATGTCTGCCAAAAAGGTATAAACCTAAAAAAAACAACCCACTCATTAATAGAATTCCGGTTAGAATAAACGAATACCCATATTGAATATATCTATCGCGGAATAAAACTGAACTTGCCCCAATAGTTATTGGTAGGTACGCGCCACCTTTACTGTGATCAAAATTGGCAATATGCAGTAACAATTGAAGAGTATCAGATTCAAAGGTTGGTAAACTAATAGTTTGTGGAAGCCATTGAGGTATATACTCTTCTTTAGAAATGCCAACTTTTCCGTTACTGGCAATTTCAATACCATTAATATAAAGTTGATAGGATGAGTAAAAATCAGGGAGATCTATAGCAAGTGGATGATCATAACTTGGTAAAATGATTGTTAGCGCGTAACTGGCAAAACCAATCGCGTCTTTACCCGGTACATTCGACCAATTTGTAGTAAAAGGAATTAAAGTGTCGGCTGATTGATTTTCTAATTCATCTGTAGGGATTAATTGCTGCCAATAAAAAGCCCAAGTTGTATCAAGTTCAATATTAGATTCAGAAAAATTGGTGGCACTAAAGTCTAATTGTGGGATTTGTATACTTTGGGCAAAAAGGGTCTCATTTTCTACACCTAAACTAATTAGAGTAATGAAAAAAGGTAAAATTGCATGTTTTAGTATGTTACTCAGCAATAGCCCAATCCTTTATTTAGCAGAGAACCACTTTAAAAGTACATTCTGTGTTGTTTGCAAAGTGATTGGTTTAGCAATAAAATCTTTCATACCTGCTTCAAAACATTTTGCTTTATCCTCGGTTGTTGCATTTGCGGTCATAGCAACAATTATAGGTGTTTTTTTCTTATAGGGAATTTTTAAGATATTTTTAGTTGCTTCAATACCGTCCATTTCCGGCATTTCCATATCCATAAAGATTAAATCATAATCCTCATTCCGAACTTCTTCAATTGCTTCAAAACCGTTATTTGCTAAATCTACCGTATAACCTAGACGTTCGAGAACCTTAATTACAACTTTCTGATTAATTAAATTGTCTTCAACAACTAAAATTTTCAGTTCTTTTATAGATTCCTGATTATCTGGATTATTACGGTTAAGTAGTTTATCAACTTCATGTGATTTGGCTGTTTTTGCAGTTAAAGTGAAATAGAATGTTGTGCCAACACCAACTTTGCTCTGAACCCAAATTCTTCCACCCATTGATTCTATTAAGCGTTTACTGATGGCGAGTCCTAAACCGGTTCCTTGATATTTTCTACTACGATCATTCTCGATTTGTGAAAATCTATCGAACAAAAGCCCCATTTTATTTTCCGGAATTCCAATTCCAGTATCTTTCACAATAAACAGTATTTGGCCTTTTTCTGAAATTGATTCGGTTGTTGTAACTTGAACCGAGATCTCGCCCGAATGGGTAAATTTTATTGCATTGCCAACTAAGTTAATTATAACTTGTTGTAATCTCGCCTGATCTACAATAAAATAATCACCCAATGCGTCATCAAAACGAAAACTAAGGTTTACATTCTTAGGATTTGTGAGTGAACCTAACATTTTGATGGTATCAGCTAAAAGGCTTGGAATATGAGTTGGGTGGTATTCAAACTCTACTTCATCCGATTCAATTTTCGTGAAATCTAAAATGTTATTTATGATGGCAAGCAAGTTTTCACCGCTTTTCTTAATGGTTGTGGCGAATTGTGTTTTTTCCTTTTCTGATTTTGAATCTAAAAGTAATTCAGATAATCCAATTACAGCGTTGAGTGGAGTTCTTAATTCATGCCCCATAGTGGATAAAAAATGAGTCTTAGCTGTAGAAGCTGTCTCCGCTTGTTCTCTTGCTAGATTAAATCGATTTGAAAATTGATTAGATAGAGTTAGCGACTGAAGAAAGAAGAAGGAGATATATCCGGTGTAGCTAACAATTAAATTCTCTCTTACAATTACAAAGTATTCGAGCAGATCCCATGTGATGTTTAAAAGAACAATCATTACGCTCAATAAAGAGAAAAAAGATCCAACTCGTTTATTTATAGCAGCATTGATGTATACATACAAAGAATAGCTTGCAAATAGTAAAAGTATTACAAAATAATAAGTTAGAAAAGACGTAAATATGCCGGCAGGTAGAATCAATGTGGTGGCGAGAAATAACAGAAATGTTATCGTAAAGCTATTAACTACTTCTTTTATAACTTCTTCGGGGAAAAGATATTTAACAAACATTCCAAATAATGCAGTACTTAAATATAAACTTCCATATTCCAATCGGATTGAAAATTCCCAAGGAAAATTTGGAAAAATAAAATGTATAGGATATAGGTCTGTGCCGAGGATTCTGTAGCTATAAACAAGACAAAACAGTGCGAAATAGAAAATTGCTTTCTCAGTTCGTCCAAAAAAGAATAATCCCAAGAAGAACAAACCGCCCATTATCATACTACCCGATAATAAGTAAGAATAGCCCAATTCAGTTTCTCGATTTATCATTATTCGAGAATACTCTCCAAATTCAATAGGTATACGAAAGCCACCCTTACTATGCGAGAAATTTGAGACTAACAGCGTTATCTCAATTACATTAGTTTCCTCAAATTTACCAAGGTAAATGGATTTTGGTGTCCAGTTAGGCCTATGATTTTGTTCAGTTTTAGAAACTTGACCATTACTCGCAACTTGTACATCATTTATATAGAGTGCATAAGCGGTATACACATCAGGCATATTAATTGCCAATTGAGGATGATCGTTTGGTAGAAGTATTCTTAATTGATAGGTTCCAAATCCGTTTGACCCGAAAGCAGGATCGTTATTCCATAAATGGGGAACGGTAACTAAAGTGGACAATTTTCTTACCGTCTCACCAGGATAGATTAACTCACCCCAATAGAATTGCCACTCTCCAGCTAAAAGCACAGTATTTGTTGCATTTAACGTTGAATTTCTAAGATCGAGAACACCTCTTTGGGCAACAGGTTGTGCAAGTATCTCGGTAAAAGAAATCAGAATTAATAGAAGCAGCGCCGGAAAGTATTTCACTTATAATTTTATTTATTGAGATCAATGTAGTCAAAAGTGAAAAAAAAAAGCTCACACTTGGTGAGCTTTAAGAACTTATAATTTATTAGGTATAGGAAGGTGACCATTTAAAATCTTTGTCACCGAATTTTTTTAACGTGCGATAGTGCGAGCCAATAGCTTCGAAGAAGGTATCATGACTGTTATACGGGATTCCAAATTCTTTCGCAGTTTCTTCAACAATAGGACTAATTGCCGGATAGTGAATGCTACAAACTTTGGGGAATAAGTGGTGTTCTATTTGGAAATTGAGCCCACCAACATACCAACAGAGTAGTTTATTTCTGCGGGCAAAATTATTAGTTGTGAGCATTTCATGAATAACCCAATGATTTTCAATCATATTTTCTTCGTTTGGTAGAGGGTGAGTTGTTGATTCAACTACATGCGCTAATTGAAATATGATACCAAGTATCAACCCGGCTGTTAATTGCATTGTTAGAAAACCGATTACATACTGCCACCAAGTAATTTCTAAAAACATCAAAGGAAGTACTATATAAAGGGTGTATGCTATTAGTTTGGTAACAATAAGTTTTATCCACTCATTAGTCGGGTGGTTTTTATTTTCGTATGGACCTAATGGAGACTTAAAAAAATACCAGTAGTCTTTTATAAACACCCAAAAAACAGTGGCAAAACTATAAGCTGGAAAAGCAAGAAAGTGCTGAAATCTGTGTACTGGTTTATACTTAGTATGTGGTGATAAACGAATGAATTCTGCCACCTCTAAATCCTCATCATGACCATGAATATTTGTATACGTATGATGGATTATGTTATGTGTTATTTTCCAGATGTAGCCATTCGCGCCTACTAAATCGAAGAAGGTTCCTAAAATATTGTTGATGGTAGTATTTGATGAATATGCACCGTGTAAAGCATCATGCGTGATAGAAAACCCAATTCCGGCCATGCCGGTACCCATAACAAAACTGAGAAACCACTTAGTCTCAAGCGAAAAATCTGCTAGCATAATTAGTGCATAAGGTGCCCAAAAAAGTGTAAGAATAGCCACAGTTTTAAAAACCATCGCTCCATTAGCATGCTTCGAAATTCCTTTATCTTTGAAATAAGCGTCTACTCTCTTTTTAACTTCTCGAGCAAATTCTTTGTCAATCTTATTATTGAAGGTGACTAATGATGGCATAGTATCAGATAATTTTCAGCAAAAGTTAAAAATACGAAAAAGTGTGCATAATTGGAGAGATCAGCCCTGCATTACTTAAAGCGATAAGAGAGCATTAAGATATTTTTTGAGTAGGAGTAAATCTTAAGTGAGTTTTTCAGATTTATTTTTCGAATACCGCATTTGAAGCAGCTCAACCAAAAGAGCAAAACCCATTGGCAAATAGATATACGCTTTTGGAACCTCAGTATGCAAACCTTCCATAAAAATAGTAATCCCAATACTTATCAGAAATGACAAGGCAAGAATTTTAAGTGCCGGATTTGCAAGAATGAAATCGCCAATTGGACGGGCAAAAATCAAAATAACTGAAAATGAGAGGATGACCGCTGTAATAATAATCCAAACTTCATTTGTTAAACCAATTGCTGTAATTACTGAATCGATTGAGAAAACTAAATCTAAGAGTACAATTTGAGAGATAACCGAACTAAAAGTATGCTTTAAACTATTTCCTGAATCCTCTTCGTCTTTCAATTCAACAATGTGATGAATCTCCTTCACTGCTTTATAAATGAGAAAGAGTCCTCCGAGAACTAAAATTATGTCGCGAATGCTAAAGTCGAAAAGCACAGCTTCTGTTAGACCGGTTAGTTTCAGTAAAAGAAAGAGCAGCAGAATTCTTGCAAACATTGCTAAAACCAAGCCTATTATTCTGGCTCTATTTTGTTGTTCTTTTTTTAGACGACTTACCAAAATGGAAATAACCAAAATATTATCAACTCCAAGAACGAGTTCCAATCCAATTAAAAGTGCTAAAACTCCTAGTACATCAGCCATAGTTTATTTCAAATAATTAGTAAACATTTGTGAGATTACCCTCATATTGCCAACTGCATCTTCCAGAGGTAAGGGAACCGGTGAATTTTCTAAAATTGATCGAGCGAATGCATCAGCCTGAAGCGTGTATTGATCGCACGGTTCAAAAAAATGCACAGTAGACTTTCTGTCTTTTGTAATTATTACTTTGCGTTGAATTTCGTTGGCATCGTTAAAAGGTATTTCAATTTCAATTTTCCCTTTCGATCCAAAAATCTGTGCTTTTTGGTCAGACTCAACTTGCATCCCACACATAAAAGTGGCCGCACCATTTTTAAATTTCAATAACCCGGTAGCTACTCGATCTGTTTTAAAATCAGGATCAAAGTCCATAAAGGAATCAATTTCAAGTGGTTCTTCATCGAATATAAATCTTGAAAAATTAACACAATAACAACCAATGTCTAAAAGACCTCCACCACCTAATTCTACTTGGTTTTTGATATTATTTGGATTGTTATTGAAATAAGAAAAGGTAGAATGGACATGTTTGATGTCGCCTATTTGGCCACTACTGATTGTGTTTTTCACCAAATGCCATTGAGGATGAAAACGATACATAAAAGCTTCCATCAGCTTCAAATTGGGATATTTTTTACTGATTTTCAATAACTCGACAGCGTCATTATAGTTAACAGAAATAGGTTTCTCGCACAGCACATGCTTCCCTGCTTTCAAAGCTTTTATGGTATAGGGTACATGAAAGTGGTTGGGAAGAGGATTGTAAATTATATCAATAGAATCGTCTTCAAGCAGTTCATCATAATTTCCGTATGCTTTCTCTAAACCTAATTCAGCTGCTGCAGATTTAGCACTATCTAAGTTTCTTGATGAGATAGCAGTTACAGTTCCAAATTTAGATCGTTGTATGGCTGGAATTACATTTTTAATTCCAATTTTTGCCGTACTAAGTACACCCCAATTAAGTTTTTTCATGTGCATATTTACTCTTTAATCTTGCAGAAATCTACTCTGTTTAGCGGCACAAAAGGTATTGTGCCATTATTCATTAATCACCGTAGATTTCGTTTATCAAACCTGCCAAACGCACACCAGCTTTAACAATACGTTGTTCTACAGTTTCGAAATTATGAAACGTGTACTCATAGCTTAGCCGGTCACCTTCAAAATTGTAAACTTGTTCAAGTAAAGCTTGAGATTCATACGCCCAATCAACCCAACTTGTGCTTTGCCATTCAGCAATTAATTCATCGGTTAATTGATCATCGGCAAAATCGGCAAGTTCGCGACCATTAAGTTGGCGACTATCAATCATTTCGCTATCCCAAACGCGATGCAGATTTGAACTGTTACCAAACCAATCTAGCCGCACATCATTTCCACCACGATCTTTTCCATTTCCAACATGCAATGGTTGATGTAAATCACCCACCAAGTGAACCAAAACCTTTAAATTGATGGCTTCTTGCTCTGGGGATAGTTCTCTAGTTTTTAATTCTGTTACCATCTTTTCAATAGCCCAAAGAATATCGCCATTATCAGGTGTCCCAGCTTCTTCATAAGTCATACCTTCAGGAATGGTGCTATAATGCCATGGACTCATGAAGCGGAAGTCAGGGTCAGATCGTACTTCATCCATCCATGTACTTACTTCGGCGAATGAATCACCATTTAGAACTCGTTGTACTTCAGAGGCAGCTTTTTCTGTTAATAATTCTGAAGCAATATATCCGGTTGCTCTATGTCCAGATTGACCCCAGCGTCGGGCTTCGTCATCATTTTTTAGTGGTAGGAATAAAAGAACTAGCGATAGTATAATTTTTGTCATCGAAATAGGTGATTAAGGAATTTTAAAAACTGTTTTAATTTGACTTAACTAAGAATGTTTTCTCCGATTGATGGAATAATCACATCAATGTCGGAGAATTCTGTTAACACTTCTTTGAAGATATTAGGGTCACAGTCTATTATTGGCCAAGTACTATAATGGATTGGTACTGCAACTTCAGGATCAATCATTTCAACTGCATAAGCAGCCTCTTCCGGTCCCATTGTGAAATGATCCCCAATTGGAGCGAAAACCAAAGTTGGTTCATACAATTCACCATATAATTTAAGATCGGTAAATATATTGGTATCACCCATGTGGTAAACACAAATATCATTTTCAAAAGAAACCACTAATCCGGCTGGATCGCCGGCATACTGACCTTTATATGATGAGCTATGATTTGCTGAAACCATTGTAACAGAGAAATCATCAAAATGGACAGAACCCCCTTTATTAAATGCTACAGCTTGGCCTTCGGGAAGCCCTTCATTCGTTAATATTCCAATGAGCTCAACAATTGCAACAACTTTAGCGCCGGTTGATTTTGCTATCTCTATGGTATCACCTACATGATCTTCATGACCATGAGTTAATAATACATAGTCGGCTTCTGCAACAGTTTTAAATTCTTCTGGTGTTGAGGGATTATGTGTAAGAAATGGATCTATATATATAATATTTCCCTTTGGACTAACAAGTTTAACGGCAGAATGACCTAACCAAAAAACCTGTGTTTTGCACTCAATACTCATAATAAATTATTTCACTCTTGTTAATATTTACTGATTCAGTATGTCTTAAAATCTTAGCGTATCTTAACAAGGTTAAGTAAGAAATGCATGGGATTTTTAGATCGTTTTTTTGATAGTGATTCTACCACACAAGATGCTTCTTGGAATTCTGTTTCTAATGAATCAGATATCGACAATATTTTTCTGGCATCAAACGACAGAATACAGATTGTATTAAAGCACAGTATGCATTGCGGGAGCAGTTTATTCGCCAAGAGAAATCTCGAAACTATTGATTCTTCATCCCTTGATGATATGGATGTCTATTTGATTGATGTGATTAGACAACGTATGATTTCTAGATATTTTGCTGAAAAAGTAGGAGTAAGACATGAATCTCCACAGTTATTTGTACTGAGGGATGAAAACATAGTTTGGCACGGTTCACATCATCGAGTCATTGTTGAGAATCTGCTGGCTGCAGTAAATAAAGCGCGAGGATGAAACTGCTTGTACACATGATGTAAAAGCGAACGGGCTACGTATGTATAATTTTCAGATGATGATTAAGCCGATATTCAGCTTTAAAGTCTAATACTTAGCTGAAAAATTACTTTACAAGGGGATGTATTTATAAAACTACTTGTTTAAAGTAATCAAGGCATAGTTTCGAAAATGATCGCCTTTACTTCTTTTGTTCCGATATTTTCAACACGATGAGTCCATGGTCCATGATGCATTACATGTCCGTCTGGGATTTCAACTTCCATTGTTTCATCATCAACATAAATGCGTAAATGTCCTCCAGAAATGAAATAAACTACTTCATTGTGATGAGAATGTTCATTATCAATTACACCGGGAGGGAGCGTCATTTCTATTACCCGAACATTTTCTTCCTCAGAAAGAAGTTTGTAATTATCAGCTGCTGCTTCAACGGCATCAATATATTTTTCCATAATCTTAAATTTATAGATTTAGTAGGAAACCCAATGTAAACCATTTACCTAGATCGCACAAATAATTTAATATTGGCTTCGTTGGCCCAAAGAAATTTTAAACCTGAGCGAATACGGAGCCATAAAACAAGTAGAATAGCAAGTAAGTGATTTGGGTTCAGTTTAATGGCTCAAATGAAAAGAGATAACCACTTCATTCATGCTCTGGGATGAAACTGCTTGTGCACCTGATGTAAAAGCGATCGGTCTACATGTGTATAAATTTCGGTTGTTAAAATAGACGAGTGCCCCAACATCTCCTGAACTGCGCGTAAGTCAGCGCCACCTTCTAATAAATGAGTTGCAAAAGAATGCCTGAAAATATGTGGGTATACATTCTTATTGATATCAGCCGATTTAGCAGCCTTTTGAACAATATTCCAAACGCTCATTCGAGTTAATGCACCCCCACGTTGATTTAGAAACACTTTGTTTTTCGCCTTTTCAGCTTTTTCTGTCTTAAAAAAAAGTGGTCGAACATACTCGATGTAATGTTCAAGGGCATCCTGAGCGATTTCTCCCACCGGAACCAATCGCTCTTTACTTCCTTTACCGATCACACGGATAAATCCAATTTCAAAATAGAGTCGATCAGTTTCAAGGTCGGTTAATTCGCTAACTCGCATACCTGTTCCATATAAGCATTCAAGAATGGCCTTATCTCGAATACCGGCAGGTTTTGATAAGTCGGGTGTTTCGAGCATTGATATAATTTCTTCCGGATTTAGGACATCGGGTAATTTCCGAGCTTTTTTAGGGAGCTCAATTAGTTCAGCAGGGTTCGCTTTGGTGATTCCTTCAACAACTGCAAATTCATGAAATCCACGAATACTGGAAATGTTTCGAGCAAGAGAAGAAGCTGACAGTAGCTTGTTATCGATTAAGAAATCCAGAAAATTTTCAATGTGATTTAATGTAACGCCACTTAAATCGTTCATTTTTTGATCTGAAATCAAAAACGCTAAATATCTCTCAAGATCATTTTTATAAGATATAATGGAGTTCTCAGAAAGACCTTTCTCCAGTTTTATGAATTGAATATATAAATCGAGCTCTTGTTTAAATCGCACGTTTTAAGCCTCAGAGGTAGTGCCCTGCCGATGATCTTGATTCATTGAAGATTCTTGTTCTTTGGCAGCCAGTTTCTTCGCTTGTTCTTCAATATCTTTCGTTGTTTTATCCCCGTCAGGATATTCGATTCGGCTGTGATAA
>Ga0316205_10001425_pt1 | contig 30105 bp, 18 predicted proteins | sample 3monthpyrite_MG_FD_204941 | JGI IMG/M metagenome (GOLD analysis project Ga0316205, IMG submission 204941) | Microbial mat bacterial communities from mineral coupon in-situ incubated in ocean water Damariscotta River, Maine, United States -... | ecosystem: Environmental > Aquatic > Marine >...
ATGATTTCGATGTATTATTTCTTCAAGGTGGCGCAAGTACGCAATTCCTCACTGTTCCTTTTAATTTTTTATCTGATGGCGAAACCGCCGACTATCTGAACACCGGAGCATGGAGTACGAAAGCAATTAAAGAGGCCAAGCAATTTGGCACAGTAAACGAAGCCTTTTCCAGCGGAGGTTCAAACTTCAATCGAGTGCCAACAAACGATGAGCTATCATTAACTCCCGGAGCCAAGTACGTTCATTATACTTCGAATAACACCATTTTCGGAACTCAATTTGCAACCGAACCTGAAACAAAAGAAGTACCGCTAGTTTGTGATGCCAGTTCAGATTTTCTTTCTCGACCGATCGACATTGCAAAGTATGGTGTGATCTATGCCGGAGCACAGAAGAATCTCGGTCCTGCCGGCGTAACGATTGTTATTGTAAATAAGGAATATTTGGCAACTAACGGAAAGTCTGAAATTCCAACCATTTTGAACTATAAAACTCATGCCGGAAAGATGTTTAATACACCGCCTGTTTTTGGTGTTTATATGGTTGGTCTAGTTTTGGATTGGATTCAGGAAAAAGGTGGATTGGATTATTTCAAAACCTTTAACGAAAAAAAAGCATCTCTACTTTATAACGAGATTGATGCGGATGATTTTTACAAAGGAACTGCTGAGTTTACCTCACGATCTAACATGAATGTTTGCTTTAGATTGGGATCAGAAGCCTTAGAAGCAAAATTTATCGCTGAAGCAACAGCCAATAAACTAGATGCACTTAAAGGACACCGAAGTGTAGGTGGAATCAGGGCTAGTATCTATAATGCCTGCCCGAAAGAAAGTGTTGAAGCTCTGGTTTCATTTATGAAAGAATTCAGAGCTAAAAACGGCTAAAACGTACTTTGCAAACCTTTTCATTGTTAGGGTAATGCATGAATTACCCTAACATAAACACCCTTTTTTAAACCTTAAAATCCAAATACTGTGAGAAAGTAATCAATGGTATTTGGCACAAAAGCAAACATATAGATTAATCCCCATGCTGCACCACCAATGTGCGCCTCGTGGTTAATTTTCCCTTCTTTCTTACTGGCCCATATACTGTATGCAACAAATATCGCCCCAAATAGAATGGCCGGAATACCGATTGGGATTAGAAATAGATAAATCTTGTCGAATGGGTAAATCACAATAAATGCAAATAAAACTGCTTCTACAGCACCCGAGGCTCCAATCGTGGCATAAGATGGATTATCCTTATGCCTGATAAGTGTCGGGATGGATGATGCGAGGAGCCCGGTGAAGTATAGAATCAAGAAGTGAACCTCTCCAATTGAGCGTTCAAGAACAGGACCAAAGAAAAAGAGCGTGAACATATTAAACACTAAATGTGTATATCCACCGTGCAAAAACCCTGAGGTTATCAATTCGTACCATGTATTTTTCCGGATAGCTCGATACGGCATAAACATACCTGTTTCCATTAGTCTGGGAACATTAAATGCAGCCAAAGACACCACCACATTGATGGCTATTAAAAGTAACGTTGCGCTCATTGATGAAGTTTAGTTAACTCACTTAGACAAAAAAACCCTACCGATGTTTCACCGATAGGGTTTACAAAGTTATGAAGAACTAAGATTATTTATCAGCAGATAATGACTCAGTTTCCATTTTTGGAGAAGACAACTTCATCAGCTTATTAATTTGTGATTTCATCGACTCTATATCGTCAACATGAGCTTGCAAGGCCGAATTTTCCAATTCTAGAACTTCAATCTTGCCGTTCAGTTCTTTAACCGCTTCAATAAGTACCGCTACCATCTGAGAATAGTTTACTGATTTCATTCCGTCGTCATCGGTACGAACAAACTCAGGGTATACTTCTTCCACTTCCTGGGCTGGCACATTCCCGTTATTAATAACAGATATGTAAAAATCGTAGATAGTTTTGTGATCGTTTTTATAAATATTTAGTTCAACTATTTATTTGATTAAAATCATTTTCAGAGTTTTTTCACCAACAAATTTATTCTTTAAAAAATTGAGGATATATTTAGTAAACTCATCTACAAAGTTTCTATATGAATACGTCTCGGCTTTTTATCTACTCACTCTGTGTCGCTATCCTGTTTATTTCAAATTGTGGTGTAGTACCCAAAACCAAAGTGAGGACTACAGGATCAAAAGGCTCCAACAATGCGATAGAAACTGGTGTAGCTAGTTGGTATGGTCCAAATTTTCATGGAAAACTTACTGCAAATGGCGAAACCTATGATATGGATGGAATGACCGCTGCTCACCGAACTCTTCCTTTTAACTCAGAAGTAGTGGTTGAAAATCTTGAAAACGAAAAATCAATCAAAGTTCGAATTAACGATCGCGGTCCATTTGCCAAAGACCGAATCATTGATCTTTCTAGAGCTGCTGCAACTGAATTAGATATGCTAGGCCCGGGTACGGCTCGTGTTCGTTTATATCTTGTTAAAGGAGACTTGGATAACTCGAGAGTCACAAATTTAAAAGTGGCAAATTATACTATTCAATTGGCTTCTTTTACTGATGAAACGCAGGCGCAAAGAAGATCCTCTGAAATTGCAGGCAGTTATGTTGAACGTGTGACTGTAAATGGTTCATTAGTTTTTAGAGTCTATTATGGTATGTATCAGGATACAGCCAGAGCAGAATCAGATTTAGAAGAGTTGAAAAGTCAAGGTTTTGACGGCTTTGTTAAACAAGTAGAAAACGATTAAATATTTTCATTGGGATTGATGTTGGAGGATATTCGGTTATTTCACCCGAAATCGAGATCAACTTAACCATGAAAAAGAATATTGTTATAATTGGGAGTGGGTTTGGCGGGCTTGGTGCTGCGTCGCGACTCCTATCAGCAGGGCATAACGTTACCGTCTTAGAAAAAAGAGATAAATTAGGTGGCCGAGCTTATGTGTATGAGAAAAATGGCTTCAAATTTGATGGCGGGCCAACCGTAATTACCGCACCTTTTATGTTTGATGATATTTGGGAAGCAGCCGGTAAAAAGCGCTCAGACTATGTTGAGTTCGTTCCTTGTAACCCGTTTTATCGAATTTTTGATGATAAGGGAGTGAGCTTCGATTACAATAACGATCATGAATTTACACTAAGAGAGATTGAGAAGAGAAATCCATCTGATATTGAGGGATATGAGAAATTTTTAGGCACCACTAAAGCCATTTTTGATAAAGGATTCACTGAACTTGCTGATCAACCATTTTTGAAATTCACGGATATGCTTAAGGTTGCTCCCGATTTGATGAAGTTGCAATCTTATAAGAACGTGTACAGTTATGTAGCGCAATTTATCAAAGATGATTTTCTGCGGATGTGTTTCTCTTTCCACCCACTACTAGTTGGCGGTAATCCATTTGATACCACCTCCATTTATGCGATGATTCACTATCTGGAAAGGGAATGGGGTGTGCATTACGCAATGGGTGGAACCGGTGCGCTAGTAAATGCTTTTGATAAATTGATCACCCAGCAAGGCGGAAAAATTCATCTTGATGTTGAAGTAGATGAAATCATTATTAAAAATAGAAAAGCCGTTGGTGTTCGTCTTAAAAATGGCGAAAAGCTTGATGCCGATATTATAGTTTCAAATGCGGATGTAGCTTTTACTTATAAAAATCTAATCAATCCAATTCATCGAAAAAAATACACCGATAAAAAGATTGAACGGACAAAATACAGTATGTCTCTTTTTGTGATTTATTTTGGAACCAAGAAAAGATATTTAGACTCCGGTTTAGCACATCACAACATCATTCTTGGCCCAAGATATAAAGCATTATTGAAGGATATCTTCCATAAAAAACATCTTGCTGATGATTTTTCTTTATACCTACATATGCCCACTATAACCGATAGCAGTATTGCGCCCGTTGGTCATGAAGGTTTCTATGTTCTTTCCCCTGTTCCACATTTAGATAGTGGCACAAACTGGAATGAGTTTGCTCCCATTTACCGAAACAAGATCATGAATTTTCTGGAAGAAAATTATCTGCCCGGACTCCAAGAAAATCTGGTTGCCGAACATTTTATCGATCCTCTTCATTTTCAGGATACCTTGAATAGTTATAAAGGATCTGCATTTTCTGTGGAACCAATTTTAACGCAATCTGCATGGTTTCGGCCTCATAATAAATCTGAGGATGTTGATAATCTTTATTTTGTTGGTGCCGGAACGCATCCCGGCGCCGGCTTACCCGGAGTATTATCTAGCAGTATTATAGCACAAGATTTGATTGGCAAAGCTTGATATTATTAAAACTTGAGCTTTAACGCCCTTCGCCGTTTCTTAAATCAAAAAAATAGGACTTAATGAGAGCATTTATTGGCGGCATACTACTTGTAACTTTTTTAAACGGTTGTTTAGATTCTCAGACCCATAAAGATGAATCTTGGGCTTTTCCTTATTTCACAAAAGTGGACGATTTAAATCCAATTCTAACACCGGAGCACAGCCAAGAGTTTATTGATCCGATCACAAATTCTATTGCTTATTGGGAAGAACGAAATGTGCTTAATCCAACAGCGGTAGTGCGAAATGGAAAAGTTTATATGTTGTACAGAGCACAAGATCAAAGCGGTACATCCAGAATTGGAATGGCTGTAAGTGATGATGGGCTCAACTTCGAAAAAATGCCGACACCTGTTTTCTTTCCTGATGATGATCAAATGAAAATTTACGAATGGAACTATCAAAAAAAAGAAGGTCACGAGATTGATCCTTCAGTTTGTGTTTCCTGTTATTTTGATGGGGTAGAAGATCCGAGAATTGTGGAAAGTGAAAATGGGCGATACATCATGACCTATACAGCTTATGATGGAAAAACGGCCCGCCTTGCTATTGCATCGTCTACTGATCTTAATAATTGGACCAAACATGGCTTAGTATTGGGCGAAGGTAAATATCGAGATACGTGGTCGAAAGCAGGCGCAATCGTTGCTGAGAGAATGGGGAATCGGATGGTTGCCAAAAAAATTGACGAAAAATATTGGATGTATTTTGGTGATACGAGTCTTTTTATGGCCACTTCAGAAGATTTAATTACATGGGAAGTTTTAGAGAATTCAGAATCTGAAAACAGAATTTCTGTACTTCATCCAAGACCGGGATACTTCGACAGTAGACTTGTTGAACCGGGGCCTTATGCCTTATATAAAAATGACGGTATTCAATTGATCTACAATGCGAGTAATGCTGAAAATAATAATGATCCGGAAATTCCAATCTATACCTATGCAGCCGGTCAAGCACTATTCGACAAGGATCAACCTTACAAAATTCTAGATCGTACGGATGATTACTTCATATATCCTGATAAAGATTATGAAAAAGTAGGCGAAGTTAATGAGGTGTGTTTTGTTGAAGGCTTGGTTTACTTCAAAGATAAATGGTTCTTGTATTATGGAACTGCTGATTCTAGAATTGCTGTCGCAGTTTATCAACCTTAGTATTTAGCTACATTTTTAAATTTCTTGTATTTGATAACTAAACACAACACGGCAGATTGTTAATATCTATTGATTGAGATGATCTGAATTTTCTGAATCGAAAATTCAAAAGACCCAATTGTCTTAATCTTTAGTTAGCACTCCAAAAGCGATAAGAACTTGAAATAGATCCTATGGCTTTTTTATTTAAAACTAGCCTGAAGATCTTCCCAATCTTTCAAAAATTTAGTGAGACCATTATCAGTTAATGGGTGTTTTAGTAATCCCATAATTACACTCAAAGGCATTGTGCCAACATCTGCACCTGCTTTTGCACATTCTACCACGTGCATTGGATGGCGGATACTAGCTGCAAGTACTTCCGTTGGAAAGCCATAATTCACATAAATTTCGACGATATCACGGATGAGCTGCATTCCGTCTGATGAGATATCATCCAACCGACCCAAAAATGGTGATATATATGTTGCGCCGGCTTTGGCTGCAATTAATGCTTGTGTTGAAGAAAAACAGAGCGTGCAATTTGTCTTAATTCCTTCATCAGAAAATGTCTTTATCGCCTTAATACCATCTTTAATCAATGGAACCTTAACTACTACATTTTCGGCGATATTAGCAATCTTGCGACCTTCTTCTACCATTTCGTTGTAGGTAGTTGAGACTACTTCTGCCGAAACATCTCCATCTACAATGTCACAGATTTTTTTAATGTGCCCTTCGAAATCACGCACCCCAACTTTAGCACATAAACTTGGATTTGTTGTCACTCCATCAAGTACTCCAAGATCATTTGCTTCCTGGATTTCTTCAAGATTAGCCGTATCAATAAAAAATTTCATAAAGGGTTTTTTTAGTGTGTGAATTGAAGATTAGAAATTAAGGAAATGCATGATAGCAATCATTTCAAAATGTAAACGTTGAGTTGCTTTTTTTTACATGCTAAATCTCATTTATACTGAACTAATTAGCGAAATTTACAGTCTTACTTGCAAACAAATTTATCTAGTACCTGTGAAAAAAATATTCTTTTCGGCATTCATTCTTTCTTTTTTATTTTTAGGCTGTAGCGGAGGAAATTCTGAAGATGCATCTGGTAGTTCATCAGGCGGTGGTTGGGGTGGCTCGGGTGAGAGCCGAGCCGTAAGTGTTGAAACAAAAGCTGTTTCCTTGCAACCAATTGCCGAACAAGTTCGATCTTATGGAACGGTTAAAGCTCAAGACGTGATCGCTATTACTTCCCAGATTAGTAATACAGTTTCTAAATTTTATGTTGATTTAGGTGATACTGTTCGAGCCGGTCAGCTTCTTGCAAAAATAAACGATGCAACATTCCGTGATCAACTCGCTCAAGCAAAAGCGCAATTAACACAAAGTAAAATTGCGGTCTCAAGAGATAGTTCAGCGTATTTCAGAACTAAAATGCTTGCCGACAGAGAATTATCAAGCATTGCAGACGTGGAAATTGCAGAAGCGGCTTATCAAAGTTCGGTAGCTTCTATGGAAGCTGCAAAAGCCTCCTTAACACAAGCTCAAGAAAATTTCAGTTTCACAGAAATAAGAGCTCCTGTTCGCGGTGTCATTTTATCAAGAACCGGAGAAGAAGGTGATGTCGCAACCTCTGCACAACCAATTTTTGAAGTTGCCAATTTAGTTGGATATGAAACCAGAGTGTTTTTGCCGGTACAGGACTGGAGATTCGTAAAAATTGGCCAGCCTGTAAATCTTCGTGTTTCAAATGAAGCTGAATTATCAGCCCTTGGCGTAATCAGCCGAAAAAGTCCACAACTTGATGCCACAACCGGATTGGGCGAGGTTGTAATTTCTTTGACTACTACCGGGCTTAGTATCTATCCGGGTGTGCTAACTGAAAATGTGATAGACATTGATTTTAAACCAAATGCTATTGTAGTACCGCGAAGTGCGTTGGTTGAAAAAGTTGAAACAGTAGTTGAACCAGAATCAAATACTATTACACTAGATAGAACATATTCTGTGTTTGTCTCGATTGGAGATACGGTAGCTGAATTACGACAACTTGATTTGGGTATTGAGCAGGGCGATAGAATTGAAGTTATTGCGGGATTGCGACCGGGCGAAAATATCATAGTAACCGGACAAGCTAGTTTAAAGGATGGCGGTAAAATCAGAGTTGCCACCGGTGCAGATTTTAGCTCACCAGCAGGACAACAAGTTGCAGTTGGTGGATCAACCAGCAGGGATGCATCGGCAAGAAGTAGCGCCGCTGAACCCGGACAGAGAGGTGGCCAAGGGGCTGCGTTTGCAAATTTGAGTGATGAAGACCGACAGAAAATGCGTCGGAGAATGCAAAACATGGAGCCGGAAGAACGAAGAGCTTTAATGGACAGTATCAGAACAGCAAATTCATCAAACAATTAATATGGGCGGCTTATCAAAATTAGCCGTTCAACGGCCGATTACATTCCTGATGACCAGCCTGATCTTTATTGGATTTGGCATTTTCGGTGTAACTCAACTGCGCTTAAATTTATATCCTGATGTAAGTTTTCCCACTATTACTGTCTACACCGGTTACGAAGGTGTTGCACCCGAAGATATTGAAGCACTTGTAACTCGCCCTATCGAAGAACAGGTGGGAAGTATTAGTGGCATTCGAAGAGTTCGTTCTTTGTCAAGTCAGGGTGCCTCTGTTGTAAAGCTGAATTTTAATTGGGGAACCGATCTTTATGAAGCAGAAAATGATGTAAGAAAACAACTAGGGTTTGTAGCAAGGTCAATCCCAAGAGATGCTGAAACACCTCTTGTTTTTAGTTATGATCCAAATCAGGAGCCTATAGTAGTTCTTGCGGTGACTTCAGAAGTTCGCTCTTCCAGAGATTTACGAACGTATGCAACACAAATTTTAGAACAACGCATCGAACGAATTAATGGAATTGCATCGGCAGAGACTTCAGGTGGTCTTGAACGACAAATCAATGTTACTATCGATAGTGAAAAAATGCGTTTGTACGATGTTACCATTTCTGATATCTCAGGTCGACTAGCAGCTGAAAATATTCAAGTTCCGGCCGGACAGTTAATCGAAGGGAATACCGTGTACTCATTACGAACAATGGGTGAGCTTAAAACTGTCGAGCAAATTATGAATACGGTTGTTGAGGTACGAGATGGGCAAACGTTATATTTGAGAGATGTAGCCAATGTGCAAGATGGTATTGCCCAACCAATTGGAAATGTACAGGTTAATGGCGAGGATGGCATCATTCTTAATATTTATCGGCAAAGTGATGCAAACGTTGTTGTAGCGGCTGATGAAGTAATTTCTAATCTAGATGTCATCAAAGAAAGCCTACCGGATGATATTCAAGTTGAAGTACTCACGAATAAAGCAGAATTCATTAAAATGTCGATCCAGAATCTATTGATAACCGGGTTGCAAGCTATTATTCTGGTTGTTCTTATTCTTCTCGCATTTTTACGAAGTGGTCGTTCGGCATTAATAATTGCCATTTCTATACCGATCTCCATTATCACAACTTTTGCAGTGATGGATTTTGCCGATCTGAGTTTGAATATCATTTCCCTTTCAGGACTTACACTTGCAGTGGGTTTAGTTGTAGATGATGCAGTAGTAGTACTTGAAAATATTTTCCGATTTCGTGAGGAAGGTCATAATCGTAAGGATGCCGCAGTTATGGGAGCCACAGAGGTTGCTGTTCCGGTTGTAATATCAACCCTAACAACTTTGGTCGTATTCTTGCCCATTCTCTTTGTGCCGGGAATAGCAGGATTCTTATTTAGAGATTTAGCTCTTACCATTTCTTTCTCACTTTCTGTTTCATCATTAGTGGCTTTAACACTTATTCCAATGATGACTTCTCAGTTTTTCAAAGATGGAGTATCCAAATTTCAAGCGGATAATAAAATTGCAATGTTCTTTAGCAACTTGTTAGAACGCCTTGAAAATATGTACTCCCGCCAATTGCAATCCAGTTTAAGTAGATCGGGATTAGTTATAACTGCTTCTGTTATATTTTTTGTGATTACGCTTCCAATATTTAATTCACTTGGGGGCGAATTTTTCCCACGGGTGGATGAAAATGCTTTTACACTTGAAATTAGTCGTGAACCGGGAGTTAGTTTATTAGAGCTGGAACGATCCATTAAACAAGTGGAAAGTGTTCTTCGAAGAACCGTACCGGAAGCCCGTATTATTGTTTCCGATTATGGTGATAAGGAAGGTATTGAAGGCGCCGACAATCCCGGTGGATTTACCGGTACAATTCGCGTTGAATTATTGCCTCAAAAAGAACGTACTCGAACTCAGTTTGAAATTGTAAACCAAACGTTAGTCGATCTTCAGATCGTCCCCGGAGTAGATATTCAGGAAATAGTAATTGATCCATTAAGCCCTGATGGTGAAAACGGATTGATTGTTCAGGTTTTTGGATACGAGCCTGAGGTCAAAAAATCTCTCTCGGATGGTGTAATGGAACGTTTGTCTGAAATACCCGGCGTAGTTAGTGCCTATAGCACAGCCGATCAAGGTCGACCGGAATTACGTTTAATTATGGATCGTGAGCGTATTTCATTAGTAGGAATGAACACTAATCAAGTAGCCAGTGCAGTTAGCGATGCAGTTCAAGGAAGTATCGCAACTAGTTTTGTTGATCAAGGTGTTGAATTTGAAGTATTAGTTGAGCTTGATCCAAAACAAAAAGCGGCTTCAAACGATCTAGAGAATATTCAAATCCAGACACCAACTGGGCAATGGATGCCATTAAGTAATCTAGCTCGAGTTGATCGCTACACCGGACCAACAAATGTTACACGAATTGATCAGGAACGTGTAATTGAAATTTATACAGAATTAGACAACATCGACTTGAAAGCAGCGTCTTCTCAAGCAAAAATGCTGCTTGATGAAATTCAATGGCCGGATGGATATCGATATGCTTTAGCCGGGTCGGCTGAAGAACAGGTAGAATCATTCAACTTTTTGTTAATCGCTTTTGCAATTGCAGGAATCCTAACTTATATGGTAATGGCTTCTCAGTTCGAAAGCTTACTAGAACCATTTATAATCATCTTCACCATTCCCTTAGCATTATCCGGCGTGTTAATTATGCTAGGAATTACCAATACTCCAATAAGCGTAACTTCCATGGTAGGGTTAATACTACTGTCGGGGATTGTTGTAAATAATGGGATTGTGATGATCGATTACATCAAAATTCTACAAGCTAGAGGCATAGAACGTGAACAAGCAATTGTACAGGGTGCAACACGTCGGCTTCGTCCAATTTTGATGACTGCTTTAACAACTATTTTATCTATGGTTCCCTTGGCACTTGAAATTGGTTCCGGGTCGGAAACATGGAGCCCAATGGCACGAACAGTTATTGGCGGTTTAACAATGTCTACCTTCCTGATGTTATTTGTTGTACCAAATATCTACAACATCATAAATATGGGGGTTAATAAACTCGGGTTTGATGCCATTCATAAAGATGATCCATTAGCTGAAGAGGAGGTGCTCGTATGAGAAATTTTAACTTAACCGGCGGAATTTTAAATCGCCCTATTTCTGTAATCATGATGACATTGATTGTCGTCGGCTTTGGAATATTTTCACTTACGAATTTGCGTGTTACACTATTCCCGAGTTTAAATATTCCGGTTTTGGCCATTTCAACAGGATATCAAAATGTTGCACCTGAGGATATCGATCGTATCATCGTAACACCAATCGAGGGTGCAGTTTCTGCTATCGAAGGTATTGAAAGTTTAGAAGCTAGGGTTAGCCGAGGCAATGCCTTTATCATAATGCGATTATTTGAAAATACAGACATTCGCAAAACTGAGTTAAAAGTTCAAAAAGCGATTGATCAAATTCGTAATGACTTGCCACAGCAAGCCAGAGAACCGGTAATTTTTCAGTTTGATCCTGAGACTAGACCAATAATGCAGCTGAGCATTAACTCCGGCCAAAAAGGACTTGATGAGTTAAGAACCCTTGCTCTTGAAGTGGTTGAACCAAATTTAGAACGCATTTTAGGGCTTGCCTCAGCAGACACACGTGGAGGTTTAGAACGTCGAATTTATGTTGATGTGTCTCCTATGAGTTTAGCTCAGTTTAGTCTTGTTCCACAAGAAATTGAAACTGCGATATCTTCAAATAATACTCAGTTACCTATGGGGAATGTTCTCGCTCAATCTATTAGCTACAGCGTACGAGCAGAGTCAATGTACAAGACGGTAGAAGAGATTCGGAATACAATCGTCAAAATTTCTGATAATGGTGTGCCCATTCGTGTAGGTGATGTAGCGAATGTTTCTGATGGATTTACCGAGGTAACTAGTTTAGTAAATGTGAATGGAAATAATAGTGTTTCTATTGAGGTTCAGAAAAATTCTGACGCAAATACACTTGATGTTGTTACTGCCGTAAAGGAAGTTGTTCCTTCAATAAATGAGAAATTACCACCCGGTGTAGAACTTCGAATTTTAAGTGATGAAGGTCAGACCATTGATGATTCAATTCATAATTTAGCTCAGTCATCATTAATCGCATTACTGGTTGTAGTTTTTGTGATACTGGTATTTATGGGCGGATGGAGAATTTCTCTAGTTGTTGCTATATCAATACCTGTTTCTATTGCAGCGAGTTTTGCTGCTATGTATGCATCCGGATTGACCTTGAATATTTTTACCATTTCAGCCTTAGCACTTGCCATTGGGTTATTGGTGGATAATGCCATTGTAGTTTCAGAAAGTATCGCCAGAAAACTGGAAGATGGTTTGGACAAAATGGAAGCAGCATTACAAGGAACAAACGAGGTTATTGGCCCTCTACTTGGCTCTACCTTAACAACTTTAGGTGTTTTCATTCCAATTATCTTGATATCCGGAATTCAAGGTGCATTATTTCGCGAATTTGCAATGACGATAAGTTTTGCAATTGGAATATCTTTTATCTCTTCCATTGTTTTAGTTCCCGTAGTTGCTGTGCTTGCTTTAGATGTAACACAGTTCGGGAAACGTGGTTATATATTTCAAGCTATGCATAAACTTGAAGCCGGTTATGGCTTCTTATTAAAATGGCTGATGTATCATAAATGGGTACCAATGCTGTTGACCGTTGGAATTTTATATGGCACTATTTACCTCTTCAATAACATAACTAAAGAAGGATTTCCAGAAACAGATTCTGGTGAAATTGATGTGAACATAACCTTGCAGGAAGGTACCAAATTGGTGAAAACTGTAGCGGTAATGAAACAATTTGAAGAACAATTGCTTAGTAAACCGGAAGTTGAGACTGTTGTTTCAAATATTGGCCGAAGCCGTTGGACGGAGCAAAGTAACCGAGGTAGCTTTTCCCTAAAACTGGTGCCAATTGATGAAAGAGAACTTTCGAGTAACGAACTTGCTGCGGCTCTACGTCAAGAGTTGGTAGCGCCGGGTGCAACAGTTAGAGCCTCGGTTGAAGGTGGTGGATTACGGTTTGGAAGTCGCGGGTTTAGTTTTGGCGCCGGGGCATTGAGGCTGACTTTTATCGGTCCTGAAATGGAGAAACTACTTAAAATTTCAAATCAAATTGAAGAGCGCCTTCTTGATGATGAGAATATTATATCTGTTGATAACGGGCGAACAGACCCCACTCCCGAGCTCCAATTTATCGTTGATCGTAATCGAGTGGGTTTATTGAATTCCAGAGTGGCAGATGTAGCAGCAAACCTAAGAACACAAACTTTAGGTAATCAGGCTGGATTTTTCAGAACAGATGGCAGAGAAATTCCTATTGAAGTACGCACCTCAAAAGACGCTCTCACATCAAGAGAAGATCTATTTGATCTGGAAGTGCTACAATATGAAAATCAACGAATACCGGTTGTTGCTGTGGGCGAGTTTATTGAAACCAAAGGGGTTGATTCCTACTCAAAACGAAATCGAGAAATCTTACTTGACGTAAACATTCAGTTTAATGGCGACTCAGAAGAATATCAAGAACTCATCACCAATTTCATAGATGAGGAAATTGTGCTTCCCGAAGGATATCGATATGATTTTACCGGTGCATCATTCGAAACAGCAGAATCTGGCCGGCAGTTTTTAATTGCTGGACTAGCAGCATTGGTGTTAATGTTTATGATAATGGCATCATTATTTGAAAACTTCAGAGATCCATTTGTAATCTGGTTTTGTATTCCAATGGCACTTTTTGGTGCACTAGTTGGCCTGATGATGACAGGCAGTCCATTAAGTACTACGGGCAATATTGGCTTATTCATGTTGGTGGGAATAATACTTAATAACGGAATTGTACTTGTAGATTACATGCATTTAAGAACCAAAAACATCAAAAATGATGTGCTTAATGTGAAAAGTGTAAAGTGGATACATTTAGTTATACCGGTTATGTTTTGGAAGGAAAAAATGACTACTAAGAATTCTGTTCTTATTAATGAAGTATTGATTGCCGCCAAAAGAAGAATGCGTCCTATTCTGTTAACTACAATTACAACCATCTGTTCTATGATTCCACTTTCACTAGAATTTGGTGCCGGAGCAGAAATATGGTCTCCACTCGCAAAAACTGTGATATTTGGATTAAGTTTTGGAGTACTATTTACTCTATTTATTATTCCCGCTCTTTCTATTGGATTAATGCAATTGATAGACTGGATTAAAATATTTGTTAAAACGCTGTTTTGGCCATTTATAAAACAACGAATTCTGCGACAGACTGCACCTTCATTAACATTAGACCATTAATAATGAATTTTTAAAACCTAAGATATTTGAACAAGCTAATAGAATTTAAAACTCATTTTTTATATTCTTGTGTAATAAACAAGAAAGGAGTACATCATGAGTAAGACAGGAAATTTTATTGCAGGTTTATTGACAGGAGCGATGGCGGGAACTGTGTTAGCATTACTTTATGCGCCGGATACCGGCAAAAACACGAGAGATCGGTTATCCTATCGTTTAAGTAATTATAGAGATGAACTAAACGATCTTATCTCTGAATTAAGAAAAGAAAAACAAAAACTAATCTCTGAAGCTAAAGTAAAAGGTGAAGCAGTTGTTTCTGATGCGAAACAAAAAGCAGATAATCTTATTCAGGAAGCTGAAAATCTGTTGCATTCAATCGACAGTGCTGACTAAAGCTTATCTAACTAATTAGTTTCAATGCTTTTTATTATTAACGCCATTGGTTCATGAATCAATGGCGTTTCTTGCATTTTTCACCTGCTATCGTTAAATCATTAAAGGCGATCATTAATACCGGGAAAAATGTCTACACGAAAACAGTTCATAAAACATATTGGCGGTGGAATTGCAACAGCTACCGTTGGCTCTTTTTTTAACCCTACTAAAGCTAGCGAGATTACATCTGAATTAGCAAACTATGTGGGTACACCGGTTGATATTGCCGGAGATGAAGAATTCTGGTTTCGAGTTCAACAGGCTTTTACAGTAGATCGTAGTTTGATAAATTTGAATAATGGTGGAGTTAGTCCATCACCGGAATTTGTTCAGGAAGCAATGAAAACGCATCTAGATTTCTCAAATCAGGCTCCGGTTTATAATATGTGGCGTATTCTTGAGCCTAGAAGAGAAGGTGTTCGACAACGATTAGCTAGAATGTTTGAAGTAGATTCAGAAGAAATAGCACTCACTCGAAATGCTTCTGAAAGTCTGCAAACCTGCCAATTGGGAATCGACCTAAAATCTGGTGATGAGGTGTTAACAACCGATCAGGATTACGGCCGCATGATCAACACATTTAAACAAAGAGAACGCCGAGAAGGCATTGTATTAAAACAATTCAGCATTCCTATTCCTGCTGAAGACGATGATGAAATTGTAGAGTTGTTTAGGCAAAACATCACACCAAAAACTAAGATGATTTTGATGTGTCACATCATCAATATAACCGGACAAATTCTACCGGTTAAGAAAGTTGTGGCAATGGCACGCGAAAAAGGAATTCCTGTAGTAGTTGATGGAGCGCATGCCTTTGCCCATTTCAAATTCAAACATGCTGATTTAGATTGTGACTATTACACAACGAGTTTGCATAAATGGTTGTTTGCTCCCCATGGTACAGGAATGCTTTATGTGCGGAAGGAGAAGATAAAAAACCTTTGGCCTTTAATGGCCGCGAATGAATCACAAGATGAAGATATTCGAAAGTTTGAAGAAATTGGGACACATCCGGCAGCAAATTATCTAGCCATTGGCGAAGCAATTACCTTCCATGAAGGAATAGGTGATGAGAGAAAAGAAGCTAGACTAAAATACCTTAATGATGTTTGGATTGATGAAATTATAGACAGTGATAAAGTTGCGCTTCACACCAGTAGAAATCCAAAATATGCTTGTGGAATAGCAACCGTGGAAATAAAAGGAATAGAGCCCGGTGAACTTGCTAACCGAATGTGGCAAAAACATCGAATTATTGTAACGCCGATTAACCATCCTCAATTTAAAGGTGTTCGTGTTACTCCGAATGTGTACACAACACTTGAAGAAATCGGACGCTTTACAGACGCAATGCAGAAGGAAATTGCCGGTGTTTAGAGTCCTATTCATTACCAGCATCTTCTTTCAATTTGGATGTACCCAAAATGTTGAAACTAATTTCAAAAAAATTATTTCAACTGATTCTGCACCTGCTTCTATCGGTGTTTATTCGCAGGGAATACAAGTTGGAAACACGGTATATGTATCCGGGCAAATTGGCTTAATTCCGGAAACTAGAGAAATGGCAGGCGATGATTTAGAATCACAAACGAGGCAAGCGATTCGAAATATTGAAGCAATATTACGGGAAGCAGAGTATTCATTAACGGATATTGTAAGCGCCAATGTTTACCTTAGTGATTTAGACAACTATCAGGCGTTTAATGAAATTTATGTAGAGTATTTTCCTGTAAATCCACCTTCTCGAGCTGTGGTTGAAGTTAGTAGAATTCCGCTTGATGCCTTAGTAGAAATCAAAGTCATTGCTGCGAAGTAACTTTGAAGTTCAATTAATTCAGCGGTTTTTCTTCTGTGTCTTTTTGCTTCCAAAGCTCGTAAATATCATCAAAAAGTACCGAATCAACAGCAATCTCAGCCGTTAGTCGCAGACTTGAAATCTCTGTCAGTAATTTATCATATACTTTGTATCGCGTTTCAAGATCATCTACAGATGTTGTAGTTGACACAAGTTCGATATTCCGTTTTGATACATTAAGTACCATCCACCCATCTTCGGAAGAGTGAGCCAAAACCGGGGTGTTTAGTAGTGAGCGATCCAACAAGCTGTAATTATTATCCGTTTTCTCAATGGTTGCAAAATCATTTTCTTCGTAGTTCTCGAACGAGTTTGGTGCCACACCTGAAACAATAGCTTCTTTAATTTCTTCTGCTCTCTGTAAGGTTGATGCGGGAATTCTCCAATACTCGACTTGAAGTGTAATTTCTTTAGAATCTATTAAACGATTCCTAAACAATCTTGGAACCTCAATTTCTGAGGTATCTGCCAATGCTTCCATCGTTAAATCATACTGATAAAGCTCTGAGAGAATTTCGTAACCTCGTTTTTCAACACGCTCCTTTACGCGTTTATCATCAGCATATCCGTTACTTTGGGCAATTTTATAAAGCACTTCATTTCTTAAAGCTCGCCCAACAGAAGCGCCTGTTCTATTTTTCGATTCTACAAATGATAAATATGGAAGCCAATTTAAATAATCATCAAAAGTAAAGTCAATTCTGTTATCACCAAAAACATAAGTAGCTAATATTGCATCATTTGGATAAGATGCTCTGAGTTCATCTAACCTGCGATCGCCCCATCTTTCCACAGGCGACTCTTGCGATTGCTGGGTATTCACAATTTGCTCGCTGTCAATATCTTTAATCACAGCCATCAGCGAAGACAAGTTCTCATTGTTACCCTCAACCAACAAACTACCCATTAGATTTCGAACGTAATCATTGGAAACAACTTGCTGATTTCTCAATCGCACTTGACTCGTTAACCCTTCGATACGGTATTGATAATCGTCTTCAGCAAGCATTGCAGGAAACTCGATGTATTCAATATAAATGATATGAAAACCAAATTTACTACGAATAGGCTCGGTAAAATCACCTTGATATGTTGAAAAGGCAGCTTCTGCAAAAGCATCGTCAACACCGAAGTAACTAATGGGACCAAGGTAGCCCGCCAGAGAATCATACGATTCTGTTTCATAAAAATCGTTTGCGACATCTACAAAATATTCTCCATCTTTTAATCGCTGTAAAGGTTCGGCAAGATCATCTTCAAACATTGAAAATAGTTGCCGAACATACACCTTTCGATGTTTTTTGTCGTATGCAAGCCTCAGTTCCTCATCGGTAGGTGGGGCAATCAGAGAATCCATTTCATCTACAAAGTAGAAATCCATCATAGACTTCCTTTGCTGGAAATTTAAAGCACTCAAATAAGTCGGATGATCTAGAAACCCATTCTTACTTGCTTCCTCAGCGAGTAGAATTTCGTCGATCATTTGATTTATAAAAGCGTAACGCCGTTCTTTTGAGTCGTTTTGACCCGTTTGAATGAGATGCGCAACGTATTCACTTTCGAAATCGAAAACAGTACGCTCTACGCTGTTAACTTCGAAGAGTACTTTGTAATCACGATGAATCTCCTCCTGATTTGAGCAGCTCAATAGAACGAAAGCAAGTATGTAAAAAAAGAAAGGCCGTTTCGAAATGAAACAGCCATTTAATTCTTTAAAATTAATCGTCATTAAAAATATAACTTTAAATCAATAATGGTGGTTTGCCCAAGATAATCGAAAGGAACTTGTGCAAAGTCTACACCAATTGCCATACCGGTTGAAGTTTTTAGCGTAAATCCTGCACCATAAGTGAAGTGAGAATCTACTCTATCACTAAGAAGTAAATCCTTATAACCGACTCTGGCATGGAATTTAACCGTTTTGGACAAGTAACTCAGCTCGGAACCGGAATCTAAATTTAAGTCATTATCATTGGTCTGTTGAGCTTCACTCATAAGCAACCATTCAAGATTTTCCTGGCGAATCAATGGAACCATCATTCCAACTTTAAAAGAAAGCGGAAGATCCCATTTATCCATATAGATGTTGCTTGGAATATCCTCGTTGTTACCTTCACTAACCGGATCAATATCGATGAAGTACAGTGAGTTAACACCTTCCATCTGCATTTTACCACCAAAGTTACTGATAGAAGCGCCGATTATTAAACCATTTATATAATCGGTAACCAGCTGAAAACCTAAATCTATCGCAAAAGTTTCTGCCGACATATCGTAGATTTTTTGCTGAATCAATTTTGCAGTTCCACCAAAGTGAAACGATTCTGTTAAGTTTTGCGCATACGTGACACCAATACTTAAATCATGAGCCCCAAAAGTTGCTCCGATTCCACCTTGATCATCAACAGTACGCACATCCATTCGGCCATAATCAACATAGTTAACACCAAAACCGAAGTTTTTACCGGAATCTTCACCGCCCAATGGGATTACCAAACCGGTTGCATAAATATCAACATCAAGAAAATATTGGTTCACACTAAAGAAGCCTGAGCTTGATGCCTGTCCATCATTCTTTAGTGATATACCGGATGGGTTCCAAAAAATGGCTTCAGCACCTGACACATACACTGAATTTGCATTACCTAATGCCAATCCTTTTGCACCAACTCCTAATGTTAGAAATGGTGCAGCCGAAGTACCAACACGGCTTTGTCCTAATACCGGTAGTGTAACCAGAAGGACAAATAATTGAAGGAGTGTTATTCTTTTTATCATGAGTTTCATTGCTTGCCTACTCCTATTTAATAATTGCAAATTTGTCTTTGAATTCACCAATACCCGGAGCTTCGACATGATAGAAATACACACCATAAGCAACATCCTCATTATTATTGGTTTTTAAATCCCAATCAACAGACCCTTTGTTAATAGCACCGGTGTGCTCAATTGTCTTAATGAGCTCACCTCTGATATTGAATATTCGAATAGTGCATTGCGTTGGTAAGTTGAAGAATATGATCTTTCTTTCCCCCCTACCTATCGCATCACCAGCTCTTTCCCATGATGCTGCGCCTATATAAGGATTTGGTGCTACAAAAATATCTTCCAGATCAGACTTTGCGTCATCCTTGTCGATGGCTCCTTTCCGAACTCCAAATTGGAAAACATCATCTTCTCCAAATTGTCTTGTTGTAGATATTCGGATTTTATCACCCGGAGAAGGAGGAGTATTAGTGCCACCTGCAAAGAAGGTAATTGTATATCGATATTTGTTCCTTCCTCTTTCATCCGTTTCTGCAATAAAGAGTACGTCACCGCCACTTAAATCGCCACTATCATCTTCATCCAGAACAAAAATATTTGTTAGCTCATTAGTAGTAAGGTTTCTTGCAAATACCGGTATTGTGAAGAAACTGAAATCTGTACCAAACAAGAATGGTGGTTGATAGGTACTATCGTCCGGGTTTACAAAATACATCTCGTAGTCATGATCGGTTGTAACAAAATTTGTTCGATTTAAATTATAATCCGCTGCTACTGAGACTTCCCAATCGGTTGTAAATCCGTCTAATGTTGTTGGGTCATTATTAAATAATTCGTTTTCCTGCCCCTCATTCGATACCCAACCTGTTCTGTTTGGAATTATCGTTGCCGAATCAGGATTTGTGAAATTGAGTGTAAATCCATCAATAAAACTTGTACTACCGGTATACTCTGAGTTGGTAATGTAAGCAGAGTCGTTTGATAGTTCCCTTATTGAGTATGAGATGGTTTCACGGAAATAACTTCCCAATGAGTCGTTAGAGGCAAATGAAACTTGATATACGTTGTCTTCTACAACTAAAGCGTCAGAGATGATATTGAGTGTTGCATATCCGGTTCCGGAACCTGTGGTAACTGAGCTTAAATCAACTGTAGAACCACCTTCTTGATAACCCGCTGCATAAGTTGTTGGAGTAACAACTGCTGCATTTTGGGAGGTACCGGTTACATTTCCTGCAATATCAACGGCAATTCTGAATACGTTTTCTTGTGGATCTAACCCAAAATCTTCTCCTTCTGCTGCCGGAACGCCTCTATCGTAAGCAACAATTGCGTAGAAATAACGCTTTCCGTTTGTTACGTCATTATCCAGATAGAAAAATTCTAAACCAGTATTTGAGCCCAAGTCATAAACTGCATCACCTTCAAGAACAGGAATAGGTCCTTGGAATGTATTTTCAGTACCATCAATATTTTCAGCTAAATCCCATTGTTCGATTGGCTTGTAAAACGTTGCTGTACCGTTAATATCAGTAATTGTTCGTGCATCAGTAAGGATATTATTTGTTCCTTTATATAGCTTATACCCTTCAAAATCGAATTCTTGTAAGAACCTATCGAAGCTACGAACCGACAACGTATCCCATGCAAGTTGAACTTGATTATCACCTGTTACAACCGCAGTAAATGTTGGGGTAATTGGTGGTTGGGCGAAATTATAATCCGAGTTATAGATACTTTGAACTGTTCTTCTGTTCTTAAAGAAATCCGCTTCATTTTCACCAAAAATCCATGCTGTTGAAAAGAAATCAGATGATTTTCTTCCTTCAATATTGTTATCAGCAAAAAGCTCAACTTCACCTGATGTAAATAGAATAAATGGTTCATCATCAGCTACTGAAGAAGGCTCAACGTATTCAGGGTTTGAAAATAGAGTAAGTTCGATTCGAGCGAATAACCAGGTATCGTCTAATAGGTTTCTACCTGCCTCATAAAATGGTCGAGTATTTAAATCAAAACCCGTAAGACCAATTTGATCAGACTCATCCACATCGAGTGTGTTATAATTTGGTTCGGATTCATTTATTGTACTATTAGGAATACCATCACCTTCCCCAAAATCAGGACCTTCATAATCCAGATCAAATGGACCCAATCCATCAAGACCGATGTCACTATTTAGTAGTTCGCCGGAATCCCAAATACCGTTGTTGTTATTATCTATGAAACCAACCCAATCCAAATTTTCATCCGTGGTAAACCATCTACCCGCAGCGTAAGCTGGTCTTTCCTCAATAGTCTCCCCATAAAATATTTCAAACTGATTTACATCATATTCACTTGATGTGTATGCGAGGATATCAGCTTGGTTGGTGAACAACATGTAATTATTGTCAAATCTTGACTCATCTGTTATTCCATCAAGATCATCATCCACCATGTTTTCATCATTCGCGGGAGATTCAAGGAATGCAAAGCCAGTATAGCCTAATTCGTATTGGGTATCTCCGGCGTTGGTTGGTTCACCAATACCATCCGCATCCCAACCAAATACTAAATCAAGGAAGGGGTCATAAGTCGCATTATCATCATCTTCTTCACTTCCCAAGCCATAATCAACGATTTGTGAAAAGAACAGACGTTCTTGATCACTTTCACTACGATTAAATACTCGGTATATAATAAACATTACATCCTCTGCAAGAATGTTCGCCCACTGAAATAACCGAATTTGTGTTTGTAGCCCTAAACCACCTTGTGTTGGGTCTTCATGTGGACTTGGGAAATAAACACCTAAAGAGCTATGTGCCCCTTCCTGAAAGCCTGGTTCACTAGATAAATCCTCTTGGCCCCATGCATATTCCAAATCTGAAAAATCATCCATAATATAATAGGACTCAAGATCTGCATTTGGTAACCTGCCATCACGACCATTCCAAGTGCCCTGCCAACCCGGATCATCTGCTACATTCAATCTATCGGGCCAAAACTTTGGCCAAGAATTTCTATCGTTTGATAGAGCCGGAACCGGTGTCGATGCACCTGTAATCGGATCGGTTCTTAGAGGATTATGAAATCCCGGAATTGGTAACCAGCCCCATAATACACCAGTATAAGGACTGTTTCGCTTTCCAAAAGTTCGATAATTAATTAAAACCGGATTTAGAGTCGTATCCGGATTAAGACTAAAATTCGGATCATCGACAATATCAATGTAATCTTGCAATGAATTTACTCGATTTGAGTAAACACCGTCTACGTATGCAGAAACAACTACACCAACTCCATCGATGTGTCTGCCTCCTTGTCCACGTGGCCAGATACCCCAAGGAATATCACCCCAGCGAGAAATTTCGCCGTGATTTCGAAAGTTTGTCTCAATCAGATTGCCATCAATTACGCCTCTAGCAACACTTGCTTCAGAACCCCGATAAATTACACCATCTAAAGAATCGGGCAGAATTTGTTGTGCTGATAATTGACTACTCGAAAAAATAAAACTTGCAATAAGAAATACTGATTTAAATATATTTTTATACATACTTTTGCACTTAACTTTTTAGAAATTGTAGCTTAAACCTACTCTAATGGTTCGGGGAGGCCCCACTCTTGATGGATCCAAATACCATTCTTGGTAGCTATTTAAACCACCCGGGCTTGTACCTGAGGATATGCGTCGGAACATTTCGGTTGATTCTGAAGCCAATCCTGTATCGTTATAAATACCGAAATCCGGTGAATTGTCGAATACATTATTTACCTGCACGAATAATTCTGCATTGTGTGGAAAAGAAGGTGGCTTGTAATAAAGCCGCACATCAGAATTAAAAAATGTCGGAGTATCAATATTATTAGGTACAGTAGATTGAACAAAATCTCTTACCGAAGTATAAGGATTTCCTGACTGTAGACTATTTATAGCTGAAGCTGTTAAACCGAATTTTGATACCCATGTTATTGTGTTATTTAACACATGTCGTCTATCCCAGTTTAAACGGTTAATTTTAATCACCGGATCTTGACCGGATGCTGCTCTGTTAAAATTCTCATTCGGATCTGATGCTGAACCATTAGCAAATTGTAAGGTGTAATCTATCGTCCAAGTTATTGCCTCAGCACCTCTTTGATATAGGGAAAGAGTCACACCTTTTATGGTACCATAATCTAAATTTATTAGACGGGTTGCTAGTCTACCATCCTGATTTCTAGCCACTTCGACACCTGCTAAATCACGTATATCCTTAGAAAAAATGGTTAAATCTAATCCTAAAGTTTCTGTTAAACCTTGTTGCAAACCTACTTCAAATTGTAAAGTACGTTCTGCTTTTAAATTTGCATTTCCATATCCAATAGATGTCGCAATGGGACTCGCTTCAAATTCGTTGTTAGTATATAGCAGGTTTAACTGGGGCGTTTGAAAAAATAACCCTGAAGAAAAACGCATAACACCTGTTTCTGAAATTGGGAATGCGATACCTATTCGTGGACTTAACTGAAAGGATGCATCTGCAGAAACTCTGTTCGAAATAGAATCAGAAGGTGCACCGTTTGGGTCCGGAATTCGCAAACTTGTAGCTTGTGAATAATCAATAGGCACAACAAAATCAGGTTCGAAATAGTCAAATCTTAGCCCTGCGTTAATGATGAGATCATCAAATTCTAACTTTACTTGGCTATATCCGGCAGCTTCCCAAGGTTGCACTTCCAGGCTACCATTGTCAAATGGACTGTTTGATCGAATTGCTTCATTGTTAGCATTTATCGAAATACCATAGTTTTCGTTATCTAAATTATGGAAACGAGCTGAAAGTCCTGATTTCCATAAAACGACATTATTTACCTGCGAGGTGAAGTCCGTTACAATAGTTTGTGTTTTGGTAATTTCATTACCTGATCCCAAGTAATTTCCACCCATATTAAAGGCGCTTTGCCCTTGCCAGGATGAAAACTCTGGCGGAACATATCTTGAATCTAAAACACCGGTGGCACTTGCATCATCGTATAAATAACTATCACTTTGATCATTCAAATAACTGTAAGAAAGATTAGCAAATGAATTATCACCTATTGAATAACGTAAACCTAGAATATGAGTTTGGTTTGAAAAGTAATATGGATTTATACCATTAGGGTTGTATTTGAAAGACTGATCATAATTTCTTCCTTCACCAGATTGGTAGAATAGGTTGTAATCCATTTTAAATCTGCTGCTAAATTCGTAAACAATTGAACTGTTAATAGAAAATCGGGTTTGATAATTGATCGGCTCGAATTTGCCGGTACCACTGGCGTTTATTAACCATGAATTTGGATCTCCGCCTGCATTAACGCCAATTTGTACATCATCAGGTCTATATAAATCTCTACCTATTACACTTCCCGGTTCGTCAACATATCGCAAAGTAGTTTGTATTCCGAGTTTGTCTTTTATAAGCGGCCCACCAATGGATAATTGCACATCTTGGTTCCCGAAAAAAGGTGCTGCTTCAGTATATGGTACATTTTCTGTTGAAAAATCATTTACCGACAAGAATGCCGTTTGATCTGTATTTCTGGTCACAAATTCTAATTTTCGGTCACTTACGATGGTACCTACATACCCTAGAAAATTACCAGACCAATCTGAGCTAACTCCTTTGGTAACAATATTTACTACTCCACTTAGTGCTTGTCCGTACTCTGCATTAAATACCCCGCTTATAACCTCCAAACTGGAGACCATATTCTGCTCAACATCAAAGGAAGCTCCATTGTTAAATGCGTTGTTTATAGGTACACCATTTACCAGATAAGAAACTTCACCTAATCTGCCACCACGGAAGCGACCATTCACTACTCCGGCTTGTTGGTTAATCGCTTCACTGATATTTACTAATGGAAGTGCCTCTAATTGCTCTGAACTAATATACGCTGTAGTTGTTGTCCGATCTTTTTCAACAATAGGACGTTCTGCGGTAACAACAATTTCTTGACCTTCAATTACCTCTTCGGTCATAGTCATATCAACAGTTGTAGTTTTATCTACAATTACTTCAACTTTTTCCACACGAACTGTTGAGAAACCGATATAAGAAAAAACAACGGTATATGTGCCTGGATCCAGGTTTAAAATAGTGAATTTACCGTCAATGTCAGTTAATGCACCTCTAGTTGTACCTTCAATAAAAACTTGAACCCCTATTAGAGTTTCACCGAATTCATCAATAACTATGCCTGCAATCTTACCTTTTGTACCCGCAAAAGTGATGGAAGTCACCATTAAAGCTAAGAACAAAGCTAATCCGAATTTGATTGACAAACTTTTCTTCATGATATAAATGATTAAAATCGGGCACAGTTAAAAAACTGTGCCCGTTTATTTAAGAATGGCTTATGCTTATTTAATAAGCATCATTTTACGTGTTTGAACAAAATTAGCAGTACTAAATCTGTATACGTACATACCTGATGCTAAACTAGAAGCATCGAATGTTACATTATGCGTACCAGCACTCAACTTTTGACCTTGTACAAGTGTTGATACTTTTTGACCAAGCATGTTGAATACTTCTAAAGTTACATTAGAAGCAGATGCTAGGCTAAATTCAATTTTTGTACTTGGGTTGAATGGGTTAGGATAATTTTGCTCTAAAGAGAACTCAAATGGATTTGTTCGTTCTTCTTCATTTGAAACTGCGTAGGTCGCATCTAAACCAACCATAGCAACAGTTTCCCAGCGAGCCGGTGTATTCCACCAATCATCCTGTCCACCTTTTGATGACCAACTTACTTGTGTATCACGAGAAGCATCATCATTGTCATTGATTGTAAACTGGAATGGTACCGTAGTGATAGCATCGCCGGTCGGGAATTCAAATTCATCACTTGTGGTCTCAATACCAGTCAATTCAATTGTACTCATAATGGTTAACATTCTGTAACCGGAAGCAGACTTCTCGTAAATGGTCGCTGAATTTGGCACTTCTTGATTTAATGTATTTCCACTACCGCTGTATGCAAGAATGAATGCTGTATCGTCATTGTAAATACCGGCACGTAATTGATAATCAGGCTCATCACCGATTTCAAAATCCATGTGGTCAGAACCGTTTACAAAAGAAGCGGGTGAATACGCACCAATTCCACCTTCCCAACTATCATAATTCCATGCTCCACCAGCTGGATTTTCACCTGTGCTTGGGGCACCAACGAAAATATCATCTGTAATTTCTGCGTAGAAAACGAAGTACTTAGAAGGATTTGCAGTTTCATATCCTACCCATAATTTACCGGAAATATCAGCATCACCGTCACCACCGGTACCATTCTCAATAGTTCTGGTTTCTTCATTGATGGTAAATGGTTGGTAAGCATCAGGGAAATAACTAGTCATGGTAGCTGCATCAGGCATGTTACCACCAGCAACTGCTCCTAGAATTGCATTTGCATCAGAATCAGCTATTTCAACAATGTAATTTTCGCGAACGGACATGTCTGTGTCAATAGATTGTGCTGTCATTGCACTTGCCGTACCATTATCTTTCTTCGCAACTACACCGTAGTACGCTGTAAAGTTTTCAACAAGTGTTGGGTGAGGGGCTTTTGTAGTGTGTGTAAGGGTAAGACCATCTTCGGCTACAATCGTACCAATATTTCCACCACCTTCAAAGGTAGTAAAAGCACTGTCTGCGAAATACACATCATAAGTTGTTGCATCAGCCACCGGCTCAACAGTAATTGTAACTACACCATCTGCTGTAGAAAGATTAACTACCGGTGCATCCGGTGCAATGTCTCGAACACGACGAACAATAACATTATCAAACCAAATTGGTGAGTCATCACCAGACACTTCAAAACCAATTTTCATGCTTTCCCAGTTTTGGTCAGCTGTAATGTTCAATGAATATGTTTGCATTGTATCATTCACTGTTACATTAGGTGCCCAGTTTGTCCAATCACCGCCAGTACCGTTGTTACCAAAGAATACTTGAATGGTTTTTTCAGTATCAACTGCAGTTCTTGCATCGAAGAACATTTCGTAAGGGCCTGCATAAATTGAGTCAACTTGGGCTGTGTCTAATTCCTGAATAAACTGTACATCATAAGAATTCACAATGTTTACAAAATCAGAAATTTTCACTTCGCCGTTATCTGCTGTATAAGTAGCAAGTGCACCATTACCTACCGGATTCCATGCTGTACTTATAGAATCACCAACAACTAGTTCACCATCTATAAGAAGGTTGTCTTCAGCACTGCGCAGAACAACATTATCAATAAATAGACTTGAAGTATCTGTTGAAACTTCAAATCCTATTCGCATTGCATCCCAAGTTTCAACGATATTGGTTGTCAATGAATATGATTTTTTGGTATTGGTAACAACTACATCACCATCACCAGGTGATTGCCAATATCGTGCCCATCCACCGCCTACTTCACCAAGAAATACGTGAAATTGTTTTGTGTCTGCAGTTGTATAGGCATCGAAAGTTAGTTCGAAAGTCCCACCTTTTGCCAATTCAGCAATTTGCGCTGCTGTAAATGGCTGGTTAGCTTGTACATCGTATTGGTTGGCTGTCTCACCAAGTCCGGTAAATGCAAGTTCACCGTTTATAACGCTGATTGTACCAGTTGCATTTATCTCAGAAGCCCATGTAGAAGCTAATGTGTCACCGGCAAAATCACCGTTGGCAACCACATTATCTCCATATACATTATATTGTGCAAAGGAATTTGCAACAAAACTCACTGATAACAGCATCACAAATAAAGATGATGCCGCATATTTTATTGTAGCCTTGATCATGTTTAGTAATTTTTTTGTTAAGGTTTGATATTCTCAATTACGCAAGCTACGGTTAGTACTCACATAGTTTATGAATTTAATCTCCTAGTGTATTAAATCGTTTTCTAAGAAACAATTAGAATAGGGATTTTTTCTCAATTATTTGAGAATATTTTTAGCCGAATACCTCATTTATGTTGTCTAAATTCACAAACCCTTCATAAACTCTACTATTTTAAGAGAATTGATCGTTATTGCATGAAAATTTTTCTCGTTGAATTAGGATTTTTTTTCATATATTTATTTCCGTAAATAATTGTGGTTCATGGAAAAAACAACATTACAAGACATATCAGATTATACAGGGTTATCAATTTCAACTATTTCCAGAATACTTAGAGGTGAGTCCGGACCAAATTCTGTAAACGTAGAAAAAACTATTGATGCGGCTATTAAACTAAAGTATCCTCTCAATCTTAATTACCTTAAGAATAAATATCAGTTTAATTCCAAAACACGTATTGCACTGATAACTACTTTTTTTCCGAGTGAATTTTATGCGACGCTCTTTTCAGGATTGACTGAAGCTTCGGATGAAACCAGATTTGATGTCTCATTTCATCATATTAATCTGAGTAAAAATAATCTTCTGGATTATATTAAAGTATTAATAGCTAATGAGATTGAAGGCGCCATCTTGTTCCTGCCAACAATGGATGAAAATTTATATGAAAATCTAATTCAGCAATTACCTTCAAATTTTGCTTTAATCTCTGTTTTACCAATTCAGAATCCAACTATCGATACGATCACATTTGATTCTTATGGGGGTGGATATCTAGTTGCGCAACACTTTCATCAAAAAGGATATCTCGATTTGGGTATAGTTAATGGACCATTCGACAGAAATGAATCTTTATTACGAAAGAATGGATTTCAGGATTACATATCAAAGCATGAAGAGTTAAATCTAATGTGGTCTTATAATGGCGATTTTGAATATATGGATGGATTTTCTGCTTTTGCTAAATACTTAAGCAGTAAGAATAAGCCAAGAGCTATTTTTTGTGCAAATGATGTCATGTGCATGAGTTTTTTATCTAAGGCTACTGAGTATGGTATAAAAATACCGGACGATCTTGCTCTAACCGGGTTTGATGATTTACCGATGTGTAAATATGTGCATCCTGCCATGACCTCTGTTAAAACAGATTACGTTGCCTTAGGTAGAAAAGCTCTGAATGTTCTTAAAAGTAAGCTTAGCGGAGAAGAACACCACAGTGGTATTCAAAGTTTAATTCCGGTTTCTATCTCTAAGCGAGCATCTAGCTAATTTTATCTGTTTTGTTGTGCCTGTAGATATCTTTTAAAATACTGCTGCCCTTTTAGGCTATCTCCATTAAGTAAATAAAAGTGTGCATTATTATAGAGCATACGTGGCGAGTTTGGCTCCAAACGTTCACTTTGTTTTAGCCAGTATTCTGCATTATTCGTGTTATCTCTAAGCAAATAAAGGGAGGATAAAACGTCTATATATCGAGAATCATAAACTCCATCATTTAGAAACTGTAATATCATATTTGCAAGATAAACGTCAGTTTCTCGGTTATTTACTGCATATTCAATGCCTTTTTCTAATAAATCAATTGAATTGAGTTGCCATTTCATAAGCTCGAAATAGTGTGATACAACAGCTAGCGAGTCTTGTCTATTTTGTGCTTGGTTTATTACTTCGATTAACACTTCGGGCACAAATTGCATCGTTCTTGAAGCAACAGCGCCCATTGAATCTATATAGGATGCGGTGAGATACTGATCGTAAATTTTTTGAAATTCTGCCAGTTCTTGATCGACTGTTAAGTCTTTTTGAAAAGGATAACCAACTAATAAACGGGCTATTGATACATCCGCATAAGCTTTTTCAAATTGACTAATAGCGTTGGGGGTATCAAATTCGTTGCTCTTAAAATGTGATGCTATATATGGTAAAGTCATCAGGTGCTCAAAAAATAGATCGGCCATTAATT
>Ga0316205_10001426_pt1 | contig 30080 bp, 29 predicted proteins | sample 3monthpyrite_MG_FD_204941 | JGI IMG/M metagenome (GOLD analysis project Ga0316205, IMG submission 204941) | Microbial mat bacterial communities from mineral coupon in-situ incubated in ocean water Damariscotta River, Maine, United States -... | ecosystem: Environmental > Aquatic > Marine >...
CAACCCCTTGGCAAAAATTGCTTTCATTAGGAAAATAAAATGGCGCAAAAGAGGGGCTACTAAAAGTGACCTTTTCGCTGCTAAAAGCCATAGGATTAGCAACTACTGTTAAAAGCATCACAAAGATATAGGCTTTCAATTTAAAGGGATATGACCACATAATAGTTAGTGATTTTCAGATACCATATTCACTGTATATTTAGGAATATCGACTACTAAGTCTTCATCGCCTACAATCGATTGACAGCTAAGGCGAGATTCAGGCTCTAAGCCCCATGCTTTATCGAGCATATCGTCTTCTAGTTCATCGCTCTCTTCTATTGAATCAAAACCTTCACGAATAATTACATGGCACGTGGTACAAGCACACACTTTTTCACAGGCATGTTCAATACCAATATCATTTTTAAGCGCAACATTAAGTACGCTTTCGCCCTTTTCAGCATCAACTACTGCGCCGTCTGGACATAACTCTTCATTAGGTAAAAATATAATTTTTGGCATGTTACTCTCTTATTTAATCGCTTTAATATTCTCTTTATAACGAGAATTAGCTGACTTGCAGCGTTATAACTTATCTACAGACTGACCACTTAATGCTTTATTAATAGAGCTGTCCATTCTTCGCTCTGCAAATATGGCTGTTGCTTGGTCTAATTTTTCTATTTCGGCTTCAATGGCATCAGCATCATTACTGGCATTAGCACCTTGGCTAATATCCACTAAGGATCTGATCACTTGCTCAATCTCATTTTTTTCATCTGCACTAAGTAAATGGCTGTCTAGTGCTATAGCTGCTTGAATAGATTCTATGACCCTAGCGGCTTCAACTTGTTGTTCTTTAAGCATGCGAGCGTCGATATCCGCTTTAGCATTACTCATTGAATCTTTTAACATTTGTGCTATTTTACTGTCATCCAAACCAAAAGCAGGCTTAACTTCGATGCTTGACTCAACCCCGGTTGATTTTTCCATTGCCGTTACCGATAACAAACCATCAGCATCCACTTTAAACGTGACGCGGATATGGGCAGCTCCTGCTGTCATCGCCGGAATACCACGTAATTCAAAGCGTGCTAGCGAGCGACAATCGTCAACTAATTCTCGTTCTCCCTGTAAAACGTGCACAGCCATCGCTGTTTGACCGTCTTTAAAGGTAGTAAATTCTTGCGCTTTAGCCACAGGTATTGTGGTATTTCGTGGGATCACTTTTTCAACCAAGCCACCCATAGTTTCTAAACCAAGGGATAACGGGATAACATCAAGTAATAACATCTCGCTATCAGGTTTATTGCCCGCAAGAATATCCGCTTGAATTGCTGCGCCAATAGCAACAACTTTATCAGGGTCGATTGACGTTAACGGCTTTTTAGAAAAGAAGGCTTCTACTTCACTGCGAACTAAGGGTACACGCGTAGAGCCACCGACCATAACCACTTCAATAACTTCATCAACGCCAATACCTGCATCTTTTAAACTACGGCGACAGGCGCGCAAGGTTTTTTTAACTAAACTTACAATCAATTCATCAAAGGTGGTTTTGCTTAACGTAGTTGACCATGTTTGTTCACTTGCTAACTCACTATCTAAAGGACTAGCTAAAGTTAAAGAAACTTCAACACTGTCTTGCGTGGTTAATTGCTCTTTAGCATTGCAAGCTTGTTGCATTAATTGACGCTCTAGTGATGGCGATAACGGGCGTTTTAAACCCGCTTGCTCTACTAAATAATCAACCACAGCAACATCAAAATCATCACCACCTAGGGCTGAATCGCCACCGGTAGCGAGTACTTCAAAAACACCTTTATTTAAGCGTAAAATTGAAATATCAAAGGTACCGCCACCTAAATCATAAACGGCAATAACGCCCTCTTGCTTACCTTGCTGATCGGAGTCTAACCCATAAGCTACAGCGGCGGCTGTTGGTTCATTCAGCAAGCGTAAAACATTAACACCCGCCAATTTTGCTGCATCTTTAGTGCTTTGACGTTGCGCATCATCAAAGTATGCAGGCACAGTAACAACAACACCAGTTAGCTCGCCGCCTAATGCTTGTTCAGCACGCTGTGACAAGGTTTTCAATATTTCAGCCGAAACTTGCACCGGGTTAATATTACCTTGGCGCGTAACAATTTCAGGATGATTTTCATCGCCGCAAAACTGATACGGTAGTGATGGATATTTACTTTGAATATCAGTAAGTGAACGCCCTATTAAACGTTTGGCTGAAACAATAGTGTTTTGAGCGTCAGTAACACTGAACGCTTTGGCTTTATCACCAACTAATATGCTCTCAGCTTGTGAAGCGTCTTGATAACTGACAATAGACGGTAAAATATCTCGTCCTTGGTGATCAGCTAATGTTTTAGCTTCGCCACTTTGTACACTGGCAATTAATGAATTGGTGGTGCCTAAATCAATACCTGCGGCTAACCTGTGTTCGTGTGGTACTGTGCTTTGACCGGGTTCTGCTATTTGTAAAAGTGCCATAATTTTCTTGTGTTATAAAAAATAAATCAATCGTCAAAGAGGCTGTCTTCAAGACGCTCTACTTCAACATTGAGTTTTTGATAAAATTTTAACTTGCGTAAATTATCGCACGCAAGTGCATTTGCTGCTGAATTATTTTCTTGAATCTGCGCTGACATTAAGTCATGCAACTGCTGATACTCTTGCGTTAAAACTTTTTGAGCATTACTTAACGCGGTATCAATATCATCGGCAAATTTCACTTCCGCCAGCATTTCTCTAAGTTCCATTTGCTGCATTAAAAAAGTGCTATCACTAAATGACTGCTGCTCATTAGGCATTTCTACGCCGCGCAAGGTTAATAAGTATTCCGCACGTTTTAATGGCTGCTTTAGGGTTTGATAAGCATCGTTAATTTCTGCCGATTTCTGCACTGCAAGCAACTGCTCTTGAGATGAAGCATGCGCGAATCGGTCAGGATGAACAGCCTTTTGTAAGCTTTGATATGTTTGAGATAATTGAGCTAATTCGACATCAAAAGAAGCGTCAATGCCGAATAATTGGAAGTAGTTCAAAATGCTTTTCTCTACAATTCTAAAATAACTTATGCTTTTTTCTGTTTAGCTCAAAGCTAGTTTGTTCTGCTGCAAGGCGAAAGCACAGAGTTGACGCCAGTCATTATTCCGTACGCCCTGTACTCCGCCTTTCAGGCCATCCTTCGGATGTTCAAATTCTTTCCCGAAGAATTTGTGAGTACTTTCAACGGCGCAACAGGGCAAAATAGCAAAGAGATAAAATAGAAAAATTATACGTTGAACGACTCACCACACCCACACTCCCCTTTAGCGTTAGGATTGGTGAACTTAAAGCCTTCGTTCAAGCCTTCTTTAATGAAATCTAACTCAATACCATCAAGATAAACTAAACTTTTTGTGTCAATAATAATTTTAACATTTTCAATATCAAAAACATTGTCATCTTCATTTAAATCATCAACAAACTCAAGTACATAAGCCAAGCCTGAACAACCTGTCGTTTTAATACCTAAACGTAAACCAAGGCCTTTACCTCGGTTTGTCATAAAAGATTGCACACGCTCTGCTGCTGCTGGCGTCATGGTAACTGACATACTACTTTCCCGTTTTTACTTTAGTATTATTGAATACTAAAACGATTAACTGTTTTTACTTTTATAATCTTCAATTGCTGCTTTAATAGCGTCTTCTGCTAAAATTGAACAATGAATTTTTACCGGTGGTAATGCTAATTCTTCAGCAATGGCAGTATTTTTAATTTCGCCCGCTTCATCAATTGATTTACCTTTAACCCATTCAGTTACTAATGAACTTGAAGCAATGGCAGAGCCACAACCGTAAGTTTTAAACTTAGCATCTTCAATAATGCCATTGTCAGATATTTTAAGTTGTAACTTCATCACGTCACCACATGCTGGTGCGCCAACCATGCCCGTTGCTACTGATGGGTCATTTTTATCCATAGAGCCAACGTTACGCGGATTTTCATAATGATCGATTACTTTTTCACTATAAGCCATTCTAATTTCTCCTAAAAACTGTCATTTATTTTATGCAAAAAGATAAAGTTTAATGTCCAGCCCATTCAATTGAGTCTAAGTCGATACCGTCTTTGAACATTTCCCAAAGCGGTGACATGTCACGTAAATGACCGATAGATTTTTGTATCAGTTCAATCGCATAATCTATTTCTTCTGTTGTGGTGAAACGTCCAAAGCTAAAGCGAATAGAGCTGTGTGCCATTTCATCGTTTAAACCTAATGCGCGCAATACGTAAGAAGGTTCAAGGCTTGCTGAAGTACAAGCACTGCCTGATGATACCGCTAAGTCTTTTAACGCCATGATCAGTGATTCACCTTCAACAAAATTGAAGCTGACATTTAAGTTACCTTGATAACGCTTGTCTGCATCACCATTAATAAAGACTTGTTCCATGGTATTTAAACCAGCCCATAAACGATCACGCATAGCCGTAACATGTGCTATATCTTGTGCCATTTCTGCTTTGGCCAAACGACAAGCTTCACCCATACCAACAATTTGGTGTGTGGCTAAAGTACCAGAGCGCATACCACGTTCATGGCCACCACCGTGCATTTGCGCTTCAAGGCGAATGCGTGGTTTACGACGAACATACAAAGCGCCAATGCCTTTAGGGCCATACATTTTATGTGCTGAAATTGACAGTAAGTCTACTTTTAAGTGCTGCATATCAATATTGATTTTTCCGGCACTTTGCGCAGCATCAACATGAAAGATAATTTTACGCGCTCGGCACATTTCGCCAATTTCACTAATATCTTGAATCACGCCAATTTCATTGTTCACATGCATAATGCTCACTAAAATAGTGTCATCACGCATGGCTGCGGCAAGTTTATTTAAATCAATTAAACCGTTGTCTTCAGGTTCAAGATAAGTAACTTCAAAACCTTGACGCTCTAATTCACGACAAGTATCTAAAACCGCTTTATGCTCAGTTTTACAGGTAATAATGTGTTTGCCTTTTTTACTATAAAAATTGGCAGCACCTTTAATTGCAAGGTTATCAGACTCAGTTGCACCTGAAGTAAATACAATTTCACGAGGGTCAGCATTAATTAGCTCAGCAATTTGGTTGCGAGCAATATCAACTGCTTCTTCAGCTTGCCAACCAAACTTGTGTGAACGTGATGCAGGATTACCAAAATGACCATCAGTAGTCATGTATTGCATCATTTTTTCAGCTACACGCTTATCAACAGGGGTTGTTGCTGAATAATCAAAATAAATAGGAAGCTTCATTTACTCTCTTTCTCCACTTGTACAGATATCTAATCTAAATCTAATATTAACTAAAATAAAACCAAGGCTAAGTTAAAGTTAAAACGTTATAAGTTAATCGGGATTATTGTTTCTAATCGTGGCTCTTCGCTAGCCGTTATTTGAATTTCATTTTGTCGTTTAGAAACAGTTTTCACATCATTTTTAGCGACAAGCTCTGCTAGCGTTATGTTTTGCAAAAACTCTTCTATACGCTGACTTAACCCCTCCCAGAGAGAATGAGTTAAGCACTGTTCGCCGCCCTGACAATTACCTTTGCCTTGGCACTTTGTCGCATCTACACTTTCATTTACGGCGCTAATTATATCGGCAATGGCTATTTGTGCCGAGCATTTACCTAAACGATAACCACCACCAGGGCCGCGTATACTAACGACTAAACCTTTTTTACGTAATTTTGAAAACAACTGCTCTAAATAAGATAAAGAAATCGCTTGTCGCTCTGATATATCAGCTAATGACACCGGCCCGTAGGCTGCGTGAATAGTAACGTCTAGCATTGCTGTAACGGCGTAACGACCTTTAGAGGTTAATTTCATAATATGCTCTTTCGTGCAGTAATTTTTTATATTTTGATAAACTTATGGGGCAGCAGATGCACGTTTTTTCTTTTTATCATTTATTTGCGCGCAATTTTACATAACCCTATAATTTAATCAAGTATATACCTGAGTAATATACTCAAGTATTCTACACGAAGATCTTAAATGCGAAAAGCAATAGTTGACTATTTTAGTCTACTATTGCTTTTTCATTGATGCCGCGCAAACTTACCCTTAGTATTGGCTAAATTTCTGGGTCAAAACTCGCTACTTTTTTTTCACGGCGTATTGCCGCTGCTTTTTCATCTTCAACAAATTCACCAACACGCAGTTCAGGCAAGTCTTTTTGACAAACATCACCACCTAAATGATTTACTTCTTTGCATAAGTTAGCAACTTTATCGTCCATTAAATGCATATGATCAAGTAAACGCCCTATCGCTTTCGCCACAGGATCTGGGTTATCAGTAGAAACAGCGTAAGCGTCAAAGCCAAATTTTTTCGCGGCTTTATCACGAGACTCCTTACCTAAACTTCCGTTAAGTTTTTCACCTAAGTCAGCATCAAGCAAAGAGTTACCATTACTGTTTTTACTATTGACTATACGTGCCGGAATACCAACAGCGGTGGCATTTTCAGGTAAATCTTTAACAACAACTGAGTTAGAGCCAACTTTGCCATTTTTACCAATGGTAATAGGCCCTAAAACCTGAGCACCAGCGCCAATAACAACATTATCTGCCAATGTCGGATGACGCTTACCTGCATTCCAGCTTGTACCACCTAATGTAACACCGTGATAAAGGGTAACATCGTCACCAATTTCAGCTGTTTCACCAATAACAACACCCATGCCGTGATCAATAAAAAAACGACGACCTAATTTTGCACCTGGATGAATTTCTATCCCTGTTAACCAGCGAGAAAAAGTTGATATAATTCTGGCAACTAACTTCCAGTTTGCTCGCCATAATCGATGACTTAATCTGTGTATCCAAAGAGCATGCAAGCCGGGATAGTTAAGCAATACTTCAAAAGTAGTGCGTGCTGCGGGATCTCTATCAAAAACACTGTTAATGTCTTCTTTCATGCGGGTAAACATATCTTTTCCTTAAATTATTTCTTTGCGCTTGTCTCTACTGAGGCCTTATCTGCAGAAGCCCTCTCTACAGAAGCAAGGATGCCGCGCATCATTTTAACTTCTTTTACATCAGGTCGAGCTCGGTTAAACAAACGTCTTAATTTTGTCATCACTAACCCCGGATGTTTATCACCAATAAAACCTGTTGCTTTAAGGGCGTTTTCAAAGTGCTGATAAAAACGCTCACTTTCTTCACTTACAGGGTATAACTCATCATCATCACTTTTGGCGGTAGGTGCTTTTTTACCAATATAAGTCCCATTACCGGTACTCTGCTCTTGGCTGGCATCATCTATAGACAATAAATAACTGGTGCGAACTTCGTAACTTAATGTTTGTACCGCCATGGCTAAATTCAATGAGCTATATTCTGGATTAGCAGGAATTTGCACATGAAAATGACAAAGTTGTAGTTCATCATTAGTCAAACCACTACTTTCTCGACCAAAAACCAGAGCAACCGGATATTCGCTAGCTTCTGCTATCATTTTTTCGCCACAGCCACGCGGTTCAAGCATTGGCCAAGGTAATGTACGAGAACGAGCACTGGTGCCTACCACTAAGCCACAATCTTCTATGGCATCACTTAAGGTATTAACAATTTTCGCATTAGCCAATACATCGGTTGCTCCTGCGGCCAACGCTTGTGCTTGACCATTGGGCAGCTCAATAGGGTCAACAAGTACAAGCTGACTTAAGCCCATGGTCTTCATTGCACGTGCTGCACTGCCAATATTTCTGCAATCCGAGGTGTTAACTAACACAATACGAACTTGGTCTAATAAGCTATCTTTTTTTGAATCTGACATTTTTACTCTATTTACCTGTGTGATTTATTTGAGTTAACGCTACAACATTAGAGCGCTTCAATGCCTGTAATTCTACCATAGAGAGTACTGCGGTGCTTAATAAAAAGCACGAAGTATCAATAAACCAAGTTCGCTTAAGTTAGTTTATTTTTCTATATAAAAGAAAAACAGCTCATTTAATAGACAAATATTAAAAGAGTACTATCGCTAAAAATATTAAAACTTGCTATACTGCGCGCGCTTGAATTACTTGTTGTGTAATTTGAGTGAGTTATATCGTTCTTTTAAAAGCCATTTACAAATAGGTACTCTATTATGCATCCCATGCTAAATATTGCCGTGCGCGCTGCGCGCAATGCAGGAAAAGTTATTATTCGCTCTATTGAGCAACTTGATAAAGTTGAAGTTGAAGCCAAAGGCACCAACGACTTCGTCACCAGTGTTGATAAAGCAGCTGAAGAAACAATTATTGAGACTATTCGTAAATCATACCCAGAATACACCATTATAGGTGAAGAATCTGGTGTATTAACCGGCTCAGACGATGACTTTCAATGGATTATTGATCCTCTTGATGGCACAACAAACTTCATTAAAGGTATTCCTCATTACGCTGTTTCTATTGCGTTAAAAGTAAAAGGAAAGCTTGATCAAGCAGTAGTATTCGATCCTATTCGTGGTGAATTATTTTCAGCAAGTCGCGGTAAAGGTGCGCAATTAAATGGTATGCGAATTCGCGTAAAAGCCAATAAAGATTTATCTGGTACTATTTTAGCCACAGGTTTCCCTTTCAAACATAAGCAGCATACCAATGCTTATATGGCAATGTTTACTTCACTTTTCCAAAAAACTTCAGATATGCGTCGTACTGGTTGCGCCTCACTAGATTTAGCTTATGTTGCTGCTGGCCGCGTTGATGGTTTTTTCGAAATAGGTTTGAAACCATGGGATACTGCTGCAGGTGAATTGTTAGTAATTGAGGCTGGTGGTTTAGTCACTGATTTTTCAGGCGGTCATAATCACGTGAAATCAGGCAATATTGTTGCTAGTAGCACACGATTACAAAAAGAAATTTTAAAAGATATTCGCCCTCATTTAGGTGAAGCATTAAGCAAATAACTTATTTCAACCAGTGACGAATAAGATATATTTTTTTAAAAGCGCCTTTTGGCGCTTTTTTTGCTTTAATAGCCACTGAAACCTTAATTTTAAAACGTAGTAACTGTCATCATGTCTTCTCAATATATTCCACCATCGCATAAACAAACGTTCAAAGCTGGCGAAGTTGCGCTTGTTGGCGCTGGCCCTGGCGATCCTGATTTACTTACCATGCAAGCTTTCCGCTTTATTCAACAAGCTGAAGTTGTTATTTACGACAGACTTGTAAGCCCAGAAATAATGGCATTATTACCAGACAGTTGTCAGCGAATATATGTCGGAAAAAAACAAGCACATCATCGAGTTCCACAAGAAGGCATTAATCAATTGCTTGTTGATCATGCAAAACTTAATAAAAAAGTAATACGGTTAAAAGGCGGCGATCCTTTTGTTTTTGGTCGCGGAGGGGAAGAAGCGCAATTTATATTAGCTAATAATGTTGCTTGCCATATTGTTCCGGGAATGACAGCCGCATCAGCTTGTACAAGTTATGCCGGTATTCCGTTAACGCATCGTAAAGTTGCTCGAAGCTGCACCTTTATCACTGGTAATGTGCAAGATAATGGTGCATTAGACTTACCTTGGAAAACGTTGAACGACCCTGAGCAAACAGTTGTTTTCTACATGGGCATAAAAAGCTTACCAATTATCACTGAGCAATTGATTGCTGCAGGAAGAAGTAAGCATACGCCTGCAGCGTTAATACGCAAAGGTACTCATGCTGATCAACAAGTAGTAAAAGGCAGTTTAGAAACGTTAGAAGCCTTGGTTAAGTTACATAACATTAAGCCGCCTAGTTTGATTGTGATAGGTGATGTCATTAATACTTTTGCAGAAGAGCAGCTAAAAAATATTGGATATTTAGCGCCAAACTAAAGCGATTATTATTGCACGATTAAGCGCGTTTACGTGTTGGAATTCTGACAATATTACTGGTGCTATTATAATAGCCCTCAGCATAAGCATCATCAACTTTAATACGGCTTTGGTTAACAACAATGCCCTCTACGGGGGCGTTAACCTGTTCTAACAGTCGCAAACCTTGGCGAATTTGTTCACGTTTGGTTTTATTTTCATGAACCACATAAAGCACGCTTTCTACCAGTTTAGAAATAACCAAAGCATCACTAACTACATTGACCGGTGGTGTTTCAATAATAATGCGGTCATAGTAATTTTCAAAAGAATTTAGCAATGACTTAAATCGTTTCATGGACAAAAAAGCCAGTGGGTTTGCAGGGGTAACGCCCGACGTTAAAATATCTAATTTATAATCAGTATCTCTAATAATACACTGTTGAATTGGGTGGGTATTAGCTAACAGGTTTGATAGACCAGGACGGTGAACATTTAAGTTCATTTTAGCTGCTAATGTTGGTCGTCTCAAGTCTGCTTCAATTAGTAATACTTTTTCCATTTCACCAAATGAACGAGCTAAATAGGAAGCCACCGTTGATTTTCCTTCACCAGACACAGATGAGGTTACCGCAAAAATTTTAGGTACCTTTCTCACTTGATGAAAAAGGATAGCAGCACGCAATGAGTTGACCGATTCTAAGAACCGAGCATCGCTGTCAAATAAACCATCTTGCTTTTTGTTGACTTTATATTTAGGCAATACTGCAATGATATTTGCATCAGTAAAGTTATTTTGCTTATGCTTAGAGTCAAGCGTGTCTCTTAAAAAGTCACGCGCAATAACAATAACAGACAGCATCATCACCGAAAGCGTGAAAGCTAGCATTAATATTAATTTCTTTTTTGGCGCAACTTGCGATTTAGGTGTTGCTGCTCTATCAATAAATCTAACATATAAGTTTGCTTTATAGCCTTCCATCGCATCGGCTTCTTTAAAACGGATCAAATATGAATTGTATAATTCTTTGTTGGTTTTAACTTCGCGTTTTAATTGAGAAAACTTATTATCAAGCCGAGATAATCGTAGAAAATTTGCTTTCGCAGCTTTTAGTCGTATATCAGTTGCTTTTACTTTCTCTTTAATTGCAAAGTAATCTTTAACAATGGATTGGCTGATTGCAGTAGCAGTACTATCTATTCGTTCTTTCACCGACTCTAACTCGGCTTCTATGGCAATTATTTTAGGATGCTTTTTACCGTAACGTCTCGATAGTTCATGTTTTTTTCTTTCAATGGTATCTTCAATGCTTCGCAGCTTCATCAATGATGGATTGTTATTGATTTCATGTAACTCTGCTAACTTGTCAGGTGAGTTTTGGTTTTGAATAATGTACTGATAAGTAACTTTAAGATCATCTTGAGAGCGAGTTGTTCTCAATAAAGAGGATGTTAACTCGGTTAATTCGCCTGCAACTAAGCCCACAACCCCCTTGGTATCAACAATGCCTTCGTCTTCTCTAAATTGTTGTAGGGCACTTTCTGAAACTTGCAGTTTTAATTCTAAATCAGTTAGCTGCTCAACTAACCAAGTAGAGGTATTTTCTTGCGAAGAGCGATGAATATCATTTTGGTACTGCAAATAAGTTTCACCAATTTGATTAGCAATGTTTTTAGCTCGCTCAGGACTAAATGCGATATAGGTGATGCGAACTAGTTCAGTTTTAGCAACAGGGGTAATACTTAAACGCTGTTGAAATAGGGTTATTGCGCTTTCAAGTGAAACTTTCTTAACATCACTGCTTGCATTTAAAGCGCTTATTTCATCAATATATTTATTATTACTAAACTCATTAGTGTCAAGCAGGTTAAGCTTTTTAATCACGCGCTCGGCAAACTTTCTTGATTTTAATAATTCAAATTGTGTCGCAACTTGAACTGAGCTAATGTTGGATTCGTTAAAAGCACCTTTTATTGATAAAGTAGTGCTAGGTTTAGTACTACCAATTTGTAAAGTAGCTGTCGCTTGATAAGAGGGCTTTAATAAAGATAAATAGAAAAAAACAAAGGAGGTTAATATTAATGACAGTAATATTATTTTCCAGAGTCGTTGGAATATAGGCTTAAATATTTCATTTAAGTCAACTTCATCTCCACTTTGTTGTTTGGTTTTGTTTTGTGCTACAGCTTCGCTACTCAAAAAAAACTTTGCTCTATTTTTATAATGTCATCAGGTTGTATAAGTGTGGCAATGTCTGCTTTTATTGTCACCGTTTTTCCTTTTATCTTCCTTGTTATTATCCAATCTACTTTTGAGGCTCTGTTTGTTAAGCCGCCTGCTAGTGCGATTGCTTTATCTAACCGCAGATCTTCTTGGTATGGAAAGCCTCCTGGCCTAACCACTTGACCATGTATAAAAAATGGTCGGTATTCTATTACTGATACTGACACTTGTGGGTTTACTAAATAATCCTCTAAAAGCCCCGTATAAATAATATTTTCAACTTCTTTTAAGGATAAACCAATCACTTGAATATCATTTAAAAAAGGAAAAGATATCAAACCAGAACGTGCTATTTTTACGGTTGTTGTTAAATCTTTTTCACCATAAACTACTATTTCAATTTTATCACCAACACCCAGTAAGTATTCACCAGCCACAGCTTGCGGTGAAATATTGTACAACAACAAAAGTAAAAAAGCTATTAACCGCATGGTTCAACCTGTTAATCAAATGTAACAACAACACCTAAAGAGCTAATATTAAGATCATAACTATTTATATTAATGGTTGAGTCAAAGTTATCTATTTTATATTGAGCAAACACAGATAACCAATGACGCCATTGATATTGTAATCGCATTGTTGTTTCAAAATGCGTTTCTTTTATCTTATTGTCAATGCCAACAATATCTTCATCTAAATATTTTCCATTGATGTTAATTAATAAACTTTGATTAAAGTCATAACTTAAGCCTAAACCATAAGAATTCGCGAAGCTGACACTGTTTGCGAGTCTAAACGAGTCTTTTATTTCACTGCCAGAATTAATATTAAAGCTAATACGCGCTAAGGGATTCCATAACATATTAATTTGCCACGCAAAGCGATTGTTATCTTCAAAGGCTTTATTAGCAAAGTTAGTTTTTTCATAACCTAATAAAACATGTAATTGGGTCAACTCAGTTGATTCCCATTTTACGCCTGCAAGGGCTAAGTATTGCTTTCGCTCTAAATTAGCATTACGTTCATAACTGACGTTTTCATGCTGCAATTTTGAACTAAAATAGGTTTTTCCACTGATCAGATAATCAAAGTTTCCTTGCAAATATGCAGAAGAATAAGTGAGAGGCTTTGTTATATTTTTTCGAGTGAGGTAAGAGAAATCTCGATAGCCCATTAATATTTTCGCTCTTGCTAAAGAGTCTTGATGACCATACAAATAACCGGCATTAAGAAATTGATCCCGTCTAGTATCGCCTTCAGTTAATGAGTTAGGCTTACCTAAACTAAGCCCTGTACCTCGATATTCATAGTTATCAGCGATAAAGCCAGTTAAGAATACTTTTTGACTTTGAGCAAAACGTAAATGGTATTTAGACAATAGCGAAAAATTATAATGATCATCATTGGAGAATTCATCAAAGGTTAAAAAATTTGCTTTCGCCTGAAGCTGAAGTAAGCTGCCCTCACTTTGTGTTTGAATAAAGAGCTCTGGTGATAATTCAGCAAAATTAGTTTTTTGCTTGTTGGTGTTACTTCGCAAAAAGTTATCTATTTGACCAAAATCGGCTTTGATTTTCGCTGAGAGCAAGTTTCCTTCTACAAAAGAAAACTCACCATTTAAACTGTCCCTAGTACTAGAAACATTAGTAGATAGAACTAAAGATGAGTAGCTTATTAAAGCGATAAAAAGAAGTGTTAGGCGCATTATGTTTTTTCTTTTTATTATGATCGATTTAATAACAGAAATAAACATTAATATTAACTTAAATATAACTTTTACATCTTCTATTTGCTTGCCGTTGAATTCATTCGCTTAGACTTATGGGGTCGTCTCTGATTTGCGTTAGCAGAGTTACCACTACCTGATTTTTGTTTGGCTCTATTATTTGTGGCTGAGCGTTGGCCATCTTTATGCTCAACCTTAGCATCCCTTGGTTGTTTGATTTTTTTTGGCTTTTTCGCTTTCAATGGTCTAATAGACCTAGACTCCCCCAAAGCATTCACCGGCAAAAATTTATCTAATGTTTTACGCTCTATATGTTGCTGGATAACATGCTCAATATCCCACAATAAATTTAATTCGTCTGCACATACTAAAGAGACTGCTTGACCAGTATTACCAGCGCGAGCCGTTCTACCTATGCGATGAACATAATCCTCTGGCACGTTAGGTAAATCAAAGTTAACAACATTGGGGAGTAAATCAATATCAATGCCACGAGCAGCGATGTCTGTTGCTACCAGTACTTGTACACGACCATCTTTAAAAGAGGCTAATGCTTTAGTGCGTGCGCCCTGACTTTTATTACCATGAATAGCAGCGGCAGTTAATCCTTCAGCTTCAAGGTGACGGGTAAGTTTATTAGCGCCATGTTTAGTTTTTGTAAACACTAACACCTGTCGCCAATTATTTTCTTTGATTAAATGCGTTAATACCGCCGGCTTACGTTTTTTATCTACAGCAGTAAGCCATTGGATAACTTTTTCAGCAGTGGAGTTTTCAGGGTTAACCGAAATCTCCAACGGCTTATTAACCAAACCTTTTGCTAGTGCTCGTATATCAGCAGAAAAGGTTGCTGAAAAAAGTAAGTTTTGACGCTGTTTAGGCAGTAAGGCAATAATTTTTTTGATATCTCGAATAAAGCCCATATCTAACATACGATCAGCTTCATCAAGAATAAGCACCTCAAGTTGTGAGAACTTAACGGCATTTTGATTGGCTAAATCCATTAACCGACCGGGTGTTGCTACGAGTACATCAACCCCTTGGCGCAAGCGCATCATTTGCGGGTTAATTTTAACGCCGCCAAAAACTACCGTTGAATGCAAATTTAAATACTTACCGTAAGTGGCAATACTATCGCTCACTTGCGCTGCGAGTTCACGCGTTGGTGTTAACACTAATGCTCGAACATTATTCGAACCAACTTTCACGCCCTTGTTACTACTTAAACGTTGTAATAAAGGTAAAGTAAAGCCTGCGGTTTTACCGGTACCTGTTTGCGCTGCTGCCATAACATCACGACCAGAAATAACCGCTGGAATAGCTTGTGCTTGAATAGGAGAAGGAGTTTCGTAACCTTGCTCATTCACTGCTTTTAGTAATTGCTCAGATAAGCCAAGTTCGGTAAATTTTATAACAGGAGTGCTCATAAATAATCTCTTAAGACGGTACGCGGATAGTGATAGGCGGCGTGCAGCATACAGCAAGGTACGCTCAATTGATACTGAATGTATAAGTGTAGTGCAAAAAAGTCTTTTTTATGTTCAAAAAAGCCGAACACATGATATGTTCGGCTTTTGCTATAGATTGACGATGACTTATTAATGGTTAAACGTGAATAAATTCCCGCCTACGTTTTGCCGTTACGGCATCATCATTTCGTCTTGCTCAGCGCCTTCTTTTTCAATAACCTCAGGTATTAAATCTTCTCTTGAAATACCTAAAGCTAGTGCCACTAATGAAGCCACATAAATTGAAGAGTAAGTACCTACAAACACACCAAAAAGTAGTGCCATAGCAAAACCATGAATCAGCGCACCACCTTTTAAGAATAATGCGGCTAATACTAATAATGTGGTTATTGAAGTAATAAAGGTACGGCTCAAGGTTTGCGTTAGAGAAATGTTAATAATATCCTCAGGTAAGGTATCACGAATTTTTCTGAAATTTTCACGAATACGGTCTGAAACCACTATAGTATCGTTTAATGAGTAACCGATAACTGCAAGTATTGCCGCTAAAACAGTTAAATCAAATTCTAAACCTAATATTGAAAACAGGCCAAGGGTTAATAAAACATCATGAAATAGTGCTACCACTGAGCCAATAGCAAAGCGCCATTCAAAACGAAAAGCAACATAAACCAGAATACAGATCAACGCTGTTAACATGGCTAAACCGCCCTGCTCTGCTAGCTCGTCACCAACACTTGCGCCAACAAATTCAATACGGCGCATATCCACTTTTTGACTTGTACCCGTCTCTAAAATTGCTAATATTTCATTTCCTAGCATTTCAGCTTTTACGTCTTCTCGTAAACCAAGACGAATAACAACATCACGGCTGCTGCCATAAAATTGTACTTTGGCATCGTCATGACCGTTTTCTTGCATTAGAGAACGTAGTTTTTGTAGATCTGCGGCTTGCTCAAAACCCACTTCGATTAAAGTACCACCAGTAAAATCTAAACCAAAGTTTAGTTTATTGGTAGCCAGTGAAGCAATTGCCGCTATCATTAATAACGCACTAAAAACCATCGCTATTTTGCGATACTTCATAAAGCTGACGGTTTCTTTTAATTGTAAAATTTGCATTGTTTTTAAATTCCCGTTAACTATATTGATAACTTTTTAAGGCTTTTACCGCCCCAAATAGCATTAACAATGGTGCGTGAGCCAACTACCGAAGTGAACATAGAAGTAACAATACCGATAGATAATGTTACCGCAAAGCCTTTCACTGGCCCTGTACCAACCGCAAATAAAATTAATGCCGCAATTAACGTGGTAATATTGGCGTCAATAATAGTTGAGAAAGCTGCTTCATAACCTTGATGTATTGCTTGCTGGATAGTTTTACCTTCACGCATTTCTTCACGAATACGCTCAAATATCAATACGTTAGCATCAACTGCCATACCAACCGTTAATACAATACCTGCCATACCTGGTAAGGTTAATGTTGCCCCAGGAATCATCGACATAATACCCACAATCAACACTAAATTTGCGCCCAAAGCAAGGTTAGCCACAACACCAAAAGCGCGGTAGTAAATAATCATAAAGATGAACACTAAACCAAAGCCCATCATAATAGCCTGAAAGCCTAGCTGTACATTTTCAGCACCAAGCGTTGGTCCAACCGTACGCTCTTCTACAATAGTAATAGGAGCAATTAACGCACCTGCACGTAATAATAACGCTAAGTTATGTGCTTCAGCTTGCGAGCCAGCACCTGTAATACGGAAACTTTTACCTAATCGCGCTTGAATAGTGGCTACAGAAATAACCTCTTGTACTTTTTCAAAAATAATATTGCCTTCAGGGTCGCGTCTATCGGTTGGTTTATATTCTATAAACACGGTCGCCATCGGCTTACCAATATTACTTTTAGTGCCGTTTGACATTTTAGAGCCACCAGCACTATCAAGTGAAATATTCACTTGCGGACGTGAATATTCATCAAAGCCTGACTTAGCATCGGTAATATGATCACCTGTTAACATAATGCGTTTTTTCAATAAGCTTGGTTTACCATCTTTATCGGTTAATAAAATAGAGCTAGCAGGAACACGACCATTTAATGCCGCACCAATATCGCCGGTAGTATCAACTAATCTAAATTCGATGGTTGCCGTTGCGTTAAGAATTTCTTTTGCTTTTGCGGTATCTTGCACACCAGGTAATTCAATAACTATATGCTTTTTACCTTGGCGTTGAACTAATGGCTCAGCAACACCTAATTCATTAACACGGTTACGAATAATGGTGATGTTTTGTTGTAGTGCATACTCACGAATTTCTTTTAGCTTTAGTTCGGTCATTTGCGCAGAAAGCGTTAAGGTATCTTCATCGGTATTAAGCAATAAATCTTGATAACGTTTTTTCAGTAAGGATTTCCCTTGCTCAAGATCTTCAAGCTTACGAAATTTAACAACAATAGCATTGCCGTCTTCTTTTACGCTACGATAACGAATTTTTTCGTTACGCAAATCACCACGAAAATCAGTAACCATGCCAACTTTAGCTTTGTTGATGGCTTCTTTCATGTTCACTTCCATTAAGAAGCTAACACCACCACTTAAATCTAAACCAAGCTTCATTGGCGTGCCACCAATAGAAGCTAACCAATCAGGGGTTGCAGGAGTTAAGTTTAACGCAACTGAATATTGCTTACCTAAATTATCGTCTAAAATATCGCGAGCTTTTAACTGATCTTCAGTATTTTTAAAACGCGTTAATACTTGGCCTTTTTCTAAAACAATACTAGCGTAGTTAATACTATTTTCACTTAAATACCCTTTGATGGTATCAAGGGTAGTAATATTTGCTTCAACACCACGTAAACCTGATACTTGTACAGCAGGATCTTCACCGTATAAGTTAGGTGTGGCATAGAGCGCACCTAAAGCAACGATAAACGCCACCATCAGTGTTTTCCATAAGGGGTATTTATTTAACACAATTTGTCCTTTTTCTATTCTAGCGCGAACAAGTTCCCGCCTACTAGTCATTCATTAAGTGGTGTTTAGATCGACGCTAGCTGCTGCCGAAGTAAGTCAAATAACAACGATAAAATTATAAACTTTTCATTGTGCCTTTTGGTAGTACTGCATTTACTGCGCCTTTTTGCACAGTCACTTCTGTGCCTTCGCTGATGCTTACCACGATAAAGTCTTTTTCATCAGATACTTTAACGATTTTCCCAACAATACCACCTTGAGTTAACACCTCATCGCCTTTTGATAACGCTGACATTAAGCTTTTATGCTCTTTCATACGCTTGGCTTGTGGGCGATAGATCATAAAATAAAATACTAAACCAAACACCGCTAGCATGATGATCATTTCCATACCTCCACCTGCGGGGGCTGGTGCGGCTGCGGCGTGGGCTGTACTGATAAATAAACTCATATTCGTTCCTTACTTCTTTTTATAATTAATAATTATTGATTAAGCGCGAATAAATTCACGCCTACAGTTAAACTTGTTTGCTACCTGCTGCTAAAGGCGGTACAGGTAAGCCACGTAATGCGTAAAATTCTTCAACAAAGGCGTCTAATTTACCTTGCTCTATAGCATCGCGCAAACCTTGCATGACTTTTTGGTAAAAATGTAAGTTATGCAAAGTATTTAATTGCGAGCCTAAAATCTCTTTGCACTTATCTAAATGATGTAAATAAGCACGTGAATAATTTTTACAGGTGTAACAATCACAGCTTGTATCTAACGGCCCTGTATCGGTTTTATTACTGGCGTTACGAATTTTAATAACACCGGTATTAACAAATAAGTGCCCATTACGAGCATTACGTGTTGGCATAACACAATCAAACATATCAATGCCGCGACGTACACCTTCAACTAAATCTTCAGGTTTGCCTACTCCCATCAAGTATCGGGGCTTATTTTCGGGAATCAAGGGCGCGGTATGATCTAATATGCGCATCATATCTTCTTTGGGCTCACCTACTGATAAACCGCCAATGGCATAACCATCAAAATCAATCGCTTTTAAGCCGTTTACAGATACTTCACGTAAATCTTCAAACATGCCACCTTGAACAATGCCAAATAACGCTGAAGGGTTATCGCCATGGGCATCTTTTGAACGCTGTGCCCAACGAAGTGATAGCTCCATTGAGTCTTGTGATTCTTTATGCGTTGCTGGGTACGGTGTGCATTCATCAAAGATCATGACTATATCTGAGCCAAGCTTACGCTGCACTTCCATTGAACGCTCAGGTGTCAACATGATTTTTTCACCATTGACGGGCGAGCTAAACCGCACGCCTTCTTCGGTAATTTTACGCATTTTGCCTAAGCTAAATACTTGAAAACCACCTGAATCTGTTAAAATGGGTTTATCCCAATTAATAAAATCATGTAAATCGCCATGCTGCTCAATAATATCAGTGCCAGGGCGTAGCATTAAATGAAAGGTATTGCCTAAAATAATTTCAGCACCTGTCGCTGCCACCTCATCAGTTTTCATACCTTTTACTGTGCCATAGGTACCTACTGGCATAAACGCAGGGGTTTCCACTGTACCGCGTTCAAAGGTTAAACGGCCACGTCGGGCTTTGCCGTCAGTGTTGATTAATTCGTACTTCATTTTACTTTTCATTGGTTTGTTCATAAAACATTTTCCTACCTACCAGCGAGACAGGCTGATGGTTGTTGATTTTCATCTACAAAAAATGTAGCTGAGGTTGTTATTTATTGGTTTGATCTTGTTTCGTTAAAAACATCGCATCACCATAACTAAAAAAGCGATATTGCTCTTTTATTGCATGATGATAGGCATTCATAATATGGTCGTAGCCAGCAAAAGCACTGACTAACATCAGTAAGGTTGATTCAGACAAATGAAAATTAGTTAATAGGGCATCTATTAATTTAAATTCATAACCTGGGGTAATAAAAATGTCAGTATCACCATAAAAAGCGGTTAATTCTGTACCGTTATCTTGTGCCGATTTTGCCGCACTTTCTAATGAACGCACCGAAGTTGTGCCTACAGCAACAACACGACCACCATTATTTTTAGTGTTCTTGATTTGTTCAACCACCTCGTCAGACACTTCAACATATTCAGCATGCATAATGTGATCAGCGATTTCATCAACCTTCACTGGTTGAAAAGTGCCAGCACCAACATGTAAAGTGACGAACGCAAGTTCAACCCCTTTTGCTTTTATTTGCTCAAGCAAAGCATCATCAAAATGCAAACCGGCTGTAGGTGCAGCAACCGCTCCTGGTTTTTCGTTATAAACGGTTTGATAACGCTCGCGATCACTGTTTTCGTCAGGGCGGTCAATATATGGTGGCAGTGGCATATGCCCAATGTCATCTAAAATTGATAACACTGATTGCTCACCGTGAAATTTCAGCTCAAACAAGGCACCATGACGAGCTACCATAGTGGCTTTGGTTGTTCCTTCAAGTAGCAACTCTGCGCCAACTTTTGGTGATTTACTGGCACGAATATGCGCAAGCACAGTATTTTTATCAACAAGGCGTTCAACCAGCACTTCAATTTTACCGCCACTGGATTTTTGGCCAAACATGCGCGCAGGAATAACGCGAGTATTATTAAAAATGAGCAAGTCGCCTGCATTAAGCTGCGCCAGAATATCGGTAAAGCCAAGATCGGCAATATCCCCTGAATTACCATCGAGTGTCATTAAACGACTACCCGTACGATCAGCTTTAGGAAAACGAGCAATAAGCTCATTAGGTAATTCAAAAGAAAAATCAGATACACGCATGATAAATAGCTAAACTTGCCTTTGCTTAGCGTTTAGCTAAGCTGATTGATAAAAATAAAACGCGTAATTTTAGAGCTCAAGGCCTTTAATGGCAAGTTAAATAAAAAATAAGCGTATTGTTTTTATCGTTCAATTATTCAATTTTGACTTCCAGCAATATAATTGCGAGTTATATTCAATATTTACCTGAAATAAACTGCTGCTGTACAGTTTTTAAAGTATGCTGATAAATAATGACAATTAATGATACTTAGAGCACCACTATGAATAACCTTGCTTTTTCCATTGCAAAAACCATCATTAATGGCTTTGATCGCCATATTCACCTCTTTATCGAAATTACCAAATCAGCACAACAACGTTTCCAACAATGCCAATGGGCAGAAATACAGCAAGCAGCAAAAGCGAGAACGACCTTTTACGAACAACGAGTAAAAGAAACTTTCGATATAATCAAGCAAGACTTTTTCATTGAATCCCTTGATGATGATTTATGGCTACAGGTAAAAAAAGAATACATCGAGTTGTTAACTGAGCACCAACAACCTGAACTAGCAGAAACATTTTATAATTCAGTGTTTTGTCGTTTATTTGAACGTAAGTATTATCACAATGATTATATTTTTGTAGAAAGTACCGCTCAGCGTCTTGATGATAGGCCAACACCTAATATCTACACTAGCTATAAACCTGCTGAAAAAGGCTTAGAGGCTACCATTTGCGACATTATGAATGCTCACAGAAGCACAGTGCCTTTTGTTGATTTAAATGCTGACGTTGAAGTACTTATTAGGGCATTTCGCCGCAAAGCTCATAAAACGCGCTTTAAGCTAGAAGACTTACAATTCGATATTTTAAATTTTACTTTCTATCGTAATAAGGGTGCATATTTAATTGGTCGGGTATTGTCTCCCGCAGGTGAAACCCCATTCATTGTTTCTGTGCTCAACAATGAAAAAGGCGGCCTATATATTGATGCCTTATTAAGCAAAAGCGAAGATATGGCCGTAGTTTTTGGTTTTGCTCGCGCTTATTTTTTTGTTGATTGTCATCACCCTTATGCATTAGTTAATTTTTTACAAAGCTTAATGCCTCATAAAACTAAAGCTGATTTGTATTCGGCCATAGGTTTTCACAAACAAGGAAAAACACAATTTTATCGTGATTTTCTCAATCACCTTGATAACAGTGACGACAAACTAGAGTTAGCCGCCGGCATCAAAGGCATGGTGATGTCAGTATTTACTCTGCCCTCTTATCCTTATGTATTTAAACTTATCAAAGATAAATTTTCACCTAGCAAAAATATGACTCGGGCAGACGTAAAAGAAAAATATCATTTGGTAAAACTGCATGACAGAGTTGGTCGTATGGCCGATACCATGGAATACTCTGAAGTGGCTTTTCCTAAAGATAGATTTAGCGATGAATTATTAGCAGAATTGCACAGCGTTGCCCCTTCGCTAATTCGTTTTGAAGATGACTTGCTGATAATAAGTCATTTATACATAGAACGCCGCATGGTGCCCTTAAATTTATACTTAGCTAAAGCCAATGATGAAGAAATAGAAAATGCCCTTTATGGTTATGGAAAAGCAATTAAACAGCTTATTTCTGCCGATATATTTCCCGGCGATATGCTGCTAAAAAACTTTGGCGTTACCCGTCACGGGCGAGTGATTTTCTACGATTACGATGAAATTACTTACATGAATGAGGTAAACTTTAGAGTAAAACCGGTTGCTGTTACCGAAGAGCAAATTTATGCCGCTGAGCCTTGGTACTCAGTGGCACCGGGTGATATGTTCCCTGAAGAGTTAGCCACTTTTGCCCTTGCTAATCCCAAGTATTTAAAAGCCTTTAAAATACATCATGAAGATTTGTTAACAGCCAGTTATTGGCAGCAATGTCAGCAAAATGTAGCCAATGGTATTTATGAAGATGTGTATCCTTATCCTGAAAAATTTAGATTTTGCCAAATGAGAGGTGATTGCCCGTAGGCGGGAACTTGTTCGCGCTTGTATGAATGCGCTTGTATGAACGCGCTCAAAAAGCGTGATAAGCATTAAAGTACCACAAGGGTTACAACTGTTTTAGAATTTCGCAACTATACACTCGCAACTGTCCCTATTTTGCCTATTAAACCGCCAAACAGCCAAACAATTAACGTTTTTTAACAATTTACGCTTTACCTTTGGCTGTGCATCAGTATAATTCGAATCCGTTGCAGGGGTGTAGTTCCAATTGGTAGAACAGCGGTCTCCAAAACCGATGGTTGGGAGTTCGAGTCTCTCCACCCCTGCCATTTTCTCTTCTTGCTTATCTTTAACTAACCAACTTTTACTTGCTTTCACTTAAGTTAGTTTGCTTTATTATCAGTAAAAACTCTGTCATTATAACGTCGTTTTCTGACTACAATCATCACAACTTTATGGCTATTACCACACAACAATTTGAGCAGCTATCTGAAATGGGCATTAGCCTATGGCAAAGCCGAGCAGCTGACAATATTGATACTAAAGCGAAAAAAAATAACTACATAGCTCAAAGCCAGCAAAGTTTAACAACACTAACTGAACAAACCTTATTCACTGATATATTGCGTTGTCTCAATTTGACCCTTGGTGAAGTTAAAGCCCAAGATGATCATCTCGATGTAGGGTTATTTAATTGGTACTTCGTTGATAAGGAAAATGATAATGAGCTTAATGGTAAGTCAATGCAAAAAGCACAAACAATAAACTGTATCAATAATAAGCTCATTAGCCCGAGCATCGACATCATAGCGCAATCAACTCAATTAAAAAAACAACTGTGGCACACCATTGCCAACAATTTAATGTAATGACTAAATCAGCAAACTTTACCTCTATCACTTCTAAAGACATTAACAGTTTAATGGCCATAGAAAACGCCTGTCACTCTCACCCGTGGAGTGAAAAAACTTTTGCAAGTTGCATTGGTGGTAGATACTTCGGTGAAAAGCTTGATGAATCTCAAAACCTAATTGGCTTTTATATTGGTGAGTTAGTAGTTGATGAAGCAACTTTAATGGATATTTGTGTTACCCCAAGTCAGCAAGGCAAAGGTTTTGGTAAAAAATTGTTAACTCAGTTTATAGAACAAGCTAAAGCCAGGGGCGCGGTTAAAGTATGGCTTGAGGTTCGTGCTAAAAATATTAGTGCACAAATGTTATACATGAATGCTGGCTTTATTGAAACTGGTCGCCGCACTGGTTATTACCCAAGTGCTCAAGGTTTTGGTTATGAAGATGCCATAGTGATGTGTTTGTCTTTGTAAAAATATCGACTAATTTCCACTCTTTTGAATGACTTCCCACTAGTATTTTCGCTATAATACGCCGTTTTTCATATTTGTCTTTATATTCGTATTTTAGCCTAAAGGGTAACTCGCATGTCAGTTCAGCAAGAACAGGTCGATCTTCGTCGCACGTTCGCCATCATTTCTCACCCCGATGCGGGTAAAACCACTATTACCGAAAAAGTATTATTGTTTGGTCAAGCCTTACAAAAAGCAGGCACGGTAAAGGGGAAAAAATCAGGTCAGCATGCAAAGTCTGACTGGATGGAAATGGAAAAAGATCGTGGTATTTCAATTACTACTTCTGTTATGCAGTTTCCTTATAATGACTGCCTAGTTAACCTACTTGATACGCCGGGTCACGAAGATTTCTCTGAAGATACTTACCGTACATTGACCGCTGTCGATTCATGTTTAATGGTAATTGATGTTGCTAAAGGTGTTGAAGCTCGAACCGTTAAGTTAATGGAAGTCACCCGATTGCGTGATACCCCTATTATTACTTTTATGAATAAAATGGATCGTGATGTACGTGACCCAATGGAAGTAATGGATGAAGTGGAAGAAGTATTAAAAATAAAATGTGCGCCTATTACTTGGCCAATTGGCATGGGTAAAGAGTTCAAAGGTGTTTATAACTTAGTTACCAATGAGACTTTCTTATATCAATCAGGGTTAGGGCACACAATTCAAGAAGTGCGTATTATCAAAGGATTAGATAACCCTGAACTTGATGATGCTGTGGGCAGTTATGCTGATGATTTGCGGGAAGAGCTTGAGCTTGTACAAGGCGCTTCTCACGAGTTTAATCAAGAAGAATTTTTAAAAGGTGAATTAACGCCTGTCTTCTTCGGTACTGCATTAGGAAACTTTGGTGTTGATCATATGCTTGATGGTTTAACCAAGTGGGCTCCTAAACCGTTACCCCGCTTAACTGATGCCCGAGAAGTGGTTGCAGAAGAAGAAAAGTTCTCTGGTTTTGTCTTTAAAATACAAGCCAATATGGATCCTAAACATCGCGACCGCATCGCCTTTATGCGTATTTGTTCAGGCAAATATGAAAAAGGCATGAAAATGAAGCAAGTTCGCCTTGGTAAAGATGTAAAAATTGCCGATGCGGTAACCTTTATGGCCGGTGATAGAGCAAACGTTGAAGAAGCATACGCTGGTGATATCATAGGTTTGCACAATCATGGTAGCATTCAAATTGGTGATACCTTTACCGCCGGTGAAATGATGAAATTTAGTGGCATTCCAAACTTTGCTCCTGAAATGTTCCGTCGTATTCGTTTACGTGACCCGTTAAAAGCAAAACAATTACAAAAAGGCCTTATTCAACTTTCAGAAGAAGGTGCGGTACAAGTATTTAGACCCTTTATTAACAACGACATGATTGTTGGTGCGGTAGGTGTATTACAGTTTGAGGTGGTGGTACAACGTTTAAAAACAGAATATAAAGTTGATGCTATCTATGAGCCTATTAGCGTTGCTACTGCGCGTTGGTGTAGTTGTGATGATGAACGCACTTTAGAGCAATTTAAAAAGAAAGCAGGTGATAACTTAGCATTAGATGGGGGCGATAACTTAACGTATATTGCGCCAACGATGGTGAATTTGTCATTAGCGCAAGAGCGACATCCGGATATAGAGTTTCACTCAACCCGAGAACACTAATTTTTGCTTTCTATATAGAATTTTTGCGGCATTGCCATCGCAGTTTTATTTCGTCACTTAGTAAACTAAGCTCTTAATAAAACTGCTCGGCGGCTTTGCTAAAATCCAATCTAGTTTGCAAAAGCAATATAACAAATAGCTAGTTGTGAGTTACTCTATTCTCACAGCTAGTTGGTTCAAGGCTAAAGAAAACGCGCGGAGTTGACTTTAGTCAATGAGCACGATTGATGAATGAATTGAGCCAAATAGCAAAGAGAATGAGATAACGAAATGAATATTAAACAAATATTAGCCGATAAAGTTAGTGCAGCCATGATTGCAGCAGGTTTGCCAGAAGGTACTAACCCCGCAGTTAGTCTATCGAATCGCCCACAGTTTGGCGATTATCAGGCCAATGGCGTGATGGGTGCAGCGAAAAAGCTAAAAACTAACCCACGCGAGTTAGCCACTAAAGTTGTTGAAAATCTAGATCTAGATGGCATTGCTGACAACATTGAGCTTGCAGGACCAGGTTTTATTAATATCCACTTAAGCCGGGCATGGCTTGCCTCTCAGCTTAATGTGGTATCAAGCGATAGTCATATTGGTGTAACACAACGCACCGAGCCTCAAACCGTTGTGGTTGATTACAGTGCGCCAAACCTTGCTAAAGAAATGCATGTTGGCCATTTACGCTCCACTATTATTGGTGACGCAGTTGTTAAAGCGCTAGAGTTTCGTGGCGACAAGGTTATTCGTCAAAATCACATGGGTGATTGGGGCACACAGTTTGGTATGTTAATCGCTCACTTAAGCGATAAATTAGCAAGTAATGAAGTGGCTGAAACCGCCCTTAGCGACTTAGAAAACTTTTACCGTGAAGCTAAAATTCGTTTTGATGAAGAAGAAGGTTTTGCTGACAGGGCCCGTGCTGATGTTGTGAAGTTGCAAAGCGGTGATCCTGATAGTGCTAAGTTGTGGCAGCAGTTTATTGATATTTCAATTTCTCACTCTGAAGAGATTTACGACAAGCTGAACGTGTCACTTAAACGTAACGACATTATGGGTGAAAGCGCCTATAACGATGATTTATCTGCCGTTATTGATGAATTAATGGCGAAGGAAATTGCCGTTGAAGATCAAGGCGCAAAAGTTGTTTTTATTGATGAAATGGCTAATAAAGACGGTGAACCATCAGTTTTTATTGTGCAAAAATCTGGCGGTGGTTTTTTATATGCCACCACCGATTTATCTGCTTGTCGTTACCGTAGTGGCAAATTAAAAGCCGATCGCATTATTATTTTCACTGATGCGCGTCAAGCATTACATTTTAAGCAAGTAGAAATTGTTGCTCGCAAAGCCGGTTTCTTACCTGAAAATGTTGGTTATGATCATTGTCCGTTTGGCATGATGATGGGCAATGATGGTAAACCCTTTAAAACCCGCACTGGTGGCACTATTAAATTAGCGGAATTATTAGATGAAGCTGTTGTTCGCGCCAGTGATTTAATTAAAGAAAAGAATCCTGATATTAACAGTGATGACTTAGCTGAAATTTCTAAGAAAGTGGGTATTGGCGCTGTTAAATTTGCCGATTTATCGAAAAACCGCACCAGTGATTACATATTTAACTGGAAAACTATGTTGAGTTTTGAAGGCGCTACCGCACCTTATTTACAATACGCTTATTCGCGTATTCAAAGTATTTTTACTAAAGCCCAAGTGACTCAATTGAGTAACAACATTCAAGTAATTGAGCCGCAAGAAAAAGCGCTAGCATTGAAATTATTGCAACTTGAAGATGTGATTGACGCTGTGATCAGTGAGTGTACGCCGAACTTATTGTGTAATTATTTATATGAGTTAGCCAGTCTTTACATGAGTTTTTATGAAGCCTGCCCCATTTTAAAAGATGGCATAGCTGATGATGTAAAAGCGTCACGTTTAGCCTTGTGTCAATTAGTTGCTCAAACCTTAAAACAAGGTTTAGATATTTTAGGCATAGATGTGATGGATCGCATGTAGCCATCACTTCACATAAGCGTAAAGAAAAGCCGACATTTTTATGTCGGTTTTTTTTATGTTTCATAAACAGTAATTAGCTGATTATACTTAAAACTCTGGTACAGTTATGAACATCTAGAAAATAATAAAGCAAAATAAAATATGCAACAACATGACTGTTCTCCACTAGAAGATTACATAGAATATCCTGAAGCGGAAATGCTTGAACGCTCAAAAGCGTTTTATCAAAACATAAAGCGACGTCACTCAATTCGCAGCTTTAGCGATAGAGCAGTAGATAAAGCTATTATTGAAAACTGCTTAAAAGCCGCAGGCACAGCACCAAGTGGCGCTAATCATCAACCTTGGCATTTTGTTGCTGTAAGCTCTGCTGATATTAAAAAGCAAATACGAGAGCAAGCTGAACATCATGAACGTGGTTTTTACGATGGCCGCGCCGGTAAAGAATGGCTAGGTGCGTTAAAAGATCTTGGCACTGATGCTAATAAACCTTATCTTGAACATGCGCCATGGCTAATTGCTATTTTTAGTCAGAAAAAAGGCGGCATCAATGAAGAAGATAAAAACACTAACTACTATGTGCATGAGTCGGTTGGTATTGCTACGGGGATGTTAATTACCGCTTTACACAATGCTGGTTTAGTTACTTTAACCCATACACCAAAACCGATGTCGTTTTTAAATAAAGTGTGTAAGCGCAGTGATAACGAGCGTGCTTATATGTTATTAATTGCTGGTTACCCTAGCAATGATGCGACCATTCCTGCTCATGCGCAAGTGAAGAAATCACTGAATGATATAGCGACCTTTTTGTAATTAATGGCGTTTAAACAAAATCCAATTGAATATCAGTACAACCATTTTTACAGCGAATACCCGAAGTATCACCGCTTTCAGGTGTAAATAAATAAAGGGGTTGTTGGCATGTAGAACAAAGTACGGTTTGCCCTGCCATCACTCTTTTCAGTAATTGTTTTTGATTCGCAAAAGAGTTTTTACTTTGCTTCTGCAATGCAGCAAACTGTTTAATATCAATCATACTTCTCCCCCTTTGGTTTACTAATTATCCTTTAACTAGAGAGCCTATAGTTAAAGTCTACAGACAATAAAAGCCGTCGAACTTTCCTTGTAATGGCTCACTGCTTGTTTCTAATAACGCTTGATAAGCACTAATATTTTCATAGTTTGGCGGCATATGCGGATAAGCAGTTATCTCCCAAGGGTATTCTTCATTATCTTGAAAAGGCGTAAAAGAAAGTTTTTGATTATTTTCAAGTAATAACTGGCCAAATTGTAACGCTAAGCTTTGGCTAGGAAACAAAACAGAAAATTCAACTTCTCTAGCTTGGTCAAGATCACAGTTATCTTGTTTCATTTGCCATAAAGCGTCACCAATATTATCGTCAGGAAAGAGGCTTAAGTCACGGCTCATAGTTTGCACCCACTCATTTTTAATTTAATCAGCATATTACCTGATAACGTTTATGGGGTAAAAGTGTTAAACTAATTCTTATTGATTTTATTTAACTTTATAGCCTTTATGACCGTCTCTTTTGAACATCATATAATCATTGATAGTACTGATGATGTTAAACCGACTACCGCTTTAAACACACTTTTTGACAGTCTTAGAAAAACAGACAACGCCTTGAGTAAGGCGCAGCTAAAAGATGCTATTAGCAAAGGTGCGCTATGGTTAACCAAAGCAAAACATACCCAAAGACTTCGCCGCGTAAAAAAGCCGCTACAAAACGGTGAACAATTACACTTGTATTATAATAGTGCTGTTCTTGCGAGCAAAGTGCCTACAGCAACATTAATAAGTGACGAGGGCGACTACAGTGTATGGTTCAAGCCTTACGGCATGTTGTCACAAGGCTCAAAATGGAGTGACCACTGTACTATTGCTCGTTTTGCTCAACAGCACTTAACTCCCGAGCGTGCTGTCTTTATTGTCCATCGTTTAGATAAAGCAGCAACAGGTTTAATCTTAGTTGCGCACAGTAAAAAAGCAGCGCGTGCTTTATCG
>Ga0316205_10001429_pt1 | contig 30032 bp, 25 predicted proteins | sample 3monthpyrite_MG_FD_204941 | JGI IMG/M metagenome (GOLD analysis project Ga0316205, IMG submission 204941) | Microbial mat bacterial communities from mineral coupon in-situ incubated in ocean water Damariscotta River, Maine, United States -... | ecosystem: Environmental > Aquatic > Marine >...
CGCAAACCGGTTGTGGCCGTGATCCCGACAGGGGATGAACTGGTAATGCCCGGTGAAAACCCGGGACCGACCCAGATCATCACCTCCAACAATTATGCCATAAAAGCCCAGCTTGAGGCGCAGGGGGTTATTGTGCGGCTTTTGCCTATCGCGCGGGATAACCGCCCGGCATTACGGGCCGCATTTTTGCTGGCGCAAGGGGCAGATATGGTGATCACCCTTGGCGGTGCTTCGGTCGGAGATTATGATTTGATCGCACCCATGGCCGAGGAGCTTGGCATTGTGCTTGATTTTTACAAAATTGCCATGCGCCCGGGCAAGCCATTGATAGCAGGGCATATTTCGGGTGTGCCCATGTTTGGCCTGCCGGGAAACCCGGTATCTTCAATGGTGTGCACCCATGTATTTTTGCGCCCGGCCATTGATAAAATGCTCGGGCTAAAGGCCGGTAGCCTGCCCGAAGTGATGGCGCGGCTGACAAAACCGCTCGCCGCCAACGGGCCGCGCGCACATTATATGCGCGCCGTGGTGCATGGCGGCGAATGCACCCCCGCCGAAAGCCAGGACAGCGCCCTGATAACGGTTATGGCCAACGCCAATGCAATGCTGATCCGCCCACCCCATGCAGAACCAGCCAAAATCGGCGATATGGTGCCTTGCATCCTGTTTTAGTTGACACAAAAAGAGAACAAGTATAGAACGTAAGCAAGGCCAAATCGCGGAGGACCCTCTATGCTAACCAAAAAACAGCTTGATTTGCTGAAATTCATTCACAAACGGGTGCAGGCAGACGGTGTTTCCCCCTCTTTTGACGAAATGAAAGAGGCGCTTGATCTACGCTCCAAATCGGGGATCCACCGTCTGATTACCGCGCTGGAAGAACGCGGGTTTTTGCGCCGACTGGCGCACCGGGCCCGCGCGATTGAAATTATCAAACTGCCCGATAGTATGGATAGCGGCTTTCATCCGACGGTGATCGAGGGCGCCTCGCGATCCTCGGTTGATATCAAGGTTGATGCTTTTGACCTGCCGGTAATGGGCAAAATTGCCGCCGGGACACCGATAGAGGCGATCCAGCATGCCAGCAGTTCCATCGGCGTGCCGGGCGCGATGCTCAACACGACCGGCAAACATTATGCGCTCGAGGTCAAGGGTGATTCCATGATCGATGCCGGGATAAATTCCGGCGATATCGTCATTATCCACGAACAGCCGGATGCCAATAACGGTGATATCGTGGTGGCGCTGGTGGAAGATCAGGAAGCGACCCTGAAAAAACTGCGGCGCACCGGCACCTCGATTGAGCTGATCGCCGCCAACCCGGCCTATGAAACGCGGGTTTTCACCAAAGATCAGGTAAAAATTCAGGGCAAGCTGGTGGGGCTGATCCGCTCCTATTGATAGGGCGCGCCGCCGTTGCTCCATGGCCGCAAAGGCATACGCGGCATGGCCGAGGTAATGACAGGTTTCTGCCCCTGAAACGTGATCGAGAAACCGGCAAGCGCAGTTACGTCGGCTTTTCCGATAAACAGGCAAGGCCCCTCTGGGGCGACTTCCCATTTCGGGGCGATCAAAATGGTGCGCGCGGTGCAGTTCAGGGCGCTTGCTGCCTTGTTTTGATCAAGCACCAGGGCCCAGCCATTGGCAAGGGTTGCACTGGTCACACGGTTTTTCGTTTCCAGCCCGCTTCGCTGAAAGGCTTGTAGTTGCGTGGCCGCGTCGCCATCGTTTTCCAGCCAGAATGACGTGGCAAAACGGTAGGCTTTATCTTTGTTCAGCACCCTGCCCTGCGGGCCCATCACGCCGATAAGTGCTGCGTTTTCATTGACCAAAACCAGTGGCCGCGGGCTTTGCACCCAAAGGGCCACCGCCACCGCAAAAACCGCCGCCCCCAACAGGCGCATCCGCCCGACTATCAGGAAAACAAGGCAGCCGGCAAAAGCAACAAGCACCAGCACCGGCCAAGGGGCAGATTTAACCAGCGTAACCGCCTGTTCCTGCTGTGAAAACCACGCAGAGACGGTCAAAATCCAGCCAATACCCTTGCCCATCAGCCAATAGGCCCACCCCCCCAAGCCAAACAGGCTCAGCAATAATCCCGCCACGGCTGCGGGCATTATTATGGCACCCATCAACGGCACCGTCAGCAAATTGGCCATCAATCCATAATTCGAGAACTGGTTGAAATGAAAAGCCGCTATCGGGGCCGTGGCCGCACCGGCCACCAAAGAAGTGATAAATAACGTGACCATCGGCAAGGCCCAGCGCGCGCTTCGCCCCTTTACCCATTGCCACCAGCGCGCCGTGCGCAGGGCTTCAAACGCGCCAACAAGCGCGGTGGTGGCCGCGAATGACATCTGAAACCCGGCTTCAGCCAATGTCTCGGGGCGCATGAGCAGCACCAGCATCGCCGCGAGCGCCACGGCCCGGAGCGAAAACGCCGGACGATCAAGCATCACAGCCACCAACACTACGGCCACCATGATGAAGGCACGCTGGGTGGCCACATTGCCGCCCGACAGGAAAAGGTAAGCAAAACCCGCCAGCAGCGCTGCGCCCGCGCCGATTTTTTTGACCGGCACCCGCAGCGCTATGCGCGGCATCATCGCCAGCGCGTGCCTGACCAGCAAAAACACAAAGCCGGTGAGCAGCCCCATATGCAGGCCGGAAATCGCCAGCAAATGGGCAAGGTTGGAATCGCGCAGGGTTTGCAACACGTCAGCATCAATGCGGCTACGGTCACCGGTAAGGATAGCCGCCGCAAAAGCGCCATTTTGGCCACCCACGGTTTCAGCAATATTCGTGGCCAGTTGCCGCCGCACCGCCGCCAGCCACAGCCCGCTTTTTGCCCCCTCAAAAGGGCGCATCACCATCACCGGATTGCGCGAATAACCCACCGCGCCGAGCCTGTCAAACCAGGCCAGACGCCTGAAATCAAAGCCGCCCGGCTCGGCGGGCCCGCCGGGTGGAGAAAGGCTCCCCACCAGCGCCACACGGTCACCAAGGGCAAGATCGGGCGTATCACCAAACAGCGATATCCGCAGTTTGGCCGGGGTTTTTTGCACGCGCTCAAGCGCCACACGGTCCAGCGTTAGGCGCAGGGCGCCACTGGAAGAACGGTCAATTTCGATAATCCGGCCTTCAACCGGGCCATAATAGCGAAAGCTCAGCACCGGTGCCGCTACCGAAACACTGCGATAAACCGCCGCAAGGTAACCCAAATTTAGGAAGAATACCGCCAATATGAGCAAGCGCAGCAACCCCGGGAATCGCCATGCCAGCCACAGCCACAGCACAAGCCCCGCCAGCAGCACCCACCCAGCTATTAGCGGCGGCTCAAACGGCAGCGCAAAATAAGCCCCGATCCCGCTGGCCAGCGCCACCGGTGACCAGAGAATATAGTTTTGCCGCTGGGATTCCACCCATTGCACGCCTTGTTTCCCCCTTCGCCATGGCCTAATACCCTAGCATCACCCTGTTATGGTTTCTGAAAGGTTAACAAATGTCCTCAAAAGGCGTCGTCACCCGCTTTGCGCCCTCTCCCACCGGCTATTTGCATATCGGCGGGGCGCGCACCGCGCTGTTTAACTGGCTATATGCCCGCCACCACGGCGGCGAATTCCAATTGCGCATCGAAGACACCGACCGCGAACGCTCGACCCCCGAGGCGACGGAAGCCATATTTGCCGGTATGCGCTGGCTTGGGCTCGAGTGGGACGGCGAGGCGATCAGCCAGTTCGAGCGCGCACCCCGCCACCGAGAGGCCGCTCAAATGATGCTCGACGCGGGCACCGCCTATAAATGCTATGCCACCAAAGAAGAGATCGACGCCTTTCGCGCAAAAGCCCGCGCCGAAAAGCGCCCGCCGCTTTTTCCATCCCCTTGGCGCGATGCCACCGAAACCCCCGACCTTCCCTTTGTGGTCCGCCTGAAAGCCCCCAAAACCGGAGAAACCGTGGTGGATGACAAGGTTCAGGGCCGGATCACCTTCAAAAACGACACGATGGACGACCTTGTGCTGCTGCGTTCCGATGGCAGCCCCACCTATATGCTCGCCGTAGTGGTAGATGACCACGATATGGGCGTTACCCATGTTATCCGTGGCGACGATCACCTGACCAATGCCGCCCGGCAAACACTGATTTCACAGGCGCTCGGCTGGGAGGTGCCGGTTTTTGCGCATGTGCCGATGATCCACGGTGATGACGGTAAAAAACTGTCCAAAAGGCACGGGGCGCTCGGCGTCGAGGAATATCGCGATATGGGCTATTTGGCTGAAGCCATGCGCAATTATCTGGCCCGTCTGGGCTGGAGCCACGGCGATGACGAATTTTTCACCACCGCACAGGCGATCGAATGGTTCAATCTTGACGCCATCGGCCGCTCACCCGCGAGGTTTGATTTCAAGCGGCTCGAAAATCTTTCCGGCCAGCATATCAGAGCCGCCGACAACACCGCTCTTTTTGAGGAAGTGGCCGCTTTTGTTGCAGCGCAAAATGGTCCGGCCTTCTCGGATAAGCAAAAACAGGTGTTCATCGACACAATGGACGAGCTAAAGTCCCGCGCGCGGACCATACCCGAACTCCTTGATATGGCTCATTTCTTTTTGGGTAGCCGCCCCTTTACCCCCGATGCGAAAGCCGCACAGCTTCTTGATACTGTATCCCGTGGTATGCTGAATCGATTGACTTCGCGGTTGCGAGATGCTAGGTGGTCCAAAGAAATTCTTGAAGCGGAGGTGCGAGAATTTGCCGAGGCCGAGGCCCTTAAGCTCGGCAAGGTGGCGCAACCGCTTCGGGCGGCGCTCACCGGGCGCGGCGTTTCGCCAAGTGTATTTGATATGATGGTCATTATCGGCAAAGAAGAAACACTGGCGCGATTAGAAGATGTCTCCAGATAAGCCGCTTTTCCAAGGGCAGATATCGGAAGACCAATGCTTAACAACCGCTTTCGGGCGACGATTCGAGAAAGAGAATACATGGCACAGGAACCCAAAAACGCAACCTTGAATTTCGGTGACAAGGCGCTTGTGTTACCCATCAAAAGCCCATCTGTCGGCCCTGATGTTATCGATATTCAAAAGCTCTATGCTCAAGGCGATGTGTTCACATTTGACCCGGGTTTCACCTCTACCGCTTCTTGCGAATCGGCCATCACCTATATCGACGGCATCAAAGGCGAACTGCTCTATCGCGGCTACCCGATCGATCAACTCGCTGAAAAGTCTCACTTTCTCGAAGTTTGCTACCTGCTCCTCTACGGCGAGCTGCCAGATGCCCAGCAATTGAGTGATTTCGTGCCCCGCGTCACCCGGCACACCATGCTGCACGAACAACTTGCCTATTTTTATCGTGGTTTCCGCCGCGATGCCCACCCTATGTCGGTTATTTGCGGGGTTATGGGTGCGCTTTCCAGCTTTTACCACGATTCCACCGATATCAGCGATGAAACCCAGCGCGAAATTGCCTCCCTGCGGATGATCGCCAAAATTCCGACCATTACCGCATGGGCCTATAAATATTCCATCGGCCAGCCTTTTGTTTACCCGAAAAACGAACTCGATTACGCCTCGAATTTCCTCAACATGTGTTTTTCCGTACCCGCCGAAGATTACGTGGTTGACCCGATTCTAAGCCGCGCGATGGACCGGATATTCACCCTCCATGCCGACCATGAGCAAAATGCCTCCACCTCCACCGTCCGCCTCGCCGGTTCCTCGGGGGCCAATCCGTTTGCCTGTATCGCGGCCGGTGTGGCGTGCCTTTGGGGCCCGGCCCATGGCGGTGCCAATGAAGCCGCCCTTTCCATGCTGCGCGAAATCGGCACGGTTGACCGCATCCCCGAATATGTCGCCCGCGCCAAGGACAAAAACGATCCCTTCCGCCTGATGGGCTTTGGCCACCGCGTTTACAAAAACTTCGACCCCCGCGCAAAAGTAATGAAAGAAAGCGCCGACGAGGTGCTCGGCCTGCTCGGCATCGAAAACAACCCGACCCTTCAGGTCGCCAAAGAGCTTGAGCATATCGCCCTCAATGATCCCTATTTCATCGAGAAAAAGCTCTACCCGAATGTCGATTTCTATTCCGGCATCATTCTTGATGCCATGGGCTTTCCCACCTCGATGTTCACGCCCATCTTTGCCCTCGCCCGCACCGTCGGCTGGATAGCGCAATGGAAAGAGATGATCTCGGACCCGACCCAAAAAATCGGTCGCCCGCGCCAGCTCTATACCGGGGCAACCTTCCGTGATTACGTCGACGTAGAAAACCGGTGAGTAAAAGCCTGAAAAGAGTAGAGGCCGAGGCGAAAGCACTCGGCCTTTCCATTGAAATCATCGAAGAATCAGTGCTCACCACCACCGCGCATATGGCCGCCGATGCCCGCGGCTGCGTGGTTGATCAAATCGTCAAGTCTATCCTGTTCAGAGTGCAGGATTCCGAGCAACATATCCTGTTTCTCACCGCAGGCAGCAACCGGGTCAACCCGTCCAAAGCCGCCCAAACCAGTGGCCACCCTCTCACCCGGGCCGATGCCAACAGCATCCGCAGCTATACCGGCTTCGCCATTGGCGGCGTTTCGCCACTGGGCCATCTCAACCCCGTACCCAAATATTTTGACCCGCGCTTGCTTGATTTTCCGCTTATTTGGGCCGCCGCCGGCACCCCGCGGCATGTTTTCAGCATCTCCCCGCACCTGTTGCTGCAAAAAACCGGTGCCACTCTAGCCGAGTTCACCATCTGATTTCATTCTTTCAAAAATACTCGCAGGGTGAATTGGCACAGCCAAGAGGGGCGGCAGCCCCTGCCTGTTTAAGCCCTAAATATGCGCCAAAACCGAGCGCGCCGCCCGCCGCCCCGGGTCCATACCGCCACGCCCCAAAGCATCAATCGCCTGCTGCCCGATTTCCACTTGAGCCGCCCGCGCGGCCGGGTTGCTCAACAGAGCCCGCATCGCCTCAAACAGGTTTTCCACCGTGCATTCACGCGGTTCAAATTCCGGCACTGCTCTAGTTTTTGTCAGCAAGTTCACCAGCGTAAACGAAGGTGCCAGCATCGCCCGCCTCATAATCATCGCGGTCAGCCAGTTGGTTTTATAGCCAATCACCATGGGCGTGCCCACAGCCGCCAGCTCAATAGACACCGTGCCCGACGCCGCCAATGCGAGCTCCGACGCGGCAAAAACCGCGGTCTTCAATCCGGTTTCAGGCATTATCAGCTCGGCTTCCAGCCCCGCTTCTGCCAGCATCTTGCGCAGTGGCGCAGCCAGATGCGCCCCCGCCACCGGAATGGCAAAGCTAAATTCCGGCCCAAGCCGCTTGGCCACCTTGAAAAAAATCGGCGCAAGCCGAGTGATTTCCCCCATGCGCGAGCCCGGCAACAGGGTAATCAACCGCCCTTTTTGGCGAAGTCGCGCCACAATTGCGGGGTCGGGCGCCGGCTCTGCCACCACCGGGTGGCCAACAAAATCACAGCTCATCCCCGCCGCTTCCATATAGGGCGGCTCAAAGGGCAAAAGCGCCAAAACATGGTCCACATTCGGGGCCATTTTTGCCGCCCGCCCCGGTTTCCACGCCCATACCGAGGGTGCCACATAGTGGATTATTTTACCCCCGAATGCGCCGCGCACACGCGCGGCCAACCGCAGGCAAAATCCAGGCGAATCAATGGTGATGAGCGCATCCGGCGCCTTGTCCAGCACATCCAGCGCCGTTGCTTCCAAGCGTCGTTTCAAATGCCGGTATTTGGGCAGCACCTCAAGCAGACCAAATATTGAAAGCTCGCGCATTTCAAACAGGCTTTTCAGCCCCTCGGCCTGCATCAGCGCCCCGCCCACGCCATAAAACTCTATGTTTCCAGTAGCTTCCGCTTTCAACCCGTTCATCAGCGCCGCGCCAAGCCTATCCCCCGAAGCCTCGCCAGCCACCAGATAAAGCCTCAGCGTATCCATAAAAACATCCCAAGTTCATCGGCCTTGCGCACCGTATCCTCCAGGCCCAAAACCAGGGTTTTTCCCTCACTCACCACCACCCCGGCCAATCCGGCATCGGCCACCGAAACAAAGGTTTCCGGCCCGATGGCGGGCATATCCAGCCGCATATCCTGCCCCGGCTTTGCCGCCTTCAACAACACGCCTTTTGCGCCTTTTTTATCAGGCAGTCGCGCCGGGTTTGCCGCCACAAAGCGCAACATCGCGTCGGTGCCCTGTATGCTTTCCAGCCCAAGGCACAGCCCTTGCGCCACTACGGCGGCCTGCCCCACATCCACCGCGCCAAGCGCCGCCACAATTTCGGCAGCGCGCTCGGCATCGCGCCGATCCTCGTCAGAAGGCTGCACCTTGGTTGGCACGCCAGCCTTGGCCAGCAATGCAGGCAGCGCCTCATGCACCCCGATCACCGAAAACCCTTCCGCCTCAAAAAGCGCCGCCACGATCTTTAGCATAGAATTATCGCCCGCTTTCAGGGCATTCATCACCACCGGAGCCAGCCGCAGCCCGGTTGCGTCAAATCGCAGCGGGTTGAGCCGGGGTCGGCCCATGGCCCCGCCCATCGTTACCGTTGAAACCCCGGCCTTTTTCAACCCCTTAAAAAGTTTTCCCGGTTTTTCAAAAACCGCATCCAGCACAGGGTGTGCGCCCAGCCAGTCAAGCTCGACCCCCTCAAACCTGACCACCACATAATCGCGGCCGGATTGCGCGCAAACATCGGCAATCAGCCGCGGCAATATCCCGCTGCCGGCAATAATGCCAAGCGGTTCCATCATTTGGCCTTGGGGGTGGTAAATGATCTTTCGGTATCGCTGAGGACAAAGGTCAAAACCTTTTTCACCAAATCGTTTTTTGGCGACTCAAGCATGGCTTCGGCGCGGGCCTTCAGCGTGCCTTCTTCGGCAAAAAGCGCTTTAAAAGCGGCGCGCAGCCCCGAAATATCGCCGCGCGATACCCCGTGCCGCTTTAAGCCAACCAAATTTAGCCCGGCAAGTTTGGGCCGCTCGCCAATGACCGAACCAAAGGGAATCACATCGGCCACCACCATGGAAAGTGCCCCGATAATTGCGCCTTCGCCGATCCTGACAAACTGGTGCACCCCGGCAAGGCCGCCAATAACCACCCCGTCACCAAGCTGCACATGCCCGGCAAGCGACGCATGGTTGGCCACCACCACGCCGTTACCCACGTCACAATCATGCCCGACATGGGTGCCCAGCATGAAAAGGCAGTCATCGCCAATGCGGGTGATGCCGCCACCCCCGAGCGTGCCCGGGTTTATCGATACGCTTTCCCGGATTTTATTACGCGCACCGATCACCAGTTTGGTTGGTTCGCCGGCGTATTTCAGATCTTGCGGTTGCGAGCCAACGCTGGCAAACGGCCAGATTTCGGTGCCCTCCCCGATCTCGGTATCCCCCGAAATGGCAACATGGCTGTGCAGGCACACCCCGTTTCCTAACCGCACCTTGCTGCCAATATGGCAAAAAGGCCCAATGCGGCAGCCAGCACCGATCACGGCACCGGTTTCAACCACTGCGCTCGGGTGAATACTCATGCGTCTTTCGGCAAAATAATCATGGCCGTGAATTCGGATTCGGCCACCAAATTCCCGTCGACAATGCCCTTCCCGGCAAATTTCCACACATTGCCGCGCTTGCGGATCAGGTCCACATGCAGCTCGAGCTGGTCTCCCGGCTCTACCAGTTTTCTGAATTTGGTGGCTTCGAGCGACATAAAGTAAACCAGCGGGTTTTGTCCGGCCAGCCCGAGGGTTTCAACCACCAGCGCCGAAGCGGTTTGGGCCATCGCCTCCACAATCAGCACCCCGGGAAAGACCGGCTTATCGGGAAAATGGCCCTGAAAAATATCTTCATTGACCGTGACATTCTTAACGCCAACCGCGCTTTGCCCCAGGTTCACATCGCGCATTTTATCGATATAGAGAAACGGGTAGCGATGCGGTAAAAGCGCTTTTACCTTGTGAATATCAAAGGAAAGCGGCTCGGATGGAGTTTCACTCATTTTCAGTTCCTAACATATCTAGCATATCCGGATTCTCTTTATAGGCATTATCCAAAAATTGCACCGCCTCGCTTGTAATATCCAGATTGTTATCAAACAAGAGCACAGTGCGCCGATCAATAATTACGGTAGCATTATATTGCTGCATCAGCCGCGCCAGCACCGGCGCGATCACCCGATAAAAGGCGCGGCGGCGGGCTTCGATATTGGCGATCAGGGTCGAATCATTGGCATCTTGCGCCGCACGGGCCGCTACCACCTTTTCGTCAAACGCATCGGCCAAACGCCGGAATTCATCGGGAGAGAGGGTATCGCGCATTTCGGTCAGCTTGAACTCCTCTTCAACAAAGGCGGCGCCTATCTGGCGGCTTTCCGCAATCAGGGCGTCGCGCTCGGATTGCTCAAGTGCCAAAATATCCTTGCCAAGCGCGGTTTCCGAAAACAGCACCTCCTGGCTCACGATCAAAATACTGGTGGGTTGAAAAGTCGGAAACTCCTGCGCCGGGGCCAAGCCCGCGCTTGCCCAAAGCAATATCGCCAGAAAATACCGCATCCAATTGCTCCCCGTCAAAAGGAGGTTTTTACCGAAACACTAAATGACTGCGTTTCATCCCCTGCCACCGTGATAAGCGGATTTGACCAGTTAAACACCAGTGGCCCGATCGGGGTATCCCAGTAAAGCGCAAAGCCGGTCGAGGCGCGCAATTGCGCCGAGGTATCTATTGGGCCGCTTGCCCCCACCGGGGTGCCATCCATACCCCAAACAGAGCCGGCATCAAGGAAAAGCCCGCCACGGATACCGAGATCCTGCGGCAGGCCGATCGGGAAGGTGGCATCCAGCCGGGCCACGGCAAAATAATTGCCGCCGAGCGAGTCGTTTACGGTGCCGTCATTGTCGCGGGGGCCAAGCCCGCCCACGGCAAAGCCCCTGAAGGAGCTGCCACCAAGGAAAAAACGGTCGGTGATGCGGGTGGTGCTGCTACCGATCGAATAAAGCGCGCCGCCTTCCACATCGGCCGAAATCACCACGGCTTCGTCAAACAGGTTAAAATAGCCTTTGGCGCGGGCCGTGGCCTTGGCATAATTGGCATCACCGCCAATGCCGGCATATTCGGCCCCGAAGCGCAAAATATAGCCAAGCGTCGGGTCAACCGACGAATTCCGCCGGTCGTGGCTGAGGCTAAAGCGTAGTGCCGAGCGCACAACGGTGCCTAGTTCGGCGGTGATGATCGGCGACGCATCTGCCCCCGGGTCGCGGATCTCTTCGGAAATGAAATCATAGATGAAGGAGGCCCGGGTCCGCTCGCTCAGCGGGAAGGAGATGGACGGGCTGATGCCGAATTCGGTGGTCTGGAACGACGATTCCGTCCGGTCCGCCTGTTTGAAAAACACATCGAACCCGGCGGCAAGATCGCGATTCAGGAAATAGGGCTCGGTAAAGCCGAAACTGGCAATTTTGGTGGTTTCCCCATAGCTCAAATTCAGATCAAAACGCTGGCCGCGGCCAAGAAAATTCTGCTCCGATACGCTAAATGTGCCCGAAACGCCTGAATCGGTAGAATAGCTGGCACCAAAGTTGAAAGAGCCGGTGGGGGCGTCTTGCACGTCGACCTCCACAATCACGCTCTCGGGGGTTGAGCCCTGCCTTGTGTTCACCCCGATGCTGGAGAAAAACCGCAAAGCGCGCAGCGATTGCTCGGCCTGCCGCACTTTGCGCGGGTTAAAGGCATCGCCTTCGGCAATATCGAATTCGCGCCGGATCACCCTGTCAAGGGTTTGCGCATTGCCGCGAATGTCAATCCGCTCCACATATACCCGGTTGCCGTTGACCAGTTCAAAATTGATATCAAGCGTGCCTTCTGCCTCGTTTTTGGTGATCCGCGGAATGGCGCGCAAAAACGGCAGGCCCAGCCGCGTTGCCTCTTCTTCAATCGCTTCCACCACCGAATCAACCTTGGAAGCCTTATAGGTGCGCCCGCTGCGAATACGCACAAAACGGCTGAAATCATCGGCATTTACGCCGGTCAAACCGGTAGAAACCGAAGTATTGCCAAAATCATAGGCCGCGCCTTCGCGCACCGAATAGGTGAGGAAAAAACCATCCCGGTCGAGCGCAAATTCCGACAGGGCGGCGGTTACCTCCACATCGGGGTAGCCGCGCTCGCGGTAAAATTCCAGCAGCGCCTGCCGGTCGGCGGCGGTGCGTTCGGGGCTGTAATTGTCGGTATTGTACAGAAAGTTCAGCAATCCGGATTCGCTACTCCCGATCGTGCGGCGCAAGCGGCCATCGGTATAAGAATCGTTGCCAACAAAATTCAGGCTTTCAATCTGGTCGGGGCTCCCCTCGGTGATCTGAAATACCAGGTCGGAGCGGCCATCGGGCCGCGCAATAATCAAAGGCGTAACCTGCGCCGAAAACCGGCTTTGCTGGCGATAAAGCGCGGCAATGCGGCGGGCGTCTGCTTCGATGGTCGGGCGGTCGAGCGGCCGACGGGAGGCAGATGTGACAATCGAGGCGAGGTCATCATCGCTCACCTTCCGGTTGCCCTCAAAGTTAACAATACCGATAATGGGGTTTTCCACCACCGCAATAATCAAGCGCCCGGCAGCGGCACGAATATCGACATCGGCAAATAAACCGGTGGCCACAAGCCGGCGCAAAGCCGCGTTTATATCGGCCGCGCTCAGGCTCGCCCCGAGATCAAGGCCCGAGAAGGATATCACCGTCTGGTCAGGTATGGTCTGATTGCCGGAAACAAGAATCGCCGAGAATCGCCCCGCGGTTTGAGCGGCGGCTGATTCCGGCAGCGCGGCGGTAACGGCCAAGGAACTAACTCCCAAAAATAGTGAAGCAATAAAAGTGCTTACACGTGTTTTTTGAAGTAAATGATTACGCATTATCCGTCCACCTTGCATCAATATTCCGGGCTAAATCCGGTTCAAGTATTGCTTGACCGTTAAAGTCGCATAATGTCGTTATAGGATGCAAGCAGCATCATAGACAGGATAAAGACAAAGCCGACAGCCATCACCGTTTGCATAAATCGCGGGTTCGGCGGTCGCCCGCGCACCGCCTCGTAGGCATAGGAAACCAGATGCCCGCCATCCAGCACCGGAATCGGGAAAAGATTCAATAATCCTATGGCAGTAGAGATCACGGCTATCAGGGAAATGAAGCTGGTCAGGCCGGTTTGTGCCGTTGCGCCCGAAATCTGGGCGATGCCAATCGGCCCTTGCAGGTTCTTCACGGATATATTGCCCAAAATCATGCTCTTTATCCCGTTGAGCGAGGATTGCATCACCCCCCAAACCCGCATCGAGCCAAGCTCGACCGCGGTAAGAATTGACGGGGTTTCGGCGGCGGGGGCAAAATAGAACCGGCCATAAACACCGATCAGCACCCGCTCCTCAAAACCGCCCTCGCCATCGGGAAAATCGCGGCGCTCGGGGCTGAGCGAAACGTCGAGAATATCGCCGCCACGCCAAAGTGAAAGCACAACCTGCCGGTTTTCAGCCGCCTCGACCACGGTGCGAAGGTCGCTAAAGCTGCCCAGTTCCACCCCGTCGGCCGACAAAATGACATCACCCGCCTTTACACCGGCTTTATCGGCGGCGCCCAAAGGCTCCACACTGGCAACTAGCGGGATAAAAAAGTATGGCACGGTAAAATTCAGCCGGTTTTCGCCGCGCATCACCTGCATGTCGATGGGTTCGGAACCCTCGATTGCCCCCACAATGTCGGAAAGTTGCTGATAGTTCGCCACCGGCTCGCCATTGAGCATGGTTATAACATCCCCTGTTTGCATGGGGTTTTCATAGGGCAGCGGTGTCACCTCGCCAATGGTCGGGGTGTCAATCGCGATGCCGCGCCACATGATCAGGCCGGTAAATATCACGGCTGACAGCAGAAAATTGGCCACCGGCCCCGCCAAAACCGTGAGCGCCCGCCGCCAAACGGTGGCCGCCGGAAAGCTGCGGTCGCGCTCGGCCTCTGTCATGCCGGCCATCGCCTCGCTGGCGGCACTGCTGGCGGCGTCACGGTCACCCAAAAACTTCACATAGCCGCCCAGCGGCACCGCCGCCACCTGCCAACTGGTGCCGCGCCTATCAACCCGGGACCAAACAACAGGCCCGAAACCAAGCGAAAAAACCTCGGCATGAATGCCGCACCAGCGGCCAACAATGTAATGGCCGTATTCATGCACAGCCACGACAATACCCATCAGCACAATAAAGGCTAAAATGGTGGTCAGCGGGCCGCCGATCAGCGGTAAATTGGCAAGCCAGTCCATCAGAACTCCTTAAATTTCAGCGTTTGCCAGCGCGCGGGCGGCGGCATCAACCGCCAACACCTCTGCCAGCGAGGTCTGGGTATTGTCACGAATGGGCTCTATCTGGCGATGATACAGGGTTTTTTCAACCACGGAAGCCATTTCGAGAAATCCGATTTTTCGGGCGATAAAGGCATCGAGCGCGGCCTCTTTTGCGGCATTGAAAACCGCCCCCGCATGGCCGCCCATGCCCAACGCCTCGCGCGCCAGCCGCAAGGCCGGAAATTTCACCTCGTCGGGGCTGGAAAAGCCAAGCGCGCCAAGGCGGGCAAAATCAAGCGGTTCAATCGGGTTTGCCCGGCGCCCCGGCCAGTGCAGCGCATAGCCAATGGCACCGCGCATATCGGGGCTGCCCATTTGGGCCATGATGCTATGGTCAATATATTCCACCATCGAGTGCACAATCGCCTGCGGGTGGACAACCACCTCGATCTGCTCGGCCTCGCACTCGAAAAGATATTTGGCTTCAATAACTTCCAGCGCCTTATTAAACATAGAAGCCGAGTCGATAGATATGCGCTGGCCCATATTCCATGTCGGGTGTTGCATGGCTTGCTTCGGGGTAACCCCGGCCATTTGCGCCTGCGAATACTCCTTAAACGGCCCGCCGCTGGCGGTTAAAATCAAACGGCGCAGAGATTTGCGGTTTTCGCCGTTCAGGGCCTGAAACAGGGCCGAATGCTCGGAATCCACCGGCAAAAGCGTGGTGTTATGCGCGGCACATTCGGCGCGCAAAAGGTCACCGGCGCAAACCATGCTTTCCTTGTTGGCCAGCGCCAATATGCCGCCATGCCGCGCCAGCGCCATCGAGGCCCGCAGCCCCGCCGCGCCGACAATCGCCGACATCCCCCAGCTTACCGGCCGCGCGGCAGCCTCGGCAATGGCATTGGCCCCGGCGGCGGCCTCTATGCCGGTGCCCTCAAGGGCGGCGCGCAAGGCATCAAGCCGGTTTTCATTGGCGGTAACGGCGATTTCGGCGTCAAATTCTTTGGCCAGCGCCGCCAAAAGCGCAATATTTTCAGCCCCGCTCAGCGCCACCACCTTATAGCTGTCGGCATCCCGTCGCACCAGATCAAGCGTATTGGTGCCGATGGAGCCGGTGGCCCCGAAAATACTGATATTTCGCTGCATTAAAATGCCCCGGAAAGGTGCAAAATCATATAAACGCTGGTCGCGGCCAGCATACCGTCAAACCGGTCAAGAAAGCCGCCATGGCCGGGGATAAGATTGCTCGCGTCTTTCACCCCGGCCCGGCGCTTGAGCCAGCTTTCAAACAGGTCGCCGCCCTGGGCCGCCAATGCCAGCACCACCGAGTAAAAAAGCGCGGTTAAAAGCGCGATTTCGCTGTTGAATATCCAGTATACAAAGCCAACCCCGAGCGCCAAAACCCAGCCGCCAATGGTGCCCGACCATGTTTTTTTGGGCGAAACCGCGGGCCAGAATTTTGGCCCGCCAAGCATACGCCCGGCAAAATAGCCCCCGACATCCGAAGCGATCACCACCCCGACCAGCCACAAAACCGGCCCCAGCCCCTGGGTATCGCGCACCACCAAAAGTGCTGCCAGCGGCGTGGCGAGGTAAAGCATGGCCGTGGCCATCCAAACGGGGCGCTTGTGTTTTATCTGCCACAATATCGCCGCTGCCAAAATCACCATCGGGAAGGCAAAGACAAAGCCAAACAGGTTGGCGGCAATCACCGCCCCTGCCGTGCCGGCCACCATTACCCACAGCCCCATATCGCCAGTGGCGGCATCAGGCAATATCAGGCGTCTGAATTCCCAGCTCATCAGCCCGCCAACCACCACCAGCAAAACGGCAACATATTCACCGCCCTTCCAAAACACGATACCGCCAATGGCCGCCATCACCACCGCCGAAAGAATGCGCACAAAAAGGTCCCCGAATTTGGCCGGGGCTTCCTTTGGCGCTTCAGGCAGGGTTTCGGGCGTGTCTTCCATTATACGTGCATAATCTCTTCTTGCTTGGCGTCCATCACCGCATCGATTTTCTTGATCGCGGCATCGGTGATATCCTGAATTTCGTCTTGCCAGACCTTTTGGTCATCTTCCGACATGCCATCGGCCTTGGCTTTTTTGATCAGGTCCATACCGTCGCGGCGCACATTGCGCACGGCAATGCGGGCGCTTTCGGTATATTGCCCGGCCAGTTTGGCCAGCTCGCGGCGGCGCTCTTCGTTGAGCTCGGGAATGGGCAGCCGCAATATCGTGCCATCCATCACCGGGTTAAGGCCAAGCCCGGAGGTGCGAATGGCTTTATCAACCGCGCCCACCATCGATTTATCCCACACATTCACCGTAACCATACGCGGCTCCGGCACATTCACCGTTGCAACTTGATTGATCGGGGTGCGCGAACCATAGGCCTCCACCTGCACGGAATCCAGCATCGAGGCCGAGGCCCGCCCGGTGCGCAGCGCCCCGAATTCGCGGCGCAATGCGGCAAGGGCGCCATCCATCCGCTCAACAAGGCTGTCTATATCAATGTCAATGTCGTCTGACATGGCGTTCTCCTTTTAACTCGGCAATACGGTGGTAAAGTTTCCCTGACCGGATAATATACCCAGCATACCTTCAGGCGCGTTCAGGTCAAACAATACAATCGGCATCCGGTTATCGCGGGCCAGCGCAATCGCGGCGGCATCCATTACTTTCAGGTTTTTTTGCAGCACTTCGTCATAGGTTACATTTTCATAGCGCTTGGCATCGGGGTTGATCTGCGGGTCGCTGTCATAAATACCGTCAACCTGCGTGCCTTTATACATGGCCTCGCACGACATTTCGGAGGCGCGCAGCGTGGCCGCGGTATCGGTGGTGAAATAGGGGTTGCCGGTGCCGGCCGCAAATATGCACACCCGGCCCTTTTCCAGGTGGCGCACGGCGCGGCGGCGGATATAGGGCTCGCATACCTGATCCATCGGAATCGCCGAAATAACCCGCGTATAAACCCCGAGCGATTCAAGCGCACCCTGCATACCCAGCGCGTTCATTATCGTGCCCAGCATGCCCATATAATCGGCGGTCGTGCGCTCCATGCCCTGTGCGCTGCCCGCCATGCCGCGAAAAATATTGCCGCCACCGATCACAAGGCAAATTTCCACCCCGGTATCATGCACCTTTTTTATATCCCGGGCAATGCGCTCTACGGTCGGGGGATGAAGGCCAAATTGCGTGTCACCCATCAGGGCTTCACCCGATATTTTAATCAACACACGTTTATATATCGGTTTGGCGGTCTTATCCCCATCCGGCATGGTCACGATTCTCCTATTGTGGCTTTGGCCGCAAAATGGCCTAAATTTCCCGTTCGCACAATGGTAAATAGCGGCCATCGGCAAGACTTTGCTGCGAATTTTTTCGCATTTCGCAAATTCGGGCGTTGTTCACCGGATATACATATGTTCTCATGATTTTGTTCTGATCTGATCCAATTTTCAAATTACGATAATATAGGCCCGTCCATGATCCGCTATACCACCTTTGCCCTCGCCATTTTGCTCACCATCGCCAGTCTGGCCTTGGTTTTTGTCTCGCCGTGGTTTTGGATAGCTTTTCTGGTGTTCGGCTTTTTCACGCTGGTCGGCATTCGCGATGTCCGCCAAAAGCGCCACGCGATATTGCGCAATTACCCGATATTGGGCAATTTGCGCTGGATTCTTGAATATATCCGCCCCGAAATCCGCCAGTATCTGCTCGAAAGCGATACCGACAAAGAGCCGTTTTCGCGCGATGACCGTTCCATCGTTTACCAGCGTTCCAAAGGCGCGGAAGACAAACGCCCCTTTGGCACCCGCCTCGATGTTTATGCCGCCGGCTATAGCTGGATAACCCATTCGGTGCTCGCCAAAAGCCATCTGCCATGGGATTGCCGGATAAAAATCGGCAACCCGGCCTGCAAACAGCCCTATGAGGCCTCGATCTTCAATATTTCGGCCATGAGCTTCGGGGCTTTAAGCGCCAATGCCATTTCGGCGCTCAACAAAGGCGCCAAAATGGGCGGTTTTGCCCATGATACCGGCGAAGGCGGCATCAGCCGCTATCACCGCGAAGGCGGCGGTGACCTGATCTATGAAATAGGCTCGGGTTATTATGGCTGCCGCAACGATGACGGCTCCTTTAGCCCCGAAAAATTTGCCGAGCAGGCCAAAAACCCGCAGGTTAAAATGATCGAAATCAAGCTCTCGCAAGGGGCAAAACCCGGCCATGGCGGCATGTTGCCCGCCAGCAAAATTTCGGAAGAAATCGCCAAGGCCCGCGGCATTCCGATGGATCAGGATTGCCTGTCGCCTGCCACCCATTCCAAATTCAAAACCCCGCTCGAATTTGTGCAGTTTATCCAGGAATTGCGCGAATTATCAGATGGTAAGCCGGTGGGCTTCAAGCTTTGCGTCGGCCACAGGCGGGAGTTTATGTGCATGGTCAAAGCCATGCTCGAAACCGGCATTATGCCCGATTTTATCGTGGTTGACGGCAAGGAAGGCGGCACCGGTGCCGCCCCGCTCGAATTTGCCAACCATATCGGCATGCCGCTGGTCGAGGGGCTGACCTTTGTTGCCAATACACTGGTCGGGGCCGGCATACGTGACCAGATCAAAATCGGGGCGGCGGGGAAGCTCATTACCGCGTTTGATCTGGCCCGCGCCTATGCGCTCGGGGCAGATTGGGTCAATTCGGCGCGCGGTTTTATGTTTGCGATTGGCTGTGTGCAGGCGCAGGCCTGCCACACCAACCATTGCCCTGTCGGCATCACCACCCAAGACCCGCTTCGCCAGCGGGCACTGGATGTAGAAAGCAAATCGCGCCGTGTTGCCAATTTCCATAAAAACACCCTCAAGGCGGTGGCTGAAATGATCGGTGCCGCCGGGCTGGACAGCCCAGATGACCTGAAACCAAAGCACCTGATGGTGCGCCAGAAAAGTGGAGAGACCCTCTCGGGCGCGAAAATATACCTGACCATGGCCCCCAATGCGCTGCTCGAGGGCGATGTGCTCGACGAGTCCTACCGGGTGCCCTGGAACAACGCCCGCACCAACAGCTTCCGCCCGTTCGAGGGAATGGAAAGCCTGCATTTCAACTAGCCAAAGCCGCTTGCAAACCGGCCGATAACAGACAAAGATGCCGCAAATAGCAAAAGGAAAATGCGGCATGGCTTTGGAAGACGCGGCAACCGAAATAGACACCGCCCTCACCCGCAAGGGCTATCGCGGCCTTTCGTTCGAGGCCACCTATGCCGGAGCCACCAGCTTCATGCGCCGCACCTATAGCAAGGATCTGAGCGGGGTCGACCTTGCGGTTACCGGTGTACCGTTTGATTGCGCGGTCACCAACCGCCCCGGCACCAGGCTTGGCCCCCGTGCCATCCGCGAGGCATCATGCCTGCAAGCCCCCGATGCGCCCTATGGCTGGAATGTAAATCCGCTGGAGGAATTCAACATCGCCGATTTTGGCGACCTCGCTTTCGACCACGCCCGCATTTCGGCCTTTCCGGCCCGGCTTCAGGCCCATATCAAAGGCATACTCGATGCCGGTGCCGCCTCGCTGGTGCTGGGCGGAGATCATTATATCACCTACCCTATTCTGAAGGCCTATGCCGAAAAATACGGCCCGCTTTCCCTGCTCCAGTTTGATGCCCATACCGACACATGGCCGGATGAGGACCGCGAGCGGATCGACCACGGCACCATGTTTTATAAAGCGATAAAGGACGGTATTGTGGTGCCCGAGCGCTCGGTGCAGATCGGCATTCGCACCACCAACGAGGATACCCTCGGCGTCAATATCATCGACGCGCCCGAGCTCCACCGCATTGGCCCCGAGGCGGTGGCGGCCAAAGCCAAGGCCATTTTGGGCGATCACCCCACCTATGTAACCTTTGACATTGACGCGCTGGACCCGGCCTTTGCCCCCGGCACCGGCACCCCGGTATGGGGCGGCATTACCTCGGCGCAGGCGGTGGCTATGCTCCGCGGGCTGGCGGGCATCAATGCGGTGGGTATGGATGTGGTCGAGGTTTCCCCACCTTATGATACCACCGGTGCCACCGCGATAGCCGGTGCGCATGTGGCCAGCGAGTTGATGTGCCTTTGGGCGCATTACCAGAAGCGCACCGCCGAATAGATTATTCTTGCGAAACCCCGGCCTGATCAAAGGTCGCCATGCCCGAGTGGCAGGCCAGCGCCGATTTCACGATATTGATCGCCAACGCCGCGCCCGAGCCTTCACCAAGCCGCAGGCCCAAATCCAGCAGCGGCTTTTTACCGAGATTTTCCAAAAGTCGCGCATGCGCAGCCTCGTTGGAAACATGGCCCGCGATGCAGTGATCAAGCGCTTCCGGCGCGGTTTTGTGCAGGCAGGCCGCCGCTGCCGTGCAGATAAACCCGTCCAGAATGACCGGAATCCGTTCCATCCGCGCTCGCACCATCGCCCCGGCCATTGCCGCAACCTCGCGCCCGCCAAAACAGCGCAGCACTTCAAGGCCCGATGAAACTTCATGTCGCGCAATGCCTTTATTGATCGCCCGAACCTTACGCGCCAAACCGTCATCATCCACCCCGGTGCCGCGCCCGGCCCACAGGGCCGCATCGCCGCCATAAAGGGCGGTGGCAATGGCGGCGGCGCTGGTGGTGTTGCCGATGCCCATTTCGCCTGTCACCAACAGGTCGGCCCTCGGGTTCACCGCGTTCCAGCCGCTTAACAAGGCCAAAACCAGTTCACCTTTGCTCATGGCGGGCGCTTGCGTGAAGTCTTTGGTCGGGTGTTCAAGATCAAGCGAGATCACATCCAGCGTGGCTCCGGCCTGCTGGCAAAGCTGGTTAATCGCCGCGCCGCCTGCGGTGAAATTGCCCACCATCTGCGCGGTTACTTCTGCCGGAAACGCCGAAACCCCCTGCGCCACCACCCCGTGATTGCCGGCAAAAACCAGCACTTGCGGGGTGTTTACCATGGGGGCTGCCTCGCCGCGCCAGCCTGCAACCCAAATCGCAATATCCTCCAGCCGCCCCAAGGCGCCCGGTGGTTTGGTCAGCACGTTGTTGCGGGCCGAGGCCGCCGAAATGGCAGCGGCATCGGGCGCGGGTAAATTGGCCAAAAGGGTGGCGAATTGGTCAAGGGTGGTAAAGGGCTCGGTCATGATTTGGCTTTCACAATTGTGTTTGCGCCATTACTAGGGGATTATCAGCCAGATGTTGAGCCAAAAACGTAACCAAAGCGGATAAAATCGCCATGAAGTATGAAGTGCACGATATTGCCGCCGCTTTTGCCTTGCTCACAAGGCTGCCGGTGCCGGTTGACCATAGCCGCGCCGCGGCGCGCGGGGCCAGGGCGGCATGGGCCTATCCGCTGGTCGGGGCCGGGCTGGGGCTGCTGGCGGGCCTGCTGGGCTGGCTGGCGCTGTGGCTCGGGGTTTCGGCCGGTATCGCGGCGGTGCTGGTAATCGCAGCACAGGTTACCATGTCGGGTGCCATGCACGAAGACGGGCTGGCCGACATGGCCGACGGGCTGGGCGGCCACACGCTGGCGCGCCGCCTCGAGATCATGAAAGACAGCCGCATCGGGGCTTTCGGGGCCATTGCGCTGGTGTTGGCCCTGCTGGCGCGGCAAGCGGGTATTTCGGCGATAGAGGCGGCGTCGCTGCCGCTGGCCATGGCGGCACTCGGGGCTGGTTCGCGGGCGCTGATGGTGGTGGTCATGGCCGGCCTGCGCCACGCCCGGCAAGGCGGGCTGGCCGCAAGTGCTGGCAAACCGCCCCTTGAAGCAGGGCTCACCGCGCTTGCCATTGGCCTGCTATTTTGCGTGCTGGCCTTTGGCTGGTTTGGCTTTGGGGTGTTTGCGGCCATGGCGCTTGCCGCGCTTGTCGTGGCGCTCATTGCCAATGCCCGCTTTGGCGGCCAAACCGGCGATATTTTGGGCGCAACCCAGCAAAGCGCAGAAATCGTCGGGCTGGCGGTGCTTTAGCCTTCCAGCTGCGCCATTACCGCGTCTGAAATCTCGAAATTGGCGGTCACGGTTTGCACGTCGTCATCATCCTCGAGGGTTTCGATCAGGCGCATCAGCTTTTCGGCGGCCTCAAAATCCAGCTCGGTGCTGGTTTGCGGTTTCCAGATCAGCTTGGTTGACTCGCTTTCACCCAGTTCGGCCTCCAGCGCATTGGAAACCTCGTTGAGGCTGGTTGCCTCGCAATAAATCCTGTGGCCGTCTTCGGAAGACTCTACATCATCGGCACCGGCCTCGATCGCCGCTTCCATGATCGTATCGGCGTCCCCGGCTTCAACCGGATAGGTCACTTCGCCCACCCGCTCGAACATAAACGAAACCGCGCCGGTTTCAGCCAGATTGCCGCCGGATTTGGTAAAAATCGAGCGCACGGAAGAAGCGGTGCGGTTGCGGTTATCGGTCATGGCTTCCACAATCACCGCCACCCCCGCCGGGCCATAGCCCTCATAGCGGATCTCGTCATAATTATCGCCCTCGCCGGCGGCCGATTTCTTGATGGCGCGGTCGATCACATCTTTGGGCACCGAAACCTTTTTGGCCTCTTTCACCGCCAGGCGCAGGCGCGGGTTTTTATCGGGGTCCGGGTCTCCCATTTTGGCGGCAACCGTTATTTCCTTGGCCAGTTTTGAAAACAGCTTCGAGCGCACCGCATCCTGCCGCCCTTTACGGTGTTGAATATTCGCCCATTTTGAATGGCCCGCCATGGCTGCCTCCACTTTCCTGAATGTTTCATCGCTCTATAAATCAAAACCGCCCCGCCCTGCAAGGCGAACCTAAGCGCGCAGCCGCAACACGGCATTGCAATTCATGGCCAATTCCGTTTGGATAGCCCAAAACAGAGCGGAGCCGAAATGACCACCGACCAAATCATCCTGTTTTCCCTTTTCGGGCTCGTGTTTGTGTTTTTGCTTTGGGGCAGGTTTCGCTATGATCTGGTGGCGTTTACGGCGCTGCTCGTCGCGGTTGTGGCCGGGGTTATTCCGACCAAGGCCGCGTTTTCGGGCTTTGGCCACCCTGCCACCATTGTGGTGGCGCTGGTGCTGGTGGTATCGGCCGGGCTGGTGCGTTCGGGGGCGGTGTTTTTGATCACCCGCACCATGGTTGATGCCTCGCGCTCGCTCGCGGCCCATATTGCCCTGATGGGGGCCATAGGCGGTGTGCTTTCGGGCTTTATGAATAATGTGGCGGCGCTGGCGCTGCTGATGCCGGTTGATATTCAAACCGCGCGCAAGGCCAAGCGCCCGCCGGGGCTTTCCTTGATGCCGCTTTCTTTTGCCACCATTCTTGGCGGCATGGTCACCCTTATCGGCACCCCGCCCAATATCATTATCGCTACCATTCGGGAGGATAGCCTCGGCGCGCCGTTTGCGATGTTTGATTTTGCCCCTGTCGGGCTGGTAGCGGCGGCGGCCGGGCTGGCCTTTGTGGCGCTGGTTGGCTGGCGGCTTATTCCGCAAGGTAGCGGCGCAAATGCCAATAGCGATCCGATGGCCGAATACGCGCAATATATTGCCGAGCTTTCGGTGCCCGAAAAATCAAAGCTCATTGGCGAACGGCTCTCCGGCCTTTATGAAATTGCCGATAAAAACGATGTGGCTATTCTTGGGCTGGTGCGTGGTGGCAAGCGCCGTTTCGGCACGGCGCGCAATACCAGGCTCGAAGCCGGAGACGCGCTGGTGCTGGAAGGGGTTCCGCATGCGCTGGATGAGTTTCGTGCCGCGCTGTCGCTCGATTTTGCCGATACCAAACGGCAAGATGCCCTGCGCGCCGATGGCGAAGGGCTCAGCGTGATCGAAGTGGTGGTAACCGAGGAATCCCGCATCAACGGCAAAACCGCAATGTCGATCGGCCTTGGCTGGCGGCGGCGCACGGTGCTGATGGGCATTGCCCGCCAGGGCCACAAAATAAAGAGCCAAATTCGCAAAACAACCGTAAAACCCGGAGATATTCTGCTGCTTTTGGTGCCAAGCGACCATAGCAATGATGTGGTGGAATGGCTCGGCTGCCTGCCGCTGGCCGAGCGCGGCCTGTCGGTGACCGAAGAAAAAAAGGTATGGCTGGCCATTGGCATATTTGCGGTGGCGGTGCTGGCGGCAAGCCTTGGCATTGTTTATCTGCCGGTGGCGCTGGGGCTGGTGGTGGTGGGCTTTGTGCTGTTCAAAATCCTGCCGCTTTCTGACATTTACACCCATATCAGCTGGCCGGTCGTGGTGCTGCTGGGCTCGATGATCCCGCTTGGCGCGGCGCTGGAAACATCGGGCGGCACCGGGTTGATAGCGGGGTGGCTGACAGACCTCACCACCGGCATGCCCGCCTGGGCAATTCTGACCATTTTGATGGTGGTCACCATGACGCTCTCAGACGTGCTCAACAACACCGCCACCACCATTGTGGCCGCCCCGATTGCCATTCAAATGGCCGATATGCTCAACGTCAACCCGGACCCTTTTTTGATGGCGGTGGCGGTGGCAGCCTCCTGCGCCTTCCTCACCCCGATCGGACACAAGAACAACACGTTGATTCTTGGCCCCGGCGGCTATAGCTTTGGGGATTACTGGCGCATGGGTTTGCCGCTCGAAATTATTGTCGTGGTGGTAAGTATTCCGGCTATACTTTTGTTTTGGCCACTGTAGCGAGGGTTTTCGATGCGATTGATAAAAAGATTGTTGCGACAGTTTTTGTTTCTGGTTGGTGTCGGCATTGTTGGTTTTTTTGTTTTTGCGCCCGGATATATCGAGCGGCAGCGCAACCCTGTGGCCGCACATGTGCCTTATCCGGTATCAGAGCAGGCACAGGCGCTGCACAATGGCCTGCTCATTGGTGACTGGCATGCCGACAGCCTGCTCTGGAACCGGGACCTGACCAAGCGCAGCTCCTACGGGCAGGTGGATGTGCCGCGATTGCTTGAAGGCAATGTCGCCCTTCAGGTGTTTACGGCGGTTACCCAATCTCCGGCCGGGTTGACCTATGAAAGAAACGACGCGGCGGCGCCGGACAACATTACCCTGCTCGCCCTTGCCCAGCTTTGGCCAATGCGCACATGGCGCAACCTTACCGAGCGCGCGCTCTATCAGGCAGAAAGGCTGGCCGGCTTTCAGCTTGCCGCCCCCGAAAGCCTCAAAATAATTCGCACAGCGGCGGATCTGGAAGATGTGTTGGCGCGGCGCGTGGCGGGGCAACAAATTGTCGGGGGTATTCTGGGCATTGAGGGGGCGCAGCCGTTACAGGGGGATATGGCCAACCTACTGAAGCTTGAATCAGCGGGCTTTCGGCTGTTTGCGCTTCAGCATTTTTTTGATAACGAACTCGGCGGCTCGCTGCATGGCGACAGCAATGCGGGGCTTACCGATTTTGGCCGCGCCGTGGTGGCGGAGGTGCAATTGCGCGGGATGATACTGGATGTGGCGCATGCGAGCGAACAGGTGGTGCGTGATGTGCTCGAAATAACGCAAATGCCGATTGTGCTCTCGCATTCCGGCATAAATAACAATTGCCCCAGCAAACGCAATATTTCAGATGAACTTATGCAGCAGATTGCGGCAACCGGCGGGGTGGTCGGCATTGGCTATTGGCAGGATGATCGTTGCGAAAATAGCCCGGCGGGGGTTGCACAATCCATCGCGGCGGCGGTGGCTCTACTTGGCCCTGACGCCGTGTCTCTCGGCTCGGGGTTTGACGGCTCGGTTGCGACCGCCTTTGATAGCTCCGAACTGGCGGCGGTCACCCATGAACTGGTGGCACTTGGCATGGAGGAAGCCAGCATAAGAAAAGTAATGGGTGAAAATATGGTGCGGGTGCTGCGGGCCCGTTTGGAAGCCCGGCCATAAACGCCGGGGTTGATGGTGGTTTTGGGCGGGGGGCTTTTGCCTTCGGGGAAAAGCATATGGGTAGGCGTGGCAGTAAGGGGGCGCTGCCCCCTCGCTTCGCTCACCCCCGGGATATTTTGACAAAGTAGATATCAGGCGTCGGCCATGTCGCTGTGCTGGCGTTGCCACATGGCGGCATAGCGGCCATTTTGCACCAGCAATTCGGCGTGGGTGCCCTGCTCTTTGATCTGACCTTTTTCGAGCACCACGATTTTGTCGGCGTCGACCACCGTTGAAAGCCTATGCGCGATGGTGATCACGCTGCGACCCCTGCCCATAGCCCTTAGGCTTTCAAGGATGTCTTGTTCGGTTTCGCTGTCCAGCGCCGAGGTTGCTTCATCCAACAGCAGGATCGGCGGATTTTTGAGAAGGGTGCGGGCAATGCCGACGCGCTGCTTTTCGCCGCCGGAAAGCTTGAGCCCCCGCTCGCCTACCTGGGTATCATACCCGTCAGGGAGGCTCAGGATGAAGTCATGTATCTGGGCGGCTTTTGCTGCGGATTCGACATCCTGCCGGGTTGCGCCTTCGCGACCATAGGCGATATTGTAGCCCACCGTATCGTTAAACAAAACCGTATCTTGCGGCACCACCCCGATTAGGGCGCGCAAGCTGGATTGTGCGACATCGCGAACATCCTGCCCGTCAATTTCCAGCGCGCCACCGCTCACATCATAAAAGCGGAACAGCAAACGGCCGATGGTGGATTTTCCGGACCCGGAGGGGCCAACCACGGCGATGGTTTGCCCCGGCCCGACGCAGAGATCGAGCCCGTGCAGAATTTGCCGGTTATCATCATAGAAAAAGTCGATGTTTTTGAATGAAACCTCGCCGCCGGTTACCTTGAGATCCGGCGCGCCCGGTTTATCGGTGATTTCGGGTGGCTGGCTCAGCAACGAGAACATCTGCCCCATATCCACCAGTGCCTGCCGGATTTCGCGATAAACGGAGCCGAGAAAGTTGAGCGGTAGCACCAGCTGGATCATATAGGTATTCACGCCGACGAACTCACCAACCGTAAGCGTGCCGTTTTCCACACCGATGGCGGCCATGATCATCACTGTCACCAGCCCGGTGGTGATGAGCACCGATTGCCCGAAGTTTAAAAAACCCAGCGAATTTGTGGTTTTTACGGCGGCATTCGCGTAAGCGCGCATCGAGGTATCATAGCGCTGCGCCTCGCGCTCCTCGGCGCTAAAATATTTGACAGTTTCAAAATTCAACAGGCTGTCGATGGCTTTTTGGTTGGCCTCGGTATCTGCCCTGTTTTGCTGTTTGCGTATATTGACCCGCCATTCGGTGACCTTGAAGGTAAACACCACATAGATAAAAATGGTGACGGCTATGACCCCGAGATAGCGGATATCAAACACTGTCACCAGCACGATGCCCACAAAAACCAGCTCCAGTATCAGCGGCCCGATCGAAAACAACAGGAAACGCAGCAGGAATTCGACCCCCTTGACCCCGCGCTCGATGATGCGCGAAAGGCCACCGGTTTTTCTCTGCAAGTGATAACGCAGGCTGAGCGCATGGATATGCTCGAAGGTTTCGCGGGCCAGCACCCTGAGCGCCCGCTGCGCAACACGGGCAAAAAGCACATCGCGCAACTGGGTAAAGCCAACGGTCGCAAGCCGCATAAGCCCGTAGCCTATTACCAGCCCGATAGTGGATATACCCACCAGCCAGCCAGCGCTGGCAGCGGCCCCTTCCGGGGCCAAAAGGTCAACCGCGCGCATAAAGAAAAAAGGCGTAAGGGCCGTGGCTACTTTGGCCAGCACAAGCATGGCCATAGCGGCCACCACCCGAACCCGAAGCCTCGCCCGATCATGGGGCCAAAGATAGGGCGACACCCGCCTGATGGTTTTCCAGCCATTAAAGTCTTCGCCTGAATCCATGTCTGTCATGACTGTCCCTTTTATTATTGTCAGATACAGATAGGCGCTCAGCAGGGAAAGCACCAGTGCCGCACGCAATTTCGCTATTGCGCGGAAAGCGGGATCGAAAATATCTGGCCGGGGTAGATCAGGTCAGGGTCGCGAATGGCGTCGCGGTTGGCGGAGAATATCTGGGTATAGGCTTCGCCGCTGCCATAGGCTTCGGTTGCCATCAGCCAAAGCGTGTTGCCGGGTTGCACAATTATCCGGGCACCGGGCGCGAACGCCCCCGGCAGGCGCGCCTCGGGAAACTCGCGCTGAAATGGTGTTTCTGTGCGGCTCAACACGGCACCATCAGGGTTTATTTCGTCAACGCGCAGCACATAGCGGCCCTCGGCAAGCACGTCTATTTCAAGCGCCCAGTTGCCGCCGGACGAAATGCCGGCTTCGCCTGCCAGCGCATCATTGGCATATATGCGCGCCGTATTCAGGGGCTGGCCACGCCCTGCCAGCTTGACCGCGCCGCTTGGCGCATAGCTCACCAGATCAAGGCTTATATTGCCCGCAATCGCCGGTCCCGAGGGCTGCACGATTTCAACCGAGTCGGGGGTGCGGCGCAGCACCGTTGGCGCGGTATCGGGCATATCCGGTTGAGCGGGCAAAACCAGGATATCGTCTTGCGAAACCACCAATTGCGCGCCTTCGGGTGTTTCGGGCAGCGACGCGCCGGGTGATTGTTCGGTTGGCAGGTCGAGAAAAACCACAAATTCGCCACGGGTGCTGGCGGTTGCCTCTGCAATCGGCACTGCGCCGGAAAACACCTGCACATTTGCGCCGGGCGCGGCCCTGCCGGCAATAACCGCGCTGCCATCGGGCGCCACCCGCACCAGATCAAAGCTTGGCGCGATTTGTGTGGGTGACGGGGCGGCACCAGGGGGCAAAACCTCTGCCAGTGAAAGCGGCAGGCTTGCGGCAACGGGTGGGGGGGCGCCCTCGGCGGCCGGGGGTTTTCCGGCTTCCGTCGCCAGGGCGGGCTGGGCCATATCGGCGGGGGTTCCGGCCATTTCGGGGGCGGGCGAGCGCGGCTCTGGCAATGAAGCTGCGGGCGGTGTGGCAGCTTCGGCCCCGCTTTCGGTCAGAGCTGCCATATCGGCGGCGATGTTTTCCGGCTCGGTATTCTCTGGCGGGTTTGCCCCGACGGGCCCCAAATCGACCCTCGGGGCCGGGACCGGGGCCTGTGCCTCAAGCCTGTCCCGCGCTTCGCCCGAAGCAATGCGACTTTCCAAAAGCGGGGTTGGGCTCTCTGGTTGTGCGATGGAATTTTCTGGTTCCCGCACGGGTGGCGGGCTTTTTTCAGGGGCGGGTGCAAAAGGGCTATTGAGCACAATGACCGCTGTCAGGGCCGCCACAGCGAGACCAGCCCAAAACCACCATGATCTAATCAAGCTGCCCAATAGCGCCCCCTAAACTCGTCGCTCGTGCGCAGTTTGCAAAGGTAGGGGCGACATTTCAAGCAAAACTATTGTGCCGACAAGCATTTGCGCGCTGGCATATCTGGAAAATAGCCAAATAATCCGGCTAGGCGGCGGGTGTTTCGGTGCTGGCCGGTGCCGGTGCCACGCGCGCATCCAGGATTTCGCTGATCTTGCGCTGGGCCGCATCTTCGCCCATCGCATCGACAGCGGTAACCTCGCGGGTGAGCCGCTCGAGCGCGGCTTCATATAGCTGGCGCTCGGAATAGGATTGCTCGCGCTGGTCATCAGAGCGATGCAGGTCACGCACCACTTCGGCAATGGCTACCAGATCACCGGAATTGATTTTTTGTTCGTATTCCTGCGCGCGGCGTGACCACATGGCCCGCTTCACCCGCGCCCGCCCGGCCAGTGTTTTCATACATTTCGCCACAAGCGCCGGGCTTGAAAGCGCCCGCATCCCCACCAGCAG
>Ga0316205_10001430_pt1 | contig 30015 bp, 17 predicted proteins | sample 3monthpyrite_MG_FD_204941 | JGI IMG/M metagenome (GOLD analysis project Ga0316205, IMG submission 204941) | Microbial mat bacterial communities from mineral coupon in-situ incubated in ocean water Damariscotta River, Maine, United States -... | ecosystem: Environmental > Aquatic > Marine >...
GACCAAGGCCCCGCTGTCACAGGCCCCGGCGCAGGTCGGGGCCTTTTTCCATGCCATCAGATTTCTATGCCATCAGGCCGGTCAGATCGTGCAGCGGCGCTTCGGGGTCCTGCAGGCTCTGCCAGGCCGCGGCGGCACGCGCGTCCCCCAGCAGTGTCGCCGCCTTGGCCCGCACCCTTGCCTTGCGCGCGTCGAGCGTCTGCGGCCCGCTCAGATCAAAGCGCGCCTGCCGCCGCGCCGACCCCTGCCAGACGCTCACCCACGCCTGCGTCTCGCTCAGATCGTTGCGCGCCAAAACCTCGACCCGGGCCATCAGGTCCTGCACCGGTGCGCTTTGCACCAATGCGTCCTCATACGTGGCCAGGTCCCCGGTATCATGGCCCAACAGCGCAAAGGCCAGAACGGCGGCATAGCTGAACTTCGCCTCCAGCCCGGTCCGTGGCACAGACTTGTCGCACACCCCGATCCAGCGCGGATGCGTCTCGACCACGATCCGGCTGACGCCATCCACAGAGCCCGACAAGCCCAGCGAGCCCAGCGCCTCCAGAGAGGCGTGCAACCCGTGACAGCAGGCGTGAAACTTGTGGCTGACATCGGTCATCAGAAAGCCGCCCGGCTGCTCGGTCTCGCCGTCGCAATGATGCGTGGCCAGAAAGCCGAGCGGGCCGGTGATCGCACTCGGATTGGCCTCGAACCCATGTGCCGCCATGAGCGCGCATTCCACGCCATTGCTGGCCGCAATCCCCGCGTTGTAGGGTTTGCCCATTGTCCCGAACTGCGCCTTGACCCCGCTCGCGCGGGTCGCACACAGACCCAGCGCGTGGTTCATCCCGCGCCCGGGTCCTGCCAGCAGCGACATGGCCGCTATCGTGGCCCCGAAGGCCCCCGCCGTCGCGGTCTGGTGAAACCCGCGCTGATAGTGATCGCGCCCGAACAGCAGGCCGAACCGCACCGACGCCTCGCATCCGGCGAGGGCCGCACCCAGGAACGCGCCCACGCTCACCTCGCCACCACCTTCGGCCACGGCCAGCGCAGCCGGGATCACCGCCACGGACGGGTGCCCGATATGCGCGAAATGCGTATCATCATAGTCCAGCGCGTGCGAGGCCGTGCCATTGGCCAACGCGGCACCTCGCATCGGGGCCGTCGCTCCGCCAAAGAGCGTGGCGCGCCCGGTGCCGCCCTCGGCCAGCACCATCTCGCGCACGATCCGTGCGACCGGCTCATCGCGGCCCGCGTAACCCACCGCGATCCAGTCCAGCATCGACAGGCGCATGACGTCCAGCGCCGTATCTCCCGGTTCGGCCAGCGACGCCGCCAGAATATCGCATACCGGATCAGCCATGCAGATCCCTCGCCCGCGCTTCGAACGCACGCACCACCCGCTGCATCGCTTCGTAGAAGAACAGCCCCGCCGCCGATTGCAGCAGCTTGTTGCGAAACTCGAAATCGACGAAGAACTCCACCTCGCAGCCGCCCTCCACATCCCGGAACACCCAGTTCGAGCGCATGTGCCTGAACGGCCCTTCGAGGTATTCGGTATCGATCCGTTTCGCCTCGGGCCACAGCACGACCCGGCTGCCAAAGCGTTCGCGGAAGAGCTTGAAACTGATCACCAGATCCGCCTCCATCACCAGCGACCCGTTGCCCTGCGGTGTCACCGAGCGCACCCGCGCCGCCGCCGTCCAGGGCAGGAATTGCGGATACGCTTCCACATCCGCCACCAGATCGTACATCTGCTGCGCCTCATATGGCAGGCGACGGGTCTCGGAATGGGTCGGCATCGGAACGTCCAGGGTAACAGGTGCCGGTGTTGTCATGGAATGGCGCGCAATGATCAAGAGGCAGGCGCGACCACCAGATGGCTCTTTTGCTTGAAACACCTGGAGAGAGCCCCCCGGCGAATGGCCCGTCCGGATGGTGCCGGGCGTGATCGCTCAGTGACGGATCCGATCGGGCGCTCAGGAGAGGGAAGTGGCGCGGTTGACGGGGCTCGAACCCGCGACCCCCGGCGTGACAGGCCGGTACTCTAACCAACTGAGCTACAACCGCGCGTGAGGGGCTGATTAAATCAGGCATCATCCCCCGTCAATGGTCAAAATCGGCAGAAAGTACCGCGCGCGCTGCATTTCTTGCGCCTTCCGGTTCTTGCGGTACGAGCCGGGGCACGGCGCGGCCCTCGGGTCACGTCCCGGGGCCTGCCTCATTCCGCGCGGCGTTTTGGGGCAGACCACCATACGGCAGGCCGCGTCGGCGGGTTTTCGCCGGTGGCCTTGCCAGGCCTCACGCCACAATTCAATTCATGGTTGTGCAACATGCGCCACATTCTCGGCATACTTCCCGGTGTCCGGGGCAAGGCCACGGTTAACGCATTGTTTCCCAGTCCGAAACAACCAGGGATTTTTACGCCTACAGTCGTCAATACCGCGACTCTCGATCCCGTTAAAAGTGTATTTTTTCAATTTCTTAGGCAAATTCGTTAACAAATTCAGAAACGCATTGTTTCGATAGTAATTGTTAAAGAATCGGCCGAAAATGTTAGCCTCAATTGTGTCGAATTTCTGGCAAATGTTAGCCGGTGGTTCGACATGACGACTAACCCGGTTGGGTCGGCCCGTTCGTTTCTCAGGCTCTTCTGGCACCGCGCCGGAACTCGCCCGCAAAAAATCTGCTTGCGCGACTGAGAACATCGATCTGTCCCCCGGTCTCGTGTGAGTGCTGCTGGTTTTTCGCTGCTGGGGAAGGCAGATGACAGATTCAACTTTGCATATTCCGCCGCCGCGGAAGGTGACGCCTGTTGCGTCCCAGGACCAGGTGCGCCATGTCAAGCGCCCGGCGCCGGATATGGCGGACCTGCGACGCATCGCGACCGGCACGGCCGCGGCGGCGCTGCCGATCGATACCGGCCTTCCGCAACGGCCGCTCTACCGCAGCTTTGGCAAGCGCGCCTTCGACATCCTGATGGTCCTTCTGATGGCACCCTTGGCCCTTTTGCTGATCGGGCTCGCGTCCGCCGCGCTCTGGCTTGAAGGCGGCAGGCCCTTCTATCACCAGGATCGCCTGGGCCGCGACGGCGCGCGGTTCCGCATCTTCAAGCTGCGCACCATGGTGCGGGATGCCGACCAGATGCTCGAACAATGTCTCGCCCGCGATCCGCGCCTGCGCGCCGAGTGGGACGCCACGCAGAAACTCAAGAAAGACCCGCGCATCACGCGCATCGGTGCGCTGCTTCGCAAGACATCGCTCGACGAATTGCCGCAGCTCTGGAACGTTCTGACCGGTGAAATGAGCCTGATCGGTCCGCGCCCCATGCTGCCCGAACAATTGCCGCTATACGGCGATGCGCGCAGCTATTTCGCGCTGCGCCCGGGGATCACCGGCGCCTGGCAGGTGTCCAAGCGCAACGAGGACCTTTTCACCGAGCGCGCCGTGCTCGACCGCAACTATGACATTGATCTGTGCCTGACCCATGATCTCGTGATACTCTTCAGGACCGTGGGGGTTGTGCTGCGCAGAACCGGATACTGATTGGGGGCGTTTTGCCTGTCCCAGGGGTGGGACGGGCCGGGTAGAGAGTTTTACCATGCTCGAACGCGACAAGAAGACCATCAAATCCCTTCGTGACCACACGGGGGACATCCGCGCGACCATCGTCGAGCGCGCCGGGACACTGCGCCCGGGCACTCGGTCCGAAGGCGGCAAGACATTGAAAATCACGCGTATTCAGACGGCCGAGGCAGAACAGTCCCCCGGAAACGACGCGGCCCGCACGTTGCTGGACCTGCTGCGCGAGGATGCAACGCCCGAGACCTCGACGCCCCAGGAGCCCAAGGCACCGCAGCGCGGCCCGGTCGCCCAGCCCCCCTGCGCGAAGGACGAGGACATGACCGCACCGGCACCGCGCCGCCCCATCGGAGAGGTCGAGACCATCGAGGACATCCTGCGCCGCGACGCCACGCCCCAGACCACCACACCCGAGACAAGGGACGGCCGTCCCGAAAGGGCCGGGACCACGGTCGACACCCGATCCGCGCCCGTCCCCGCACCCGCAACGTCCGTTGCCGAAACGGTCGCGCCCGAACACGCGCCGTTTGCGCCCGCCGCGGCCATGGACAGCCCCGCCCCCGCGCCCGTCGACCTGACCGAAGACCACGCCGGGCCCCGGGATGCGGCTTCCGTGGCCAGGGCGTCCTTTGACGACGGCGCGCGGCCCGCAGGGTATGACGTGATCCTGAGCGGCGAACCTGACGCCACCGAGGTTCAGCCCCTGCCCCGACTGCCTGCCGAAACGGCACCTCGCCCCGGCTGGCGGGACCTTGCCGCGATCCCGTTCCGCTCGGGGGACAATGACGCTCTGCGGGCGCAGATGCATGTCTCGGGCTCGGACGAGCGGGTGATCCGGGTGATCGACGATCTGCGTACGCAACTTCTGCGCTCGATGCAGACCGAAGTCTGGAACCGCATCGCCATCACCAGCCCGACCTCGGGCTGCGGTGCCAGCTTCACCGCGCTCAACCTCGCGCTCAGCATATCGCGCATCCCCGATTTCCGCACGATCCTGATGGACCTCAATCAGCGCAATCCCAGCATTGCCCCTGCCCTGCGGCTCAAGGGGCATTCGGACATGCAGAGCTTTCTCAGGGGCGACGTGCCCGCCCATGAGCATCTGCTGAAATACTCCGACACGCTGGCGCTGGGCCTGAACACCGAACGTCCTCGGAACCCTTCGGAGATCCTTCATGCGCGTTCGACAGGCCACGTCCTGGACCGGATGATCGACGATATGCACCCCGACATCGTGCTCTATGACATGCCGGCGATGCTGGATCATGACGACGTCTCTGCGTTTCTGCCGCAGGTGGACGGGGTGCTTCTGGTGGCGGATGCCACGCAGACCCTGGGCAGCCAGATCGAGGAATGCGAACGCCGCCTTGCGGGCAAGACCCCGCTTCTGGGGGTCATCCTGAACCGCGCAAGGCGCGCCTCGGATGTGCAACAAGCCGCATAAAACGCTGGGCCCAGCCATAGTTTTGCCCCTTTGCACCCCTAGATGATAAGGGGAAGAGCAATCGCGCGCGCGAGAATCCCGCGCGAACAGGAGGCAGCAAAGGGACCCGATGGGATCAATTCTCTCCATCAGTGACCTCTGGGACATGGTCAAGCGACGCTTTGTCGTGATTGTCGGTGTGTTCCTGCTGGGCACGGCGCTCAGCGTGCTTTTCGCGCTCTCGCAACAGCATCTCTACACCTCGTCAGAGGTTCTCCAGGTGCAACGCCCCAAAATCGCTCAATCCGTAACGCCGGCGACGGTCGAAGGCTCGTCGGCGCGGCGCCTGCAACTGGTGGAGCAGCAGGTCATGGCGCGTGATGCGCTGCTCGAGACTGCCGAACGTCTGGGCCTGTTCCAGGACGCCCGCGCCATGCGCGACAGCGACAAGGTCGATGTGCTGCGCCGGGCCGTGTCGGTCAGCGGCGTGGCCGCCGCGCGCCAGGGCTATTCCGATGACGGCACCGTTTCGCTTCTGAGGATCACGGCGAACTGGCCCACGCCCGAAGGCGCCCAGATGCTGGCCAGCGAATTCGCCCGCCGTACGATCGAGCTGTCCACCGACACCAGGCTCGACCAGGCGCGCGAAACCCTGGCCTTCTTCAAGGTGCGCGAGGACAGCCTGACCCGCGACCTGGCGGCCCTCGAGGCCGAGATTGCCGCGTTTCGGACCAGCAACGACGTGACCGCGCCCGGCGGAACCGAGATCACCCAGCGCGAGATCGAGCGCCTGAACGAGTCGATCATCAATATCGACCGGCAGATGATCACCTTGCAACGCACCATCGCAAGCGACCCCGCGACCCGCGTGGAGCGGCGCGAACGCGAGGCCGCCCAGCAGGACCTCAGCCGTCTCACCGAAGAGCGCGCGCTCTTGTCCGATGCCGTGGCGGCGCTGACCGATACGCTCCAGGGCAACCCCGAGATCGACCTGCAACTGGCCAAGTACGACCTGCGGCTGCAGGAGCTGCGCACCCAGCTTCAGGAGGCGCAAAACCGCCGCACCGAGGCCCAGATCAGCTACGAGCTGGAGACCGAAAATCAGCTTGAACGCCTGACCGTGCTCGAGAGCGCGCCCCTGCCCGACTACCCCTATACGACCGCGCGCAAGCAGATCGTGGTGCTGGGTGCCTTTGCCAGCTTTCTGGCCGGGCTGGTCGCGGCCTTTCTTCTGGACTGGCGCAGGCCCGTGATCCGAACCGCAGCACAGATGGAGCGCGAGATCGGCCTGCGCCCGGTGATCACGATCCCCGAGATCGACACGCGCCCGGCCCGCAAACGCCGCGGCCGCGACCCGCGCAAAGAGGCCTGAAACCCGGGGCCGCCTCTAGAGGCCCAGCCCGATCACCGCCTCCCAATGCAGCCAGAGCGCCAGCACCGTCACCCCCAGACCTGCGCCCAGGAATGCGACGTCATGCGGCCCGTCCCAGGCATGGTGCCGCCGCGCCAGCCGGATCAGAACCGGATGCGACAGCAGCATGGCAATCCCGTAGGAGGCCAGCCCGCCAAGCAACCCGGCCAGCTGGAAACCGAGAACCAGCAAGCCTACCTGCAACAGTGCCCTGATGCCCGAGTACACGAAGGCTCCGCGCGAATCCCCCGCCGCCAGCGCCGCCCGGTCATAGGTGACCCCGATCGCCTGCGGCAGGAAGCCCAGCGCCATGACCACCATCATCGCCCCGGCGCTCGCATAGCGCGGGTCATAGAGCAGCGCGATGATCCACGGCCCCAGCAGCGCCAGCAGCGACAGCAGCCCGAAAAGCGATCCGGTCACCAGAAGCCGCATCTTTCTCAGCCGCGCCCGGTGTTGTGCACTCTCCTCCGGCGGGCGGTCGCGATAGACCGGGATCAGCAGGTTCTGTGCCATGGTGACCCCCAGCAGCACCGGAAAACTGGCGAGGAAATAGCCGATATTGTATATGCCCAGCGTCTCGAGCGGCACCAGCTTGCCCAGGATCGCCTTGTCACCCTGCGTGCTGACAAAGGCAAAGGCGGTGCTGAGGAAAATCCACTTTCCGAAATGGATCTGCTCATGCACCGCCGCAGGCTCGAGCCGCAGCCGGTTACCCTCGCCCGGCAGGAAGCGCCAGGTCAGGATCAGCCTGGCCAGAGCCGTCAGCACCGCGCCCGCCACCAGCGCCATCACCGACCCGGTGATCAGCGCCAGCACCACCATGCAGCCCACCCCGATGAACTGCGCCACAAGGTCGAGCCGCGTCAGCCGTCCAAAGACCAGATGCCGGTGTGCGGTCTCGATCCGCGTCGGCAGGAAGCCGGTGATCACCAGCGCAAACCCCGCGACCGGCAGGTAAAGCACGAGGTCCGGCTGATCGTAGAACCGCGCCACCGGCCCCGCGATAGCCAGGGTGATGGCCCACAAGAGGCCCCCCCGGATGATCTGGATCGTCCATGCGGTGTTCAGGAAATCGGGGTCGTCGCCGCGCTTGCTCTGGGCGATGGACGGGCCGACGCCCACATCCGAGAACATCATCAGCCCCACGGTGATCACCGTCACCAGCGCCATCAGCCCGAAGGCTTCGGGAAACAGGATGCGCGTCAGGATCAGGTTCGAGGCCAGCCGGATGCCTTGCGCACCCGCATAGCCCACCAATACCCAGGAGGCACTTCGCAATAGCCGCGCGGTCAGCCGGTTGCCGGCAAAGGCCGATGTGATGCGCTGCATGATGCCCCTTGGCTTCTGTCCACTGACGCCGTTCTACGGGGTTTGCGACAGCCTGGGCAAATGAATTGCCGCGCCACGGCCCGGGTTTTCCCGCCCCCGTGTCTCAGGCGCAGTAGCGCTCGAGCACCAACGCCTCGCCTCGGCTCAGGCAGGTCCGCGCCGTCCGGGTGAAATTGCCCAGATACCGGCGCCGCAGCTCGGGAAACAGGGTCAGGACCTCGTCCCGGCTTTCCTGCGCGAGCGCCGTCATGGCCTGGCTGCCCGGGAAAAAGCTCTCGCTCATCGCGCCGTTGCCAAAAACGATCTCGTGCTGGTCGAAGAGGATATGAAAATACTGCACCAGCCCACCCTCGCGGCGCGTCACCCCGTCGCGCCGTGTCATATGCTTGGCCGGTACCAGCAGTTCGCGCTCGCCAAACAGCATGTCACCCATGGGCTCCTCGATAAACATGCGGTGATTTGGCGACACTTCCAGCGCGGCACCGTTGCCCACAACACCCGATGCAAAGACGACCGGGGCCAGTTTCCCTTCCGCCCGCACGGTCTTGCGCCCGATCCAGCGCACAGGTTGATAGCCATTGTCACGGGTGAACACCCGGTCGCCCTCGCGCAGCGTCTCGATGGGCACCTCGCCGCGCTGGGTTATGATCAATGTGCCCCGGGTGAAGCAGGGGACGAGGTCGTCATAGGCCACCGCCCCGTCCGTGTTGAAGGTTCCGAACGTATAGGTCACGCCGGGGTCCAGCGGGAAATCCGACACCATCAGCGGGCCGTAGTTGGCGGCACTGTTGGTGGCGATGAAGTAGATCGTTCCGCTGGAGCCGTCCGAGCCGGTTACGGTGTACTTGTAGCGCAGGTCGATCGTGTCGCCGGGGTTGATCCCCGTCACGGTCGAGGAGGTGACGTCCTGATCGGGCACATCCGCGCCGCCGGTGTGGGTGAAATCGCCGAAGGTGGCGTCGTCATTTCCGTCCGAATCGTCGATCGTGACCTTGCCGGCTTCGCCAATCGTGAAATTTCCGGAATGGGGGTATGTATTGTCCCCGGTCAGGATCCGGTAGACCAGGACATTCTCAAGTGCCATCGCGCGGGCCCCGCAAGCATTGTCACACGCGCGCGCGAAGTCGCTTCGCCCACGGTTTCACTGTTAAACTTGTGCGGGATATTGGCTATGAATGGGGCGCGCTCATGAAGCAATCCGCGCCCTTTTCGGGTGAAATCTGGGCACATACGCTATGAACAGGGGCACACATGTCATGAAGATCGCCTATGTGCTCAACACCTATCCGCAGCCCTCGCACAGCTTTATCCGGCGTGAAATCCAGGCGCTGGAGCGGCAGGGCTTCGAGGTGCTGCGCCTGGCCATGCGCGCCGCTGACACGGCCCTCGTGGACGCGGCGGATCAGGCCGAAGCCGCACGCACGGACTATGTTCTTCAGAAGGGTTCGGCGGCACTTGGCGCGGGGCTGTTGCGCACGGCGCTGACGCGGCCGGCCCGCTTCGGGGCCGCCCTGTGCCGCGCCTGGCGCATGGGTGCGCGCTCGGAGACGGGGCGCATTCGCCACCTGGTGTATCTGGCCGAGGCCTGCCACATTCTGACCCGCTGCCAGTCCCGCGGTGTGCGCCACATTCACGCACATTTCGGCACGAATGCGGCCACGGTCGCGCATCTGGCCCGGGCGCTTGGCGGTCCGCCCTATTCCTTCACGACCCACGGCCCGGAAGAATTCGACAGCCCCCGCGCCCTGTCGCTGGGTGCCAAGATCGAGGCGGCGGCCTTTGCCGTGGCCGTCAGCAGCTTCGGGCGCTCCCAGCTGTGCCGCTGGGTGGCGCATGGTCACTGGAGCCGCATCAAGATCGTGCATTGCGGCATCGAGACCGAACGCTTTGCCGCGCCTGCCCCTGCCGCGAAGGGTCCGCTGCGCCTTGTCGCCATCGGCCGCTTTGTCGAACAGAAGGGCCAGATGATCCTGATCCCCGCCATGCGGCGCATCTGCGAGACCCACCCCGATGCGACGCTGCGCCTGGTCGGCGACGGGCCGGAACGCGCGGCCCTCGAAGCGGCCATCGCTGCGGCAGGCCTGACAGGCAACATCCACCTCACCGGCTGGCTGGACGAGGCAGGCATCCGCGCCGAACTGGACGCCGCCCACGCGTTGGTGATGCCCAGCTTTGCCGAGGGCCTGCCGATGGTGGTGATGGAGGCCATGGCCGCCGCCCGCCCTGTCATCGCCACCTATATCGCCGGCATCCCCGAACTGGTGCGCCCGGTCGAGACCGGCTGGCTGGTGCCCGCCGGCGATCCCGAGGCCATGGCCGCAGCCGCGCTGGACCTCGCCGCCATGACCGGGACCGGACGCCAGACACTGGGTGATGCCGCCCGCGCCCGCGTGCTCACCCGCCATGATGTCGACCGGGAGGCGGAGAAACTTGCCGCCCTGATCCGCACCAGCGCGTAGCTGCCGGAGGCGGAGCGCGGTCACATCCGTCTCCAGGGGCGGTCCTACCGCCCCCGTGCCCAGGTCTCGGCGGGCCCGCCACCGCTCCGGACCGCCAGCGCCACGCCCGCATAAACGGCAAACCCGACCGGGTGCCGCAACGTCAGGCGCAGTATCTGCCGCAGGTCCGGCCATGTGCCCGGCTCATTGGCCAAAAGCTCGGGAAACCGCTCCGCGATCTCCCCGACACCCCGGTTCTGTCGCCGCCGCACCCGCACCAGGTTCGAAAACCCCTCGACCAGCGGCCATTCGTATCCTTCGGCCAGTTTCACCCGCTCCCCGGGCGCAAAGCTGAGCCGCGCATAGGTGTCATCCGAGATCACCTCGGGCCAGTCCTGCCATCGCGCCCGCCCCGCGCCGTTCATGGCAAACAGCCCGTAACCGCCAACGCCTTCGGTGTTGAACGGCAGTTCCATCCAGAACCGCCCATAGGCGCGGCTGATCCGGCTCGTGTTGCGGCCCAGACGCGGCGTGCCGCAGGCATAGCGAGGCGCATCCGTGTGCAATCTCCGGGCCATCGCCGCCAAAAGCGCCGGCTCCACGCGCACATCGGCATCCAGATAGACCCGCGCCGCGTGGCGTGCCGCTGCATCGCCTGCGTTCAGCGCGCGGGTCTTGCCGCCTTCGGGCAGGTCGATCACACGCAGATCCATGCCATCCGCCGAGGCGACGGCCCGCGCGCGCGCCGCCGTGTCATCGCTGCAGCCATTGGCCACCACGATCACCTCCACCGGCGCGCCCACCGGGTCGCTGGCCATCACCGACGCCAGACAGCCCTCGATCCACGCCGCCTCGTCATGGGCGGGCAGGATGATGCTCAACGGCAAGGCACCGCTCACTTGAAAGCCTCCAGCGCGCGCCAGCGCGGATTGTCATCGCCCAGATACCGCATCGCCCCCCAGCTTCCCCATTTGCCGGGCACCAGAACATCGGAATAATGGTTGAAAAGCTGTCCGCCCGCCGCCCTGTAGTCGGTCACCAGACGGGTATACAAGGCCCCCATTTCAGGCGTGTAGTTGAGATAGGTGAAAAAGGCCGTGATCTCGTCGTCTTCCACGCTGCTGCCGAGGCCCACCACATGGGTGCCGCCCTCGTACATGATCAGATCCAGACCATAATCCCGCGCCACGCCCGCGTGATAGGGAAAGACCCGCCCGGCCAGATCGCTCAACGACCCCTCCCCGCCCGTTTCCAGCACCTCGACCGCGCGCGTCACGGCCAGATCGAACCGATGCGTCGCGACATAGGCCTCAAGCTCCGCGGCACTCAGCCCCTGCGCCGCGGCCTGCGCCTCGGCCGCCTCGCGGCTTTCGGTCAGCCAGCGGCGCACCTGCGGCATCATGCTCTCGGTTCCAAGCGTGCCGAAGTAGCCGCTGATCGCATAGGCGTCGAAAGCCTGGTAAGGCGGGGCGTTGCCGGCTGCTTCGGCCTGCCACAATGGCGCGTTCAGGATGCCCTGCTCCAGCCCCAGCCACCCGGTCTGGGTCGCGATCACGTTGACCAGCCGCGTCTCGGCTTGCGGCCCGAACACCTCGCGGCACGCGCGCGCCACCTGGGCGGCCCGCAGCCCGTAGAACTGCGTGCTCTGGTCCCGCGCGCCCCAGCGCGCCTCGGCCTGTTCGCCCGCCCATTCGGCCTGGCGGAACTGCCAGTTCCAGACTTCGTTGGAATACTCGACATAGACCTTCCGGTCCGGGCTCATCCGGTCGCGCATCAGCGTGCAAAACCCGTTGACATAGCCGTCATCCGCCAGATGCGGGATGGAAAACCACGGGTCCGCGCCAATCAGATCGCTCAGCTTCAGCATCACCTCGTAGGGCACGCCATGGCGGGTATAGGAGAAATCCGTCGCCCGCGCCCGTGCCGCCCAGTCGCTCGCCTGGGAGTCATTGGTCAGCGTCCAGTTCATGAAGCGCAGCACCTCGAACCCCGCCAGCATCCCGGTCCAGTCGGGGTTGAACGTCGCCCCCTCGTCAAAAAGCGCCACGCGGTCCTCGCGCAGCACGGTGATGTTGCGCACATAGTCCCCGGTGCCACGCCGGTCGCTGCGCTGGATGCGGATTTCCACCGGCCCGGGCCCGGGCGTGAAATCAAAACTCACCTCGTTCTTGCCATAGCGCTTGTTGGTGGCGCGCCCGGTCACCTCGACGATTCCGGTCCCCTCGAAGCGCAGCACATAGCGCCCGGCATAGATGTCGGCCCCTTCCGGCAGGTCGGTCAGGATCACCGTGCCGACCGAGCTCAACTCGGACGGAATGCGAACGGGCCAGCCGTCATCGTCCAGCACTCCCATGGCGACCAGTTCGTCATAAGACATTCCGCCCCACTGGCCGGGCCTGTGGCCGATCCAGCGCCGCGCGGTCTTCATCACGTCCAGGAAGGGCTGCGAACTCGACCAGTCGCGCAGATGCGACATGTTGATGCCCATGGGCGGGGCCTGCGCGCGCGCGGGCAACGCGGAGAGGATGGCCAGCACCGCAATGGCAATCCAGCGGATCATCCTCCCACCCCCGTCTCGGGCATGGCGGTGACCACCTGCCAGACGACCTCCTGCATCAGCCGCGCGAGCTGGGGCGCCGGCGCATCCGCCGGGGTTCCATCCGCGCGGTTCAGCTCATGCGAAAGCCCCGCCGGAGAGCGATGATAGAGCACCGCAAAATGCGTGAGCGCGACAAGGTAAGCGCCCAGATCGTTCACATGGATCATGTCCAGCGTGCCGTCCTGCCTGCGCTGAAAAAGGTCCTCGCGGGTGCCCAGACCCCCGGCCTCCATGCGCCGGACCAGTTCGGCCATGACCTGCCCTGCCGGGATCACAAACACGGGCCGATCGGGCCCGGCCTTCAGCGCAGGGGCCGCCACCTGTCCCAGCCAATAGCGTTCCAGGTCGAGGTCCAGCCGCTCGAGCCAACCTTCGGGATCATCCAGCCTGGGCCAGCTCTCATAGAGATAGACCCGAACCTCCGGGTTGCCCTCGCGGGCCAGCGCCACCCATTTCGCAAAATACGTGCCGGAATCGTGGTACTTGATCGCATCCCTGATCTCGACCATCTCGGTCAGCACCACGGCGTCATAGTCCCCGGACCCAAGCGCCTCTTTCGCATCGCGATAGCGCGGATGATCGTTTTCCACGTCAAAGCCGTTGATCGGCAGGTCCGGCTCGTAATGCTCGCGCAGGGATGTGCCCCAGCCCAGCTGGCTTTCGTATCCGTGCCCGGGCCCGGCCAATTGCGCCAGCATCGCGGGCATGTCGCGCCCGACCAGGGAGTGGCCCAGGAAAAAGGCCCTGAGAGGTTCTTCGGGCGGGTCAAGCGGCGTCGCATAGGCGCGCAGAATGTCGTCCCGGCTGAGCATCTGCTTGGGCCAGAACACCCACAGGACTCCCGCCAGAACGGCGAGGCCCAGAACCAGCACGAGAATGGATCGACCCGTCACGCTGCGTCTCCCCCGGCCCTCATCCCTGCCCCTGCACACTCCAGCGCGGGCGGCGCGGCAGCGTACAGACCGTCACGATCACACCATCCATGACCGCAAACCGCCCGTGAAAGCAACTGCCAGCCGCAAAGCCCCGGACCGCACAGGTCAATGTCGCCTCGAACTGGCCGGTGTCCAGGTCCGGCGTCACCTCCAGCGCATCGAACCCGATCATCGCGCCGCTCACCTGATACTGACACTTGTAGACGCATTCCTTGGCCGAGAAGATGAGCCGCGCGAGGCGGCCACGTTTCTCCGCGGGCTGGGCCGAAAGCCAGGCGCGCTCGATCAGCGACAGGACCTCGGGCCAGAGCTCGGGCTCCAGCGGCGCATCGGGTTCGACATCGATCCCCAGCGCCCGCATGTCCCGGTCCCGCGCCACCAGCGACAGGCAGACGCTGTCGCAGTGGCTGATGCTGCCGGTCACGCCCCGGGGCCATTGCGGCGCGCGGTCCGGACCATTGGGCACGGGCTGGGCCCCGATCCCGAGCGATCCCATCGCGGCCCGCACCGCGGCGCGTCCGGCGGCGAATTCGGCTACGCGGCTGTCCGTGGCCCGCACCACCGCCAGTGCCTCGGCGGCAAAAGGCGGGCCATGGCTGGCCCTCGGGTCGGTGGCGCCCACCGCAACCGAAGCCGGGCAGAGCGCCGTCACGGCGACCTCCAGCGGCGTCAGCGGGCTCAGGTCGGTGTCCAGCAGGCTCATGTCCCGGTCTCCCGACGACCGGCCCGCATGGCGCGGCGGCGCGCGATCAGGTCGATCGTGTTGGCGGGCAGCTCCCGGCGCGCGGGTTCGACCACATCCGCCACAGGGGCCGCAGCATCCGGCGCCCCGGGCCGGGGAGTGGCGGCGGGCTTTGCGCCGCTTTTGGCCAGATGCGCCACCAGATCGCCCAATACGGGAAAGCGGAACACATCCGTGATCGTCAGCCGTACGCCGTCCAGCGCGGCGCGAATGTTGCGATGCGCCTGCACGGCCAGCAGGGAATGCCCGCCCAGATCAAAGAAATTGTCGCGCGCGCTCACCTGGGCCACGCCCAGCACGGACCGCCAGACGCCTGCGATCACTTCGTGCAACGCCTGCGCATCCAGTCCGGTTCCCGGCGTCACCTGCGGTATCTCGACCGCTGTCTCTGCAGCGGCGGCAACACGGGCCGGGTCGGGCAAGGCCTTGCGGTCGATCTTCTTGTTCGGGGTCAGGGGGAAGGTCTGGAGATGCACCACATGCGCCGGGATCATCGCCCCGGTCAGGCTGTCGGCCAGCCGCGCGCGCAGCGCCGCCTCGTCCATCGCGGTGCCGGTGTAATAGCCCACCAGCCGCGTGTCGCCCGCCACCTCGCGCGGCAGCACGACCGCCTCGGTTACCGCATCGAGCCGCTTCATCGCCGTCTCGATCTCGCCCGGTTCGATCCGCTGGCCACGTATCTTCACCTGAAAGTCGGTGCGGCCCAGGAAATCGAGCTGCCCGTCGGCGCGCCAGGCCACCAGATCGCCCGTGCGGTACATGCGCCCGCCCGCCGCAAAAGGGTCGGGCCGGAAGCGGTCCCCGGTCAGGTCATCGCGCTGCCAGTAGCCGCGCGTCACCCCGTCGCCGCCGATCCACAGCTCACCCGGCACGCCCACGGGGGCCAGGTCGCCGGCCCCGGTCAGCACCCTGAGCACGGTGTTGGCAACAGGCCGCCCGATCGGCTCCGCGCCGTCGGCGGGCGCGCCCGGTTCGGCCACGCTGGACCAGATCGTCGTCTCGGTGGGCCCGTACATGTTGAGGATCTGTGCCGAGGTCGCACCGCGCAGATCCGCCACCAGCGATCCCGGCAGGGCCTCGCCGCCCAGGAACATCTGCTTCACGCCCGCAAGCGCACCGCGTGCCTCGTCATTCATCGCAAAGAGCCGCGCCATGCTGGGTGTTGCCTGAAGATGCGTGACCCCGTGGCGCACGATCTGTGCGGCCAGAGAGAAGTCATCCTCCGCCGGGCCGATCCCGGAATTGACCCGCTCCATCGCCGCCCTGATGCGCGGCAGGCTGGCCAGAACGGTGTCCTTGTCGATGCCATATTCGATCAGGCAGGCCACCTCGGTCACACCGATGGCGCGCAGGCTCTCGGCGCGTGCCACCGCATCCTCGACCGTGCCAAAGAAGCCCGAATCCTCGAAATACCGCTCGAAGGCGAAATCCAGAATGGCCTCCATCTCGTCCTCGTCGAGCGCGCTCAGGTCGATCTGGAACGGGTTGGTGACGCCTTCGGGCTTCTTGAAGGCCGGAAAGGCCCAGGCATATTGCTTGATCAGCCCCGCCGCGCTGCGCAGATAGTCCTTCATCGGGCCGCGCGCCACGTCCCGGGCGGCCTCGCGCGTCTCGTCGAGATAGGAATGCAGCATCAGCGTGACCTTGAAGGCCGCCGGGTCGTGCCCTGCCTCGCGCAGCGCCGCATGGTAGATTTCGATCTTGCCGGCCACCTCCTCGATGGACTGGCCCAGCAGATGCGTCAGGATATGCGCGCCGTTCTCGCCTGCCTCACGCCAGGTCTCGGGGTTTCCGGCGGTGGTCACCCAGGCCTCCAGTTCCGGGGACACCGGCCTCGGTTGCGTGACAACGCCGTGCATTTCGCCATTCTCGCGCGCAAACTCGACCGTTTCCCCGCGCCACAGCGCGCGCGCCTTGCGCAGCGTGTCAAACAGCGCATCGCGGTTCCTGGGTGGCGTGTTCTCGGGCCGCAGAACGAAATCATCCGGCTGCCAGCCCGAGGCAAAGGCCAGCCCGGCACGCCCGTTCGTCAGGTTGTCGATCACCGCCCATTCCTCGGCAATCCGCGCGGGATGGTGCAGGGGGGCCACGATCGACCCCGCACGCACGCCGATATTGCGGGTGAACCCGGCCACTGACGCGCCGGTGACCGACGGGTTCGGATAGGGACCGCCAAAGGCATGGAAATGCCGCTCGGGTGTCCAGATCGCCGCAAACCCGTTCTCGTCGGCGTATCTCGCGCCTTCCAGAAGCAGGTCGTACTTGCCGGGTCCCGGCACATCATCGGCGCCCCAGTAGTAGAGCGAGAAATCCATCTTGCCACCCGGCGCCGCGCGCACCGGCCCGTTGGAAATGGCCGCGCGCGTCTCGTCGCCGCTGATCACCACCGTGAACCCGCGCGCCAGAGTGTAGAACAGCTCCAGCACCGAAATATCGAACGCGAGGCTCGTGACCGCCATCCATACGCGGCCCTTTTCGCGATCCACATGCGCATCCATGCCGCAAAAGAAGTTCGCAACGTTGCGATGCTCGACCATCACGCCCTTGGGCTTGCCGGTCGAGCCGGATGTGTAGATCATATAGGCCAGATCCTCCGGCCCCGCCCCGCCATCGACATCTGCCGCGGGAGCATCGCCCGCCAGATCGTCCATCATAACCGTTCTGGCTGTATGCGCCGGCAGCATATCCGCCACGCCCGATTGCGTCAGGATCACCGGCGCGCCGCTGTCCTCGATCACATGGGCAAGACGTCCGGCGGGATAGGACGGGTCCAGCGGCACATAGGCCCCGCCCGCCTTGAGAATGCCCAGCGCCCCGATGATCAGCTCGGGGCCGCGCGCCACGCAGAGGGCCACGTTGGTCCCGCGTGCAACACCCGCCGCCTGCAAACCCGCCGCCACCCGGTTGGCCGCCGCATTCACCTGGGCATAGCTCAGCCTGAGGTCCTCGAAGACCACCGCCTCGGCCTCCGGAGTTTTGGCCGCCATCGCCTCGAAGGCGGCGTGAACGGTCTGCGTGGCATCATACTCCGCCCGCGTGGCGTTCCACCCGGTCAGCAGGTCGTCCCGCTCGTCCCCGGGCAGCGCCATGATCTCGCGCAGAGGCGTTCCGGCCTCGGCCTGAGCCATCCGGGTCAGGATGGTTTCCAGCCGCCGCACCAGAAGCCCGGTCGCCGCGGCGGCCAGTCGCGTGCGATCCACATGCAGACGCAGCCGGTCGCCGTCGCCATGCACCGTGACCGCCGTGCCCTCCAGGGGGGCGTCCTGCGCGCTCAGCGCCAGCTGTGGCCATGCGCGCCCGGTCAGGTCGGCGTCGCGCGCCATCAGATCCGCCGCAAACCCCGCCCTGCGCTCGACCAGCGCCCGTTCGCTGTCCAAAGCCGCCTCGAAGGCCCCGAGGTCATCCGCATCCGCACCGAGCCGCAAGGGCACCCACGGCGCGACCAACCCGTCGAGGCCCGCGTGCGCTGCGACCTGCGCGGCTCCGCGATAGGCCAGCGAGGCCTCCACCTGACCCGACGACATCGCGGCCCACAGCACCACCGCGACCTCGACCCGTGCCGGGTTCAGCCCGTGGTCCCGGCCCAACTCGATCACGTCCCAGTCAGGGGAGGCTCCGGCCCGCGTGGCCAATGGCAGGCGCAGCGGCACCATGTCCCGCAGCCGCGCGCGCCAGAACCCGTCGGCCCGCGCCAGGCGTCTGAGGCCGGCGTCGATCTCTTCGACGCGCCCGGCGCTGGGAACCGGCAGGACATCCCCCACCGCCACATATGCGGCCACGTCCAGCGGCGCACCATAGGCGCCCCGCAATCCGGTCAGCTTCAGCGCGCCGCCCGGCACCGCTACACCCAGCGCATCGCGGCCAACCTCGGCCACGCGCCCCGGACGGGCAGCCTCCGGCCCTTGCGTGAAGGTTGCCGTCTCCACCAGGCTGATTGTCCCCCCCAGATCCAGCTTGGCCGCACAGAGTGGGTTCCAGTAGCCCGAGAAATCCAGCGCGCGAACATTGCGCTCCAGCGCTTCGCCCGGCTGCGACAGGTCCAGAAGGCCCGCCGCCCGCGGCCTGTCCGCGGCGCCGTAACAGGTCCGGGCACCGTCCCCTTGCGGACGCGGTGCACGGCCCTCGGCCAGTGCCGCCATCACCTCCTCGAAACTCTCCATACCGGCGGCATAGTTGCGGGTGTTGAGGCTGTGTGCCGTCTCGGTCCCGGTGATCTCGAACTCGCGGGACACCAGCACCGCGCCCGTGTCGATCCCCGCCTCGATCATGTGCCAGGTGATCCCGTGCCTCACCTCGCCATTCAGCAACGCCCAGACCGGCGTGTTCAGCCCCGCATAGCCCGGCAGCGGCCCGTCGTGAAAATTCACCGCCCCGCGGCTGGCCAGACGCAGCACATCCGGCTTGAGAATTCGCAGGTTGGCGATGCTCAGTATCCAGTCGAACCGCTCTTCGCCCGCCAGCCCGTGCAGGCTCTCGGGAGCGCGCAGAACAGGCAGGCCCTCGCCTTTTGCCCAGGCCTCGACCCGCGCATCCCCGGTCACCACCGCGCGCACCGAATGCCCTGCCTCCAACAGCTGCGCACCGCAGCCTTGCGTAAGGCTTTCGTCACCGATCAGAATACAGGAAAACACACTCATTTCACATCCTCGGTCAAAGGCATCGGGGCTGGCACGCCGCGCGCGCGACGCCCCGCAAGACGGCGCAGGCTGTGGGCCAGAAGGTCGCGCAGAAAATGCGGCGGATCGCCCAGGGGCCGCCCCGAAAAGGGCTGCCGCAGCCGCCAGAGCGCAGCCCCCGAAATGCGCGCCACGGTGGCCAGCGCGGCATAGGCCCGGCCATGGGTCTTGGTGAAGTAATGCAGGCGCGACTCGAACCAGTAGCCCGGCGTGCGCACCCAGCGCTTCATGCCCGTACTGGCCGAACCCACATGCACCACGACACTGCCGGGCAGATACCAGACCTCCCATCCCGCGCGTTTCGCGCGTTGGCACAGGTCGGTCTCCTCGTAATAGAGGAAAAACGTCTCGTCGAACCCGCCGATGGCCTCCAGCATGTCCTGCCGCATTAACACTGACGCGCCCGCGCACCAGTCCACACGGGTTGCCTCTTCCGGGATCGGCAGCGGCACGACGGCGCGTTCCAGCAGCCGCGTGACGATACCAGTGCGCACCGCGCCCTCGAATTCGCCCGCGATGGAGGGAAAGCGGAATGCCGTCTCATGCGGCACACCATCCTCACCCCGGATGAAGCTGCCCGCCATGCCCGCGCGCGGGTGTGTTTCCAGGAAATCGACCAGACCGCTGATTGCGCCGGGCTCCGGGAAGGCATCGGAATTCAGCAGGTAGACGTAATCGGCCCGCCGCCCGTCGCTCAGCCCTCGCGCCATGGCGAAATTGTTGCCCGCTCCGAATCCGCCATTGCGCGGGCTCAGGCGCAGATGCACACGGTCCCACCCGCGTCGCGCCGCCAGGGCCTCGGCCAGCACCTTGTCCGAGCCATCGCCCGAGCCATTGTCGACCACGGTGATCTCGCCCGCGATGCCCTGCATGGCCGCGTGCGCGGCTTCGACCGCGCGCAGGGTCATCCGGGGCGTTCTGAAATTCAGGATCACGGTCTGGACAAGGGGTCGGGTCATGGCGCTCACTCCGCCGCCGTCCGGCCGGGCCAGAGCGCGGTCACATTGCCGTGCGGCCCGCGGGCATCCGCCTCCGCCAGTTCCGCCGCGATATGGCGCGCCAGCACGCTCACATTCGGCACCAGGACCATGCTGTCATGATCACCGGGCACCTCGATCACCACGATCCCGGGCGCATATTGCGTCCACTGGTTGTCGGCAAAGACATACTCCCGCGCGCGGCTCACATAATGGCCGCCCGACACCGCCCAATGCCGGTCCAGACGCGGCCGGAACAGCGTGATCGGCCCGTCCCAGGGTGCGGGATCATACGCCGCAACCGCCCGGCGGAAAGCCTGCTCGATCCCGGCATTGTCAAAGCCGCCGCTGTCGGGTGCTGCCTCGCCCGCCTCGGCGCGACGGCGCTTCTCGGCCTCCCAGTCCAGCCGGTTGCGGGCCCATTCGCCCAGATAGCCGACGCCCTTGCGGCGCAGCTCATGCAGCTTGATCAGAACCTTGTCGCGCAGGCCCAGCCCGGGCCGCACCGGCAAGGGCGTATCCAGCATGACCACCGCCGCGACCTCGTGACCCGCCCCGGCCAGCTGGCGCGCGATCTCGTAGGCCGTGATGCCGCCACCCGAGAACCCGCCGATCATGTAGGGACCTTCGGGCTGAATGTGCCGCATGTCTTCGATATAGGCCGCCGCCGCCTCGGGGATCGTCCCGTGCGGGGCCTCGTCGCCCACCAATCCGCGCGCCTGAAGCCCGTAGACGGGCCTCCCCTCGCCCAGAAGCGTGGCCAGGTGGCGCAGGTTCATCACATTGCCGAACATGCCCGCCACGATGAAGAACGGCGTGCCGCTGCCGCCCTGTCCGGAATGCAGCGCCACCGCATGCCTGAACTCTCGCGACTCTTCGGGGGCGGTCTCGGCCACGTCCCCGGCGTCCCCGGCAACGCCGCCGCGCGCCTCGATCCGCGCCGCGATGGCCCGGACCGTCGGCGCCTCGAACAGCACCGAGATCGGGAACTCCACGCCAAAGGCGCGTTTCACCTGCGCGAATAGCCGCACCGCCAGAAGCGAATGCCCGCCAAGATCAAAGAAACTGTCCTCGGCACCGATCTCCTCGATCCCCAGGATGCCCTGCCACAGCTCGGCCAGCGCCCCTTCCACAGGGCCTTCGGGGGCGACAAAGTCGCTGTCCAGATCGGGCCGCTCGAAACTCTGGCCGCCGCCGCCCGGCCGTGTCTCGACCATCCCCGCCTCGGCCCCGAGCGCCACGAGATCGAGCGAGGACACATAAATCTGGGCCGCGCCGGTCTCGAGCGCCCGGCGGAACGCCTCGCCGCCCTCATCGGGCGTGATCCCGCGCGCCACGTTGTGGATCAGTCGCGCCTCGGTCCTGCTCAGCGGGGCATGGGCCTCCGCCCCGCCGCGCAGGTCGCCGGCCGTCAACTGCGGCAGGGCAAATCCGCCCTGCGCCTCCAGTCGCCGCATCTGGAAATTCCCGATGTCGACATAGACCTCGCCATCTTCACCACACAGCGTGATGTCAAACCCCGCCATGTCGGCGGCGGCGCCCTCGCGCAGCACCACGTGGCTGACGATACGCTCCGGCAGGTCCCGCCAGACGCGGATCGTCGCATAGGACATGGGCACCCACAGATGGTCGGGCGCATAGCCGGGCACCAGCCCGATGGCCCACCCGGTGGCCATATCCAGAAGCGCCGGATGCAGGCGGTAGCCCTCCGCAAGGTCCCCGCGCGCGATCTCGGGCAGGCGCAGATGCGCAATGCCCTGCCCGTCGCCCATCGCCGCGCGCGTGACCACGTCCCAGCGCGGCCCGAACTCCAGATGCGCCTGCTGCGGCGAGCGGAACGGCATGTCGAGCGTCCGCCCGCAGCGCCGCGCGATTGCGCCGGGGTCGATGCGACCGGGCCGTGCACCGGGATCGAGCGGGGCCAGAACCGCCTCGGCGGTCGTGACCTGACCGCGCCGGCCCTCGGCCTCGGCGGCACCGCTCAGCGCGAAATGCAGCCCGTCGCGATCAGCGCGCAGCGTGATCTCGATCTCGCGCGTGCCCGTGACGGCCATCGGGCGCAGGAACATCAGGTCGCGAATTTCGAAGGGCGCGCAAATGCCCCGCGCCGCCAGCGCCTGCGCGGCCAGTTCCACCGTCCCGGTTCCGGGCAGGATCACCTGGCCGGTCCGCGTCCGGTGCTCGCTCAGCACCCAGTCGCGCGCGCCGTCCAGTTCGCCGAAAAGCACCCGCTCGGACCCGTGCTCTGCCCCCGCCTGGCGCAGCAGAGGCAGATCGAGCCGCATACGCTCCTGCTCGCGTGTTCCGGTCCGCGCGGCCACCGCATCGGCGGCCATGCCCGCTTCGGCCCAGACCCCCCAGTTCAGCGCCATGACCCGCGTTGCGCCGCCGGCACGCGACCGCGCATAGGCGTTGAGATAGGCATTGGCGGCGACATAATCGACCTGCCCCGCCGGGGTGATCGCGGTCGAGGTCGAGGCAAAGAGCACCATCAGCTCCAGCGCGCCATCCGCGAACACCTCTTCGAGCACACGCAGCCCGGTGATCTTGGGCGCCAGCACCGCCTGCATTGCCGCCGCATCCTTGGCCAGGATCGGCGCATCGTCGATATGGCCCGCCGCGTGCAGCACACCTGTCACGGCACCGAACTCGCCCCTCAACTGCCCGGCCACCTCCTGCATCGACAGCACATCCGTGACGTCGCCCTGCATCACCCGCAGCGTGCCGCCCAGCGCCTCGATCTCGCGACAGGCGCGCAGGGCCGCGGCCACCGGCCCCGTCCCGCCCGAGCGGTCCAGATAATCATCCCAGGTCTCGCGCGGCGGCAGACCCTTGCGCGACACCAGCGCGATATTGGCGCTGTAGTCGCGCGCCAGCATCCGCGCGATGCTCAGGCCCATTCCGCCCAGACCGCCGGTGATGAGATACGTCCCGCCCGGGCGCAACACGGCGCCCTTGCCCTCGACCTCGGGCAGTGTCACGGGCTTCAGCCGCGCCTCCAGCCGCCGCCCGTCGCGATGGGCCGCGCGCAGGTTCGCAGGCTCGGCCAGCACATCCTCGATCAGCGTATCGGCCCAGCTTTCAGCCAGTTTGCGCGGCAGTCGCCCGCGCGCGGCCCCCAAATCGGCGGGCAGGTCCACATGCGCCACGCTCACACCGGGAAATTCGCGCGGAATCACACCTACCGGCCCCGCGACCGTGGCCTTCTCGGGCCAGCGCAGCGCCTCATCCGCGACCTGCGTCGCGCCGTTGGTAAAGACCGCAAGGTGACAGGTCTCGGGCATCTCGACCCCGCCCATCGCCTGCGCCAGGTAGACAAGGCTGAAAAAGCCATGCTCCATGTTGCGGTCAAAGAAACTGCCGCCGGGGCGGAAACTCTCGCCCGCCGTCACACCCCAGAAATGCGCGATCCGCTCGGGCAGCGCGCCCTGCCCGGCCAGCGCGGCCATCAGCGCGTCATACCCGTCGCGCCCCACTTCGGGGGCCAGCATATACGCGTCCTCGCCCCGGTACAGGAAACTGTCGCCCGATGTCACCGTGGATACGCGGTGCCCCATGGCGCGCAGCCGCTCGACCACTGGCGTGGCCAGCCCGGCCTCGTCGACAAAGACAAGCCATGATTGCGGGGGCGCGGCTCCGGCTCCGGCTCCGGCCGTGGCTCCGATCGCTTCGGCGTCACAGTCGGCATAGGTCGGCACCCAGGCCTCGCGGTAGCCCCAGTCGGTCATGTCCTCATGCCGGGCCACCTCGATCCGGTCCGGGCCCTGCACAACCGCTCCGGGCTCGATGAAGTACCGCGCGCTCTGGAACTGATAGGTGGGCAGCACCACGCGATTGCGCCGCGCCTCACCCCAGATCTGGTCCCAGTCCGCCTCGACTCCCGCCGCCCAGAGCCGTCCGATGATACGCAGGAAATGCTTGTCGTCGGGCGTCTTGTCCTCGGGGTGGCGCAGCGAACTGAGCACCTGCCCGGGCTTCACCGCGGCCTGCATCTGCGCCAGCGCGCTCAGCGCCTTGCCGGGCCCCACTTCCAGGAACACCCGGTTCGGCCGCGCCGCCAGATGCGCCATGCAGTCGCCGAACCGCACCGTGTTGCGCAACTGCCCGACCCAGTAGTCGGGATCGGTGGCCTGCTCGGGCGTCATGGCGACGCCCGTCCGGTTCGAGATCACCAGCCGCGCGGGCGCCTTCAGATCAAGGTTTTGCAGGAACGCACGATACTCGGCCAGAATCGGCTCCAGCATCCGCGAATGCGCCGCGATGTCGATGGCGATGCGCTGGAACTCGATACCCCTGGCGCTCAGGATGTCGGCCAGCCGCGACAATTCCGCGTCCGGTCCGGATACCGCACAGAGATCGGGCGCGTTGACCGAGGCCATGTCCAGCCCCTCGCCGATCAGCGCGCGCAATTCGTCCTCGGGCAGCGACACGCTCAGCATCCCGCCCGCCGGCACCGTGTCGAAAAGCCGCCCGCGCAGCAGAACCAGGTCGATGCAGTCCTCGAAGCTCATCACACCCGCCAGGCACGCCGCCGTGTTCTCGCCCATCGAATGGCCAACCATGGCCGCCGGCGTAACCCCCCAGCTTTCCCACAGCCTGGCCAGCGCCAATTCCACGATCATGATCAGCGGCAACTGTACCGAAGGCCGGTGCAGCGCCTTCTCCGCCGCGGCCCGGGCGTCCTCCTGCCTGGCCGGGTCCACGCCGCCGTTGCCGCTGTCCGGCAACCAGAGCGCCCGGATGTCATAATCCAGCTGCGCCTCAAGATGCGCCAGACCGCGGTCCATCCATTCGGCAAAGACCGGCTCGGTCTCATAAAGCCCGCGCGCCATGTCCGTGTATTGCGCGCCGCCGCCGGGAAACATGAAGACCACGTCCGTGTCCGCACCCAGATATTCATGCGAAAAGACGCGCGTTCCGTCGCCCTCCTCCAGCAGCCTGGCCGCCTCTTCATGGCTTTCGGCCACCAGCACCCGGCGCTTGTCGAACCCCGCGCGCCCGGTCTTGAGCGTATAGGCCACATCCGCCAGCGGCACCTCGGGATGTGCCCGCAGAAAAGCGGCGAGCGCTCCGGCGTTGCCGTCCAGCGCGCCTTTGGATTTTGCCGACAGGGGCAGAATGTGAAACGGCCAGTCGGACGGCTCCGACGCGGCCCGCGCGGGCGCCTGCTCGATCACCGCATGGGCGTTGGTGCCGCCCACACCCAGCGAATTCACCCCCGCCCGGCGCGGCACCGCGCCCCCGGGCCAGTCGCTCAGCCGGTCATTCACGTAGAACGGGCTGCCCTCGAAACCGATCGCCGGGTTCGGCGCCTCGTAGCCCAGGCTCGGGGCCATCTGCCCGTGATGCAGGCTCAGACAGGTCTTGATCAGGCTCACCACGCCCGCCGCCGTGTCCAGATGCCCGATATTGGTCTTGACCGACCCGATGCCGGTGCGCGCCCGCTCGGCCGGCCCGAAGGCCTCGGTCAATGCGGCCACCTCGATGGGATCGCCCAGATAGGTGCCGGTGCCGTGACACTCGACATAGCCGATGCTCCCGGGCGCGACACCCGCATCGCGCAGCGCGGTCTGAACCGCCTCGGCCTGACCATCGACACTGGGGGCCAGATACCCGGCCTTCGCGGCGCCGTCATTGTTGATGGCCGATCCCTTGATGACCGCCCAGACATGATCCCCGTCCGCCACCGCATCCTCAAGCCGGCGCAGCGCGACAGCGCCCGCGCCCGAGCCGAACACCGTGCCCGCCGCGCGATGATCGAAGGCGTGGCAATGCCCGTCCGGACTGAGTATCTCGTTTTCCTTGTAGAGATAGCCCCGCCCCTGCGGCAGCTCGATCGTGACGCCCCCCGCCAGCGCCATGTCGCACTCGCCCCGCATCAGGGCCTGGCGCGCCTGGTGCACGGCCACCAGCGAGGTGGAGCACGCGGTCTGGATGTTCAGGCTCGGCCCCCTGAGGTCGAAAACATGGCTCACCCGGGTGCTCAGGAAATCCTTGTCATTGCCCGTGTGGCGCAACAGGAACATGCCCACATCGTCCACCAGATCGGGGTTCGAGCAGATGTTGAAATAGAAATAGCTGCCCATGCCGCAGCCCGCATAGACGCCGATCCGGCCGGGGAAGTGTTGCGGCACGTGGCCTGCCTGCTCCATCGCCTCCCAGCTGACTTCGAGGAACTTGCGGTGCTGCGGGTCGAGAATGGCCGCCTCCTTGGGACCGAAACCAAAGAACTCGGGATCGAAATGGTCATAGCCCTCCAGCAGAGCCGAAACCTTGACATAATTGTCCTGGGCGAGCTTCGCCGGGTCCTCTCCGGCGGCTTTCAGTGCCTCGTCATCCTGCGGGGTGATGCTTTCCACACCGTCCGCGAGGTTGCGCCAGAACCCGTCGACGTTCTGGGCGCCCGGCACTTTCAGGGCCATCCCGACCACGGCTATATCACTGCCCCGGCCGGGCATTTTGGCACGATCACTCATGTAACAACTGTCTCCAGAACGCGACATCGGTGCGAGAAGGGCATCCTTCTTCTACCCCATGCTGCCAAACGCTCGAAACAGCCAGCTTGGTCACACATGAGTAACCGGCCTCAAGCTTTTGATTTTGGTCGAGTAATTTTTTGCCACAGTTCTGCCACAATCACACGCTCAGGCGACAAACCACAAACGGGAAACAAATTGGTCACCTCCGGAGAACAATAGCAAGTTTCGCCCCGCCCGGCGAATCATTGGCGATGCTGACGCAGGGTCAGGATTTCCGCGTCCCTGAGGGCAGAAGCTCACAGAACCGTGCGGCCCTGCCGGTCGGGGGTGTCGGCCAGAACCGTGCGCCGGGCCTTGTCCCGCGCGCCGCCATCCGGCGCGGCCTGCCGCGCTCGCAAGGCCTCGGCATGGCCCCACACGGCCCCCGCCACCAGCCAGGTGTAGGGCGTAAGGATCGCGTTCAAAAGCATGTCCACAAGCGTGATCGCCAGGATCAGCGCCATCGCCCCGGCATAGATGCCGCCCGCCTCCCTTGCGCCCCGCCGGGCGCGCCAAAGCATGAAGAGCGGCACCGCCAGCAGGCCCATCTGGCTCAGGTATCCGACCCATCCGAACGTGCCAAAGACGATGATCCACTCGCCATCGGGAATCGAGATGATCTCGCCCGTCTGCATGTCGCGCACCAGGTTGCGACCCCAGCCGCCCCAGCCGAACAGCCATTTCTCATGGGCCCGCTCCAGCAGTATCTCTTCATTGTCGAACCGGTAGCCCAGCGATTGCGCGCGCTCCGGGTTGATCGCCTCGGCCTTGGCCATGATCCACTCCAGCGGCACCCAGCCGTTGTCGCGCAGGATCGGATACAGCACCGCGATCCCCGCCATGACAATCGCCACACGCAGCAGCAGCCGTTCACCCGCCAGCAGGATGACCGGCACCAGCAGCAGCGCATAGGCAAGGGAGGCCAGGCTCTTGCTCAGCACCAGAACGAAGAAGAGATACAGGGCCGCGGCAAAGTACCTGGCCTTCTCGGGCCCCTCCGCCGCGCGTCCCAGCGCCACCGCCGACACCACGGCGGTCATCATGAAGAACGCCAGCCACAGCGCATGTGGAAGAAAGACGATCGGCCGGAACCCGCCATCGCGCATCATCTGCTGGAAATCATGCTGAAAGAACCCGTAGACCCACACGTTGATCTGCGGACTCAGGCGTATTTCGATCAGCGACGGCACCGTGTAGACCAGCCCGCCGAGCATCAGCGCCAGCAGCAAGTCGCGCAGCCCTTGCTGACTGGACAGGAAATTTCGTGCCAGGAAAAACGGCATCAGAACAATGATTTGCCCGGACACGACCGAGAAAAGATCGATCCAGCCCAGCCCGGGAATGCTGGCGGTGACAAAGCTGATCGGCTCGGTCGTGCCCAGGATGGTGAACTGCATCGGATCGCCATTGCTCAGCACCGTCGGCACCACGCCCAGCACGAACCCGACAAGCAGGATGCGCATGGTCCAGGTGCCCGGCCAGAACGACATCGGCCTTTTCAGATAGAACAGCACCAGCACAAAGACGGCAATATTGGGAATCGAAATCTTGTTCATGTCCGGCACCAGCGGCAGGTCGAACTCGGCCACCGGCGGCAACAGAAGATAGCCCGCCAAAACCGACCAGATGATCGCGCGCTCCATCGGCAAACGCCGGAACAGAACCAGGCAGACCACCGGCCAGAGGATCAGCATGAGATATGCCAGAGCATTGGGCATGAAAGGCGCCTGCGTGTTCATGCGCCGCATTGGGCGCGGGTCTCGGTCTGCTTTGGCCGGGACATTATCACGCCCGGGCAGAAAAGTCGCGCCCTGGCCGGGACCGCAGCGGAAACGGTGTTTTTTCTTTGCCCATATGCATCACCGCGCTATTGCGCTCCCGAGGGGCCAGAGGGAAGGCGCGCGTGAAGCTTCGCATCAAGAGCCACGAGGTCGACATCAACATCGCCGACAGGGATACGCTCTGGGCGGCGATCCGCGCGCGGCTGGGGAATGGCGACGGGTTTCGCCTGGCCACGCTCAATCTCGATCACGTCGTCAAGATCCGCGACGACGCCGGGTTTGCCCGGGCCTATGCCGCGCAGGATTTCGTCGTCGCCGATGGCCGCCCCATCGTCTGGCTCTCGCGCCTGGCGGGGCGTCCCGTCACGCTGATGCCCGGATCGGACCTCGTGGTGCCGCTGTGTCAACTGGCGGCGGACGAAGGCTGGCCCATCGCGATGATCGGCAGCACGGACGAGGCGCTCCAGGGGGCCGCCCGGATGCTGTGCCGCACGGTGCCGAAACTTCAGATCGCGCACAGCTTTGCCCCGCCCATGGGGTTTGACGTCTCGGGGGATGCAGGTCGCGCCGCGCTCAAATCGCTTGCCGCGTCGCCCGCCCGGCTCTGTTTTCTTGCCCTCGGCGCGCCCAAGCAGGAGGTGCTGGCCATGCGCGGGCGCGAACTGGCCCCGCAGGTGGGGTTCGCCTCGATCGGCGCGGGGCTGGATTTCCTCTCGGGCCACCAGATCCGCGCGCCCCGGATCATGCGCGCCCTGGCGCTGGAATGGCTCTGGCGCGCGCTCTCCAGTCCGCGCCGCCTGATCCCGCGCTTCGTGAAATGTTTCGCGATCCTGCCGGGGCTGGCCCTGGACACCCTGCGCCATCGCGGCCGCTGACCGCAGGTTCACTTGTACTCGATCAGCCGCGCCCCGCGCCCCGTGATCCGGCCCAGCCAGTAGCCCAGAACCCCCTGCGCCTCGGCGAACTTTCCCAACACGTTGAAAACCGCCCATTCCAGCGAACCTTGCCGCCGCCACAGCCGGACCACCTGCGCGGGGTAGATCAGCCACAACAGCGCCGCCCATCCCGAGATCAGCAGCGCCAGCAGCATCGCCAGCGGCAAAACGAGGCCCCAGATCAGCGCCCGCCACGTCTCGGCCACCCAGTGGCGTTCGGGGCCCGCCCGGTGCCCCGAGGCCGCCTCGGCATAGGCATGTCCGGCCCGCCGCGTGCGCCGCCACCATTGGCCAAATGTCGTCATCGCCGCGTCATGCCCGGTCATCTCGGCGTCCAGCCGCCAGATGCGCCAGCCCGCCCGGCGCAAACGCAGACAAAGCTCGGGTTCCTCGCCCGCGATCAGGCTGGCGTCAAACCCGCCGACCTCGTCAAAGGCCGCCCGGCGCACCAGCGCATCCCCGCCGCAGGCCGTTGCCTCGCCTGTGGGCGTATCCCATTCGATGTCGCACAGGCGGTTGTAGACGCTCGTTTCCGGGTGCAGTTCGCGCCGCCGGCCACAGACCAGTGCAAGGTCGGCATCCTCCTGCAATGCCGCCAGTCCCGTGGCGACCCAGTCCCGCGCCACCACGCAATCGCCATCCACGAACTGCACGCATTCCGCGCCCGGCCCCAACGCCGCCACA
>Ga0316205_10001431_pt1 | contig 29959 bp, 27 predicted proteins | sample 3monthpyrite_MG_FD_204941 | JGI IMG/M metagenome (GOLD analysis project Ga0316205, IMG submission 204941) | Microbial mat bacterial communities from mineral coupon in-situ incubated in ocean water Damariscotta River, Maine, United States -... | ecosystem: Environmental > Aquatic > Marine >...
CAACATGTCATTACGATCAAGCAACAGGTGTTGAACGGTGATCGTGGCGGCCAGGTCGCGGTCATGTGCCTGCACATATTGGGCCGCTTGTTCGGTGGTGATATGTTCCATCACGACGCGCAAGCCGGGCGTGGCGCGGCGGACCGGATCGAGCACACGGTCGATGAACACCGCCTCTCGGTCAAAGATATCAATCTCGGGGTCGGTGACTTCGCCATGCACACAAAGCGGCAGACCGATCTGGGCCATGCGCTCAAGCACCGGGCGGATCGTATCAAAATCGGTGACACCGCTGGACGAGTTGGTGGTGGCGCCGGCGGGATATAGCTTGACCGCCTTGACCAGCCCGGCCCGGACCGCGCGCTCAACATCGTCGGGGTCGGTTTCTTCGGTCAGATAGAGCGTCATCAACGGGTCAAAATCCGATCCCGCAGGCAGGGCCGCCATGATCCGGTCATGATAGGCTTGGGCGTCAGTGGCGGTGATCACCGGGGGCACCAGATTGGGCATGACGATCGCACGGGCAAAATGACGGGTGGTTTCGGGCAAGACCGCGCGCAGCATGTCGCCGTCACGCAAGTGCAGGTGCCAGTCATCGGGGCGGCGTATGGTCAGTGAATTTGTCATGGCGCCTGTGGCCTACACAATCTGCCCGCAAAGGGCCAGATGGAAACCGGGGCGATCAGGCAGATTTCGCGGGAAGCGCGCGGCCTTCCTTTGCCAATTGGTTTTCGGCGTGGGTCAATTGACGACGAAATCGGGGTGTGTTGATCCGATTGAGCACCGACCGGCACATCAGACCGGACAGATATGGACGACGCTGGCTTTCCAGGTGTCCCAGCAGGCGGCGCAGATAGGGCAGGTAGGCGCGGCGTTGGCGCAGGGCTGCGTGAAATATGGCCGGGCGCAACCGGCCGGCCATGGCCATTTGCATCAGCCCGTCCAACAAATTCATCCGGCGCAGGAAAAGCTCGATCTGACCGCCCAGATGGCGACACCGCACGCGCTCAATATGGGTGCCGTGAAACAGCGCGGCATGCACCGCGTCAATCGCCACGGTCGGATCGAACAAGATGTGCACCTGAGCGGCGGCTTCACACATATCCGGTGCAAAGCCGAAGCGCGAGGTGAAATCCTGACGGCGGGCCGAGGCAAAACGTTTGTCCCAGCCGGCAATCTCCGGGTCGAGCGTCGCCATGGGGCTGATTGCGACCACTGTCGCACCGGGCGCGGCAACGCTATAGGCCGCAGCCGCATAGCCACAATTCTTGCTGCCGTAGAAAACCACCTGATCGAATTTGTCGAAGAAATCCTCGTCAATCAGACGATCAAAATATTGATAAATTGCAGGGTGGCGAAACCAGCTTTCGCCATGACCCAGAATACACAATTGCGACCAGCCGTGATTTTCTGCCAATTCCCATCCCAGCGGCACGTCACGCTCGCTGTCGTTGCGCACACTTTCAACGGTTTCGAAAGTGACCAGAAGTTTGGGGCCGTTTTCGATGAGAATGGCCGAATGGTCCGGGCCGAGAGGTTCAAAATCGCCATGATCCAGCGCGATGTCTTCGACAGAGTCCAGCCATTCGGCAAGGCTCAGTCCGAGCGCCGGGTCGATCATGGCCGACAATCGCTTGGGTGTCATGACGTCAAAACTTTCAAACCACATGCAGCACGCAGCCCCCAGACTGCCGCAGATTGCAGTTTAGGGGCGGGACGGGGCCGCGGGCAATGCAATTGCGTGTCATGGCCGCTTGTGCAGGTGCAATCGTGGTGAACTGTTTCCGAAACGGAATTAGTCTTGGCTCTGATTGCCAATTTTAGCAAATCTGTACAGCTCTTGCGCGGCTTTGATCGACAAGGGTTGCGCCCCGGGCGTCATCAGCAATCGCCCGAACAGGGCGCGGAAAGGCTCTTGCTGCATCAGCGATTCGAACCTGTGCCGGCGCCAGGTGACAGCCTGCGCGTGCAATGCACCAAGTTGGTCATCCGCATGCCATCGCTTCAGGTATTCAGCGCGTTTTTCGGCCAGCGCGGCAATGGTTGTGTCCTGCTCGATGTTCCAATTGCGTTCGACCCAATAGTCCATCCCCAGGCGGTCCGCATCATGGACGGCCCGTCCGCGATCGGCCTTGACGACATAGCTCTGCATGGCCCCCAATGGATAATGGTTGAGCTGCGCCAAGGCGTAATTGTCGCGCCCGAAGGGCGAAAATATCTGTTGGCGCTGAAATTTTTCAGGCAAGAGACGCCCCGAGCCATCGCGCCAAAGCGCACCATCTACGCGAGCCTTGTCAGGGTTTTTGGGGCGATGGACGCCCAACTTCTGATACATGCCGTTGTTGCGATACAGCGTCTTGAACATGGCCGCGCGCCAGGGCCAATGCAGGATTGAGGGCGCTGCCATGGTGAATTGATCGAGCAAGGGCGCGTCGATGAAATCGGTGATCCCGGCATTGCCGAACAGACGCCAGGTCAAAGCGATGGCATCGGCGTCAGGCAGGGCCGCGACCAGATCGCCCAACTGGCGCTGGCCCAGATGAATGTTGACGAATTCATCAATATCCAGCGTCATGATCCAATCGGCCCCGGCCAGGGCAGGGTGTTTGTCGGCCCGTTTCAGACCTGCCCATTGCACGCCCCCGTCATGGGGCCCGGGATTGGGTAAATGGTGGAGCTGGCCCAGTTCCTGTAACCGGTCCAGCATGCGATCCGTGCCATCGGTGCAATCGTTTGATAACACAAGAAAATCGGTAAAACCCGTGACGCGGTGGTGGGCCAGCCATTCCAGCAGAAACGCGGCTTCGTTTTTGACACACAGGACGGCCAGCGCGCGCATCAGCTTTCCATATCCAGTGCCAGCGCATAGGCCACGCGTTCCATCGGGTCGAGATGCATGTCGCGGGCATTTCGATACAGGTCCTGAAACTCCGGATTTTGGTGCAATTCGGCTGCCTTTGCCTGATGCCAGGATACCGCGTCATCGTGCAATTTGGTCAGGCTCGTGTCTTGCAGCAAGCGCGCCATCTCGGCGCGCAGCCTTGGCAGATTGCGCTGAATCGTCAGGTCCTTGTGGTCGGACCAATCCATGCGGATCCAGTAGTTCAGGCCGATTGATCGATCGACATGCAAGGCCCGTCCGCGTTGGCGCTTGATCAGGAAACTGTCGGCCGATCGCAATGCGTAGTGGTTCAACTGGATCAGGTCATAGCCGATTGTCTTGACCTCAGAGCGCCAGCCCTTGTCCTTGATCTCGGGCTTCATCACCTGACCCGACCCGTTGACCCAGACCACATCTTCGCGCCGATCTTCGCGCAGCTTGTTGGGCCGGTGGCACGAAATCTTGTCATAGGCGCCGATGTTTTTCATCATGGTCTTGAACCCCCAGACGGTGTGCGGCTTGGGGCAGTATTTGGGTGCACAGGTATCGAACTGGCCAATGACTGGGGCGTCCACGAACCGGTCGATCCGGTTGTTGCCAAACAGTCGCCAGGTCATGGCGACATTGGTTGCCTCAGGGACCATCGCCAGAAATTCGGGCAAGGTGCCATTGCCGGTGCGCACGTTGATAAACTCATCCACATCAATGTGGATGATCCATTCCGCATTCTTGATGACTGGCTCTTTGAGCGATTGGTTCAGGGCGAATTGCTGCGGGGAATTGCCCCGCCACTTGTCATTGTTGCGGTGCTGGACCATGCCCAATTCTTGCAGACGATCCAGAATTTCCGACGTCCCGTCGTCACATCCGTTGGTGTAGATCAAGAAGTTGTCGATACCGATTGCGCGATGATAGGCAACCCATTCGATGATATAGGGCCCCTCGTTTTTCATGCAGCCGACCACCACATTGCCGCTGGAGCCCTTGGACAATTTTCGCGGCGGCGTCGGCGTGTAAGGGGCGGCCAGTTCGGCCTCGTTGACGCGGCCAATGTCGTTGTGCGGTGCGAACCGGCCACCTGAAAGCTTGGCGTAGTTCTGCTGGGCCAGTTTGGGCAGCACCGTGGCAGGCTGAGGTGCGGTGCCGGGCGGGCGCGCGCGGGCCTTGGCCTCTGTCTTGTGGGCTTCTTTCAGACGCGGCAAAAACGCCGCCATATATTGCGAGGCCCGAAACCCGTTGGTGGGTGCCGGTTCGACAAAGGTTGGCGCTTTTTTGGGCGGGGTGAGACATGTCTTGAGCTGCGGAAATATTGCCACCAGGTCTTTGTTGCCAGCCGTGAAATGGGTGCTGACGGGGTGCAGCGCGCCATCGGCTATTGCCGGGCCTTCAATTGTCGTGTGACCCAACAAGCGGCGGCGCAACTGCCGTGGGATCACCAGGCCGGTTTGCATGGCCAACCCCATCATCTGATTGATCTGCCTTGCCCGCGCCAAGGTTTCGGCAGACGGCATCTCAGGCGCGGATGCGGGTTTCACATTACCCAATGGGCTATCAATATCAAAGGCTTGCGCTACAATTTTGGTAGCATCAGATGCGTAGAATTGCGCCTCATCATAGGGCAGGAAAGTGACCTGTGTCGGCCCGAATACAGATTGCCAAAATCCCAGCAACGCCCGATAGTCCAGCCAAAACGGCGGGGATTGCACCTCGGGCATGGCGTTGATCGCGGGTTCAATACCGCGCCCAAGCGCTATGGCGGCGTCAAACCAATCGGGTGCGGCACTCAATTCCAGCTCTTCGTCCAGGCCGGTCTGGCGCCCCTCGAAAACCTGTTCGGCGTAGTTGCGCAGCGCGACACGCGCCTGCGCCTCGACATGGGCCACGATCCTGATCGAATTGGCCATCGGGGCCAAAAGGTCGAACAGACGCTGCAATTCCGATGGGCGCGACAACCAGGCAAGTTGCGTGGCGGAAATGATCACTTTTTGAGGATTAGAAGCCTCGATTTCGGCAGCCAGTTTTTGCGTCACTTCCTGACGGAGCCGGTCTTGGGCCTTGAGATCGGCATGACCGCGATGCCATCTGAGAGGGTCGATGTGATCAGGGTCACTGACGGCCATATACAGGCGCGTATGGTTTTTTCGCCCAGCCGAACGCGGGATCAGCACCTGATTTTTGGCAAGCAAGGCGCGTTTTTCATCGAGAATGTCCTGCAGGCGGGCACCCCCGCATTCCGGCAGGCCGATGTGGACGTAGATGTCCGGGCGTTGGCTCATGCCGCAACCCCATTGGCCAGTTCGGCCATCGCCGCCAGTTCACACGGCGGGGTTTGTGGGGCCGCCATCAGTTTTGCGCGCAACTCGGCAAAGGCAGGGTCTTTGTTCAGCGCGGCGATCTTGGCCCGGTGACGTGCCACCGTGACCTTGTGCAGATCGTCAATGCCGGGCAATTTCTTGAGCGAGGTGATTTCCTTTTTCAGCGCCGACAAATGCCGCAAGATGCTCTGGTCGTGATGGGCCGCATCATTTCGATCACGCCAATAGCTGTCGTCAAAAAAGCGGAAGTCGCGGTTGGCATCGCCGCGGTCTGATTTGACCAGATAACTGTCCAAAGAGCGCAGCGCATAGTGGTTTATCGTGGCCAGCTTGCGCGCGCCGCGTGCGCGGTAGCCGAATTGACGTTTCTCGCCCTCGTTCACCAGGAACCTGTTTGGCACCTTGCGGCCAGAGCCGTCGGTCCATTTTGGATATTGGTCGCGCGCCATGTCGTCGGGCAAATAGGGGCGGTGGACACCGAAATAGCCCGCAGGAAAGGTCGGGCGCAGCAGGGTTTTGACTTCGATATCAAATCGGTCGCACCAGATGTCGGGGTTATGGGAATGCTGAAACTGAGCGATGATTGGTGCATCCTCATAGGTCTCGATACCGTTGTTCGCGAAATACTGATGGGTGATTGAAATGGCGTCGGGGTTGCCACATGCATGGATCAATTCAGGCAGGCTGCCTGTGCCGCAATGGATATTCAGGAATTCATCGACATCGGCATTCCATAGCCAGTCTGCCCCGGTCACGACGGGATGCTTGCGCGCATGACGCAACGCCTCTAGCTGGAATTTACGTCCTTTGGCGGGGTTGGGCAGATGGGTGATCACGCCTTGTGCATCCAGCGCGTCCAGCAAGGTGTCGGTGCCATCGTCGCAATCGTTGGAGTAAAACAGAAAATCCTGAATGCCGATCACGCGGCCATAGGCGATCCATTCCAACACGAATGGCCCCTCATTCTTGACGCAGGTAACGGCGGTGATTTTCATCGGCGCCCGACGGCGGCGCCTGAAATGATACGGCGCCCTTCTTTCTTGATCCGGTTGAAGGCAATGCCTTTGTCGTCGGAGAAACTGCGCATGGCCGATTTCATGTCCCGAAATCGCGGAATGTCCCATTCGCCGGGATCCGGACCCAGACCCACATCGTGGATCATCTTGGCCAGAATGGGAAAATCAATCTCGCCGAAACTATAGCGGCCGGGCCGGGATTTGTGCTCTGGCACCCAATCCGCGGCAATGGCATCAAACACCACCGGGTCAATGCCGGCAAATGCGCGCAATTGTGTGCGTATCGACTGGAAGACCTTGGAATTCCTGCGCAAAATGATGCCGGCGCGTTGTTTGGGTTTGCCAACAAAGCCAAACAGATGAAAGGCCGATCCATCCAGCCCGATTACCTGGGTTGCGGCCCGATAGTGGGCCACTTGCTCGCCTATTGTCAGTTCCTGGGGGTGCAGCGTTGTATAGCCGTCACGCTCCAGGCTGCGTTCAATGGCCTGTTCATGCAGAGCGCTGCCTTCCATACCGCCCAGCGCCGATCGGGACAGATACAGGCGTTCAGGCCCATCGGCGGCAATGTCGGTGGCGAAATTATTGGCGAAATAATCGCGAAACAGATCCGTGCCGGTGGCAATCGCGCCCAACCCAAATCCCTGACCCGGCACGATCAGCTGTTCGACCTGGGTGGGCGTTTCAATGATCGTGATGGGCAGATCAATGCCCAACAATTGGAAAAAGGCCCGCTGGTAGGCCTTGATCTCCTGGGCGCGGCCGGGACGTTTGGGAATGAAGATGATGCTTTCGGGCATCTGGTCGAGATGGTCCAGCGCCCAGAGCCGGGCCAGACTTTCCACCATGAAATGCCCGAAATGTGACCAGATTTGCCCGGCAAACAGGTGCGAGCCTTCCAGGACTTCGGGTGCGGCCTCGGGTGGCTGTGGCGCGACCATCAGGGCGCGACGCCCCCGCCATGTGGCCGAGAGATCGACAAAGGAGCCGTTGGATTTCAGGACGCCGCATTCCTGCACAAGGTCAGACACCTCGGGTGGCATCACAATGGCGTTGTCCAGGATTTCCACAGCCGACGACCAGCCGCCCTCCGGGGACGGGGGCAATCCGGTTTCATAGGTCTGCGTCAAAGCGCTCATCTGCCAATCCTCAATCAGCCCGATCTTTCTTGTCGGGTCTCATTGTTTTCGGCATAGCCTAATAATTGGTTCCAGGCAAACATTTGCGCCCGTTTTCATCAGTCAAAAAGCGCGAAAGCTCATGGATTTTGCGGCCTCATGCCCTTAGAAAAATGCCTGAAGCCCGGTCTGCGCGCGCCCGAGGATCAATGCATGCACATCATGCGTGCCCTCATAGGTGTTGACCGTCTCCAGGTTCATCATGTGACGGATCACATGAAAGTCCTGGCTGATGCCGTTGCCGCCGTGCATGTCACGCGCATGACGCGCGATTTCCAGCGCCTTGCCGCAATTGTTGCGTTTGATCATGCTGATCATTTCCGGTGCGGCCTGGGCGTTGTCCATCAATTGGCCAACACGCAGGGCGGCCTGAAGCCCCAAAGTGATTTCGGTTTGCATGTCGGCGAGTTTTTTCTGGAACAATTGGGTTTGCGCCAACGGGCGGCCGAATTGTTTGCGATCCAGCCCATACTGACGCGCGCCATGCCAACAAGCCTCGGCGGCGCCCATGACGCCCCAGGCGATGCCAAAGCGGGCGCGATTCAAGCAGCCAAACGGGCCTTTCAGCCCTTCTACATTGGGCAAAAGCGCCTCTTCGCCCACCTCGACGCCATCCATGACGATCTCGCCGGTGACCGAGGCGCGCAGGCTGAGTTTTCCGGCAATCTTGGGGGCGCTCAGGCCCTTCATGCCCTTTTCAAGGATGAATCCACGGATCTTGCCGCCATGCGCGTCGGATTTCGCCCATATCACAAAGACATCGGCGATTGGCGCGTTCGAGATCCACATCTTGGTGCCGGTCAAACGATAGCCGGTGGCGGTTTTCTCGGCTCGGGTCTTCAGTGAACCGGGGTCGGAACCTGCGTCCGGTTCGGTCAGCCCAAAACAACCAATAAGTTGTCCACTGGCCAGTCCGGGCAGGTATTTTTGATGTTGTTCTTCGCTGCCATAGGCCTTGATCGGGTAGATCACCAAAGAGCTTTGCACCGACATCATCGAGCGATATCCGCTGTCCACCCGTTCAATTTCACGCGCGATCAACCCATAAGCGGTATAGCTGGCCCCCAGACCGCCCAGGCTTTCGGGCAAGGTGACGCCCAGCAACCCGGCTTCGCCCATTTCGGAAAAAATCTCGGGCGCGACCACTTCATTTGCATAGGCGTCGGTTATCCGGGGCGCGAGATTGCTGGCGGCAAAGCCGGCCGCGGCATCGCGCAGCATGCGTTCATCCTCGCCAAGCTGGGTTTCAAGGTAGAATGGATCGTCCCATTGGAACGTGCCCAGATCGGGGGATTCGCTGGCTGCCATGCTGTCCTCTTGTGGTGAAAACGTTGATAATCACCGATTACCTGATCGCAATGCGCAAGGTAAAGCGTGATTGTTGCAGATGCTACGAATTGCCCGCATGCAGCAATTTTTGCAAAAAAAAGGCCGGGCAGAGCCCGGCCAAGTCCAACAGGGAGGTGAAGCCGATGAGAGCTACGTCAATCATCGACCTCAAGGAACACTTAGGTTCTCAAATCCGTCGGATCAAGAAAAAGGTGCATCATCGTGGCGCAAAGCCGCTATGCGTTGCGCGCATACCGCACCCAACCCTAGAGGGCCTTTTTTTCCTTCTTCCGGGTTTTCGCAATCTCGTCCATCACGAAATCCCGGAAGGCGGCAATTCTTTTTGATTGCCGCAGTTCCTCTGGATAGGCAAGAAAAACGGGCACTTCATGGCTTTGGAAGTCGGGCATCACACGCACGAGTTCGGCGGATGTGTCCTTGATGTAATTGGGCAGAATGCCTATGCCCAGATCATTCAACACCGCCTGCAACACGCCAAAGTAATTATTCACCGTCAGCAGATGCGGCATGTCATGGCTCAGGATTTCCTGCACCATTGTGGCCCCGGCCTTGACCTGCGTCGAGCTGGGGTTCTGGCAGATCAGCCGGTGTTGGGCCAGTTGATCGAGGTTTTTCGGCTCGCCGTATTTTTCAAGATAGGATTTTGTGGCGAACAGATGCATGCGCACGGTCATCAGGCGACGGCGGATCAGATCTGCCTGGCTGGGTTCCTTCATACGGATGGCCACGTCGGCTTCGCGCATCGGCAGGTCCAGCACGTGTTCTTCCAACATCAGGTCGATCTTGAGGTCTGGATATTTGGCATAGAGATTGGCCAGACGCGGCGCCAGCCACAAAGACCCAAAGCCGATCGTTGTGGTTACACGCAATTCGCCAAAGACTTCTTCCTCGCTGTCGCGAATTCGCGCGGCGGCGGCATCCAGGCGTTTGTTCATCGCGCGCGTCGCATCGAACAGCAATTCGCCTTGTTCGGTCAGAATCAGTCCGCGCGCATGACGGTGAAACAGCGTTGTGTTCAGGCTTTCTTCCAGAGACCTGATTTGCCGTGAAACCGCCGATTGTGACAGGTTCAGTATGTCGCCTGCATGGGTCAAGCTGCCGGCATCGGCCACCGCGTGAAAGATTCGTAACTTGTCCCAGTCCATTTTGAATGAAAATTCCCAGTTGGTTTTCGGCGTTTTGCAATGGTTACCGGCAAAGGGGGGGCCATTGCAATTGCGCGCGCTCAAAAAGAATTGTGTTGGTAGGTCATAACTTGTGACCTATACTTGGGCGCACAGGCACCCCAAGATGTGCGTGCCGATGTTCAGCCAACAGGAATGATCATGAGCCACGACAAGATCACACTCAATGACAGATTTGATCTAAGCAAGGACCGCGTGCTGTTGAACGGCACTCAGGCTCTGGTGCGGCTGATGTTGATACAAAAGCAACGCGACCGCGTGGCGGGCCTGAACACGGCGGGCTATGTCACAGGCTATCGCGGGTCGCCGCTTGGCAATGTGGACTTGCAGATGGGCCGGGCGAAACCCGTGCTTGAGGCGGCGGACATCGTGTTTCAGTCAGGTTTGAACGAAGATCTGGCGGCGACCGCATTATGGGGCGCACAGCAGGCTGAATTGCGCGGCGAGGGCAAATTCGACGGTGTGTTTGGCCTTTGGTATGGCAAGGGGCCGGGGGTTGATCGCTCTGGAGATGTGATGCGGCACGCGAATATGGCGGGCACATCGGCCCATGGCGGCGTGCTGATGGCGATGGGCGATGACCATACCGGCGAAAGCTCGACCACTTTGCACCAATCGGATTGGGCAATGGTGGATGCCTATATGCCCGTGCTCAGCCCGGCAGGTGTGCAAGAGATTCTGGATTACGGCATCTACGGCTATGGCTTGTCGCGTTTTGCCGGTGTCTGGGCCGGGTTGAAGCTGATGAAGGACACGGTGGAAGTGACCTCGGTGGTTGACGGCAGGCCCGACCGCATGTCGCTGGTTGTCCCTCAGTTTGACATGCCAGAAGGTGGGCTGAACATTCGTTTGGTTGACGATCGGATCCCCCAGGAAACTCGCATGATTGACTACAAGCGCTTTGCCGCCGAGGCCTATGCGCGGGCCAACAAGATCGACAAGCGCGTATGGGGGCAGCCCGGTGCCAAGATCGGTTTTGTGGCGGCGGGCAAGAACTGGCTGGATCTGGTGCATGCGCTGCGGCTGCTGAATATCGATGAGGCCGAGGCCCAACGATTGGGCATCACCACCTACAAGGTCGGTCAGGTCTGGCCTCTGGATATGGACAGTTTCCATGATTGGGCCGAAGGGCTGGATTTGATCGTCGTGGTCGAGGAAAAGCGCAAATTGGTCGAAGTGCAGATCAAGGAGGCGCTGTTCGACGACAGGCGCGGACGCCGCGTTTACGGCTGGCACAAGGGTGACAGCTGGGAGAATGGGCGCCGCGAAGAATTGTTCCCGACGCGCTTTTGTCTGGAACCGGTACATGTGGCCAAGATGCTGGGTCGTGTCTTGATCGAAGAAGGGCGCGGGACCGAGGGCATCCAGGCGGGCCTGAAGGCCATTCAAGAGGCCGAGAGCGCCGACAATGCGCCTGAGATCGCCAGTCGCTTGCCCTATTTCTGTGCCGGATGCCCCCATAATACCTCGACCAAGCTGCCCAAAGGCAGCCGCGGCTATGCCGGTATTGGCTGTCACTACATGGTTCAATGGATGGACCGAGAAACCGTGGGCTATACCCATATGGGTGGTGAAGGGGCCAATTGGATCGGCGAGGCACCGTTTTCCAACCGCCAGCACATATTCCAGAACTTGGGCGACGGCACCTATAACCATTCCGGCGTTCAGGCGATCCGCGCAGCGATCTATTCGGGTGTCAACATGACCTACAAGGTCTTGTATAACGACGCGGTGGCAATGACAGGCGGCCAGACCAATGACGGTGGCCTCAGCCCCTCGCAGATAGCGCAAGAAGTGACAGCGATGGGGGCCGCAGAAGTCGTCGTGGTGTATGACGACAAAGAAGACATGTCCGGGCTGGTTTTGCCCGCAGGCGTGGAAAAATTTCCGCGTGCCGACTTGATGTCGGTGCAGGAGCGTTTGACCAAGGTGCCCGGCGTGTCGGTTTTGATCTATGTGCAGACCTGTGCGGCCGAAAAACGCCGGCGGCGCAAGCGCGGCCAGTTCCCCGATCCAGACAAGCGTGTGTTCATCAATACCGACATCTGCGAGGGTTGCGGTGATTGCGGGGCGCAATCGAATTGCGTGGCGATTGTGCCGGTCGAGACGCCGCTGGGTCGCAAGCGTGCAATAGATCAATCTGCGTGCAACAAAGATTTCTCTTGTCTCAAGGGGTTCTGCCCCTCGTTCGTGACAGTTCAGGGCGGCACGCCACGCAAGACGCGCGGCAAGACCATTGATGTCGGCCATTTGGCAGAGCCGATCTTGCCGGAAATTTCGGGCACCCATAACGTGGTGATCACCGGCGTGGGCGGCACCGGCGTGGTCAGCATCGGCGCGATCCTGGCCATGGCCGCGCATGTGGATGGCAAGGCCGCCGGCATGATGGAAATGGCCGGTTTGGCGCAAAAGGGCGGGGCGGTTCATATCCACTGCCGCCTGGCCAATACACCAGAGGACATTTCGGCAATTCGGGTGGCCACGGGCGAGGCGGATACGCTGATCGGCGGCGATCTGGTGGTCAGCGCCGGGTCCAAGACGCTGGCCCTGACCAAACCAGGTGACACAAAGGCCGTGGTCAACACCCATGAAATCGTCACCGGCGCTTTCACCCATGACACCGAATTCACCATTCCCGGTGATCGTTTGCAACTGTCGTTGCAGGCCCGCCTGCAAGATAAACTGGTTCTGTTTGACGCCACCGACCTGGCCCGGATCTTGATGGGCGACACGATCTTTTCAAACCAGATGTTGTTGGGGGCCGCCTGGCAATTGGGTCAATTGCCGGTGTCCCACGGCGCACTGCAAGAGGCGATCCGCCTGAATGGCGCAGCCGTCGAACGCAACCTGGAGGCCTTCGAATATGGCCGGTGGGCGGCCCTGAACCCGGATCAGGCCGCGGCCCTGGGTCAGGACAATGTCACTGCGATGCCCGCGACGACAGCCGAGGTGATAGACCTGCGCGCGCGGCACTTGCGTAGCTATCAGTCGCCACTTCTGGCGCGCAAATACCGCAAGTTGGTGGCGGGTATTGCCGAAGGGCCAGTGCAGCGCGCCGTGGCAGAGAATGCTCATCGTCTGATGGCCTACAAGGATGAATATGAAGTGGCGCGATTGTTGCGTCGGACCCGCGCGCAGGCCAAAGGTGCCTTTGAAGGCAAACTCAAACTCACCTATCATCTGGCGCCGCCGATGCTCAGCCAGCAAGGCGCTGACGGCCGGCCCGCGAAACGCGAATATGGCCCGAAAATGATCGCGCTTCTGGGGGTGATGGCGCGGTTCAAGTTCCTGCGCGGCACGCCGTTCGATCCGTTTGGTTATACAGCGGAACGGCGCATGGAGCGGCGGTTGCGCGCGACCTATTTCAAGGACATCGCCCTGCTCAGAAGCAACAAGATATCCCAGCCGGATCTGGCATTGGCGCTGGCCGAATGGCCGGGAAAAATTCGCGGTTTCGGCCCGGTCAAGGCGGCCAATGCCCAAAAGGCGCTGGCGTTGCGCGAGGACATCCTGGCGCAGATCAACGCCGCGCCTGAGCCGCAGAAACATGCGGCAGAATAGCCGACTTATGGGTGAAACTACGACCGCAGGTCAGGGAAAATACATGCCTTGCATGACGCGATGACCTTTGTTCCGGTGGCCACGCGCCGTGGTGCGCACATCATCAGCTATGCGCAGGCCGCCCAAAGCCGTTCCGGGCGTTTGCTGATACGTGCGGTGGAAAACGCATCCGGGCGCAGGCGCCTTATTGCGCGCGCCGGTGGCACTGCTGCACAGATCGCCCCGGGCCAGGATTTCTGGCAGGTGATGACAGCGCGTTTCGGGCTCAGGCTGGACATCCGGGCCGGGCAATTGGACGCGATCCCCGCAACTGGCCCGCTGATCGTGGTGGGCAATCACCCGTTCGGTATCCTTGATGGGCTGATGATGGGTCATATCATGTCCTTGCGGCGCGGCCCTGACTTTCGTGTGCTGGCCAATTCGGTGTTTTGCCATGATCGGGTGATGGACAGGCACCTTTTGCCGATTTCCTTTGAGACGACGCGCGCGGCGATCGCGCAAAACCTGGATGCGCGCAGGGCGGCGTTGCAATTCCTGGATCAAAGAGGGGCGATCGGTGTGTTTCCCGGTGGCACGGTATCGACCGCACCCAGACCATTTGGGCAACCGGTCGATCCGGCCTGGCGCGGATCAACCGCCAGAATGATCGCCAAATCGAATGCGACGGTGGTGCCGGTCTTTTTTGATGGGCAAACCAGCCGCCTGTTCCAGATCGCCAGCCATCTGAACAAGAACTTGCGATTGGCCTTGCTGATCAAGGAATTCAATCGGCGTGTGGACAGCGTGGTGCCGGTTTCCATCGGCGCACCGATTGACAGCGCTCGGTTGCAGGAATTCGCCGGTGATCCCCTTGCGTGCATGGACTTTTTGCGCACCATGACCTATGCGCTCAGTCCAACGGCGGTCGATCCGACCGTCTATGGCTATGATTTTGAAGAAAAGCACAAGAGATAGATGGCAGTCGGGGTTTTTGACAGTGGATTGGGCGGCCTTACGGTGCTGGATGCGGTCAGCGCCGCATTGCCCGATGTGCCTTTCGTGTATTTCGCCGACAGCGCCCATGCGCCCTATGGGGTGCGCGATGCCGACGATGTCTATGAGCTGACCACGCGGGCGGTAGCCCATCTTTTTGGGCAGGGATGCGATCTGGTGATCCTGGCGTGCAACACTGCCAGCGCGGCGGCGTTGCGGCGCATGCAAGAAGGCTGGATCCCGACAGACAAGCGCGTGCTGGGGGTATTTGTCCCGCTCATTGAGGCGCTGACCGAGCGTAATTGGGGCGACAACAGCCCCCCGCGCGAGGTGGATATCAAGAATGTCGCCCTGTTTGCCACTCCGGCCACGGTGGCCAGCCGCGCGTTTCAGCGTGAACTGGCGTTTCGTGCGATTGGTGTCGATGTCGAGGCTCAGGCCTGCGGTGGGGTCGTCGATGCGATTGAAGATGGCGATCAGATCCTGGCCGAGGCGCTGGTGCGCTCTCATGTTGAGGCGCTCAAACGCAAGATGCCCAATCCACAGGCAGCGATATTGGGTTGCACCCATTATCCGTTGATGGAAGAGGTGTTTCAGGCGGCGCTGGGGCCTGACGTCAAGGTGTTTTCACAAGCACGCATCGTCGCGGCCTCTTTGGCCGATTACCTGCAACGTCATCCGCAAATGGTGGGGCCAGGCACCCAATCCGGTTTTTTCACCACCGGTGATCCTGCGCGGGTCTCTGATCATGCGACCGGATTTTTGCGACGACAGGTCACATTCCAGCCAGTTTGAGAAGTTTTGATATTCCTGCTCGGGCGCGTTTTGAATTGCAGCCCGGACAGGCCGAATGTAAGACAACACCATGACACATAACATCGCAATTCTTGGCGCCTCTGGCTATACCGGCGCCGAGCTGATCCGGCTGATCGCGGGCCATGACGGGCTGCAGATCACGGCGCTAAGCGGTGAGCGCAAGGCGGGTCAGGCCGTGGCGCAGGTATTTCCCCATCTGATCGGTCTGGACCTGCCCGATCTGGCGCGGATCGAAGATATTGACCTCGAACCAGTCGATCTAGTGTTTGCGGCGCTGCCGCACGGGCTGAGCCAGGCGATCGTCAAGGATTTGCCCGGCCATGTGAAAGTGGTTGATCTGGGCGCCGACTTCCGGCTGCGCGACCCGTCCATGTATGAAAAATGGTATGGCCGCGCGCATGACGCGCCCGAAATCCAGCCGCAGGCCGTCTATGGATTGACCGAATTTTATCGCGAAGAAATCTCATCTGCGCGTTTGGTGGCCGGCACAGGCTGCAACGCGGCGACCGTGCAATATGCGTTGCGCCCGGTGATTGCGGCTGGCGTGATCGATCTGGATGACATCCTGTGCGACCTCAAGAACGGCATCACAGGGGCAGGGCGCGCGCTGAAAGAGAACATGCTGTTTGCCGAGCGCGCCAATGATGTGATGGGCTACAGCCTGGGCGGCATGCACCGGCATCTGGGTGAGTTTGATCAGGAATTTTCCGCGATTGCCGGGCGAAAGGTCGAAATTCAATTCACGCCCAATCTGGTGCCGGTCAATCGGGGTATCCATGCAAGCTGCTATGTCAAAGGCGATAGCGGCGCGATCCATGACATTCTGGCCACCGCCTATGCGTCCGAGCCATTCGTGCGGGTGCTGCCCTTTGGCCAGGTGCCCAATATGGCGCATGTGGCCGGATCGAATTACTGCCATATCGGCGTCGTGGGCGACCGGATCGCCGGGCGCACAATGATCGTGGCGACACTGGATAATCTTTGCAAAGGCTCATCGGGTCAGGCAATTCAGAATGCAAACCTGATGTTGGGTTATGACGAAACGACGGCGCTGAGCTCAGTGCCGGTATTTCCATAGGTGCAACAATGAAATCGCTGAAGAAACAACGACGCATCCAGGTCATCGTGTTGGCTTTCGTGGCCTTGGCGGCCTCGACCGCAATCATCGGCTACGCATTGCGCGACGGGATCAATTTTTTCCGCTCACCGACCCAGGTGATCGCTGATCAACCAGATCCGGATGAGGTTTTCCGCCTTGGCGGTCTGGTGGTTGAAGGCACTTTGGTGCGTGGTGAGGGTAAGACGATCACCTTTTCCATAACGGACGGTGGAGAGGTGATTCCGGTAACCTATACCGGGATATTGCCAGACATTTTTGGTGAGGGAGAAGGTGCCATCGCGACCGGCACTTACGTTAGCAATGTCTTTCAAGCCACGGAAATATTGGCGAAACATGATGAATCATACATGCCCAAAGAAGTGATAGATGCGCTCAAGGAGCAAGGCGTCTATCAAGAACCGAGCGGTTAATTCTTGGGCCGTTAACCCACTCTAATCATTCTTTAGCTTGCTTTTTCAACGTGAAATCGAGCGAGCTGATCATGAAATCTGTAGCCAAGATTGCCGAGGAAATTGTTGCCCGAGAGGGTGGTTTTGTGAACGATCCGGATGATCCCGGCGGGGCCACCAAGTTTGGCGTAACGATCCACACGGCCCGTGCGCTGGGGTTGGATCTGGACGCGGATGGTGATGTGGATGCGCAAGATGTGCGCCGGATCACGCCCAAGATGGCGCGCGAGATTTTCGTCAAGACCTATTTCTACAAACCGCGGATCAACCTGCTGCCAGCACCACTGCAGGCCACGGTCTTTGACATGTATGTCAATTCCGGCTCAAACGCTGTCAAGATCCTGCAACGGTTGCTGCGCGACATGGGCCAGGACGTGGCCGTGGATGGCATGATCGGGCCGTTGACGGCAAAAGCCAGCTTTGCAGCCCTGGCGCAGGCGCCGGATCATTTCGTTGACGCCTATGGCATTGCACGACGCAATTACTATTACCGTCTGGCCGATCGACGCGCCGCCAGTCGCAAATTTGCCCGCACCAGAAATGGGGGCAAGGGCGGATGGATCAAACGCGCCGAGGAATTCATTTCGGCCCGCTATCATCTGAGTGCTGCGCAACATGCCGAGCGGGTGGCTGCATGGGGATAGTTTCGACGCTTTTGGCGACGCTGTTTGGGGGGGGCCGCAACGCGGTGGCAGAGACCGTCGGGTTGTTCCGCGAAAACACCGAACTGGCGGCGGAACGCCAAGCCGCCTACAGGGCTGCGGCACTTGGACAGTTTGCCGCTGAATTTGCGGTCGAACGCAAGGGTTTGTTCGACCGTTTCATGGACGGACTGAACCGTGTTCCGCGCCCGGCCATGGCGCTTGGCACAATCGGGCTGATCGCGGCGGCCATGGTCAACCCGATCTGGTTTTCAAGCCGAATGCAGGGTTTGGCGCTGGTCCCAGAGCCGCTGTGGTGGTTGCTGGGTGCGGTTGTCAGTTTCTACTTTGGCGCACGGTATCAGGTCAAAAGCCAGGATTTTGACCGCTCACTTGCCCAAACTTTGGGCCGCGTCACTCAGGTAGGGCGCAATCTGGAAATTCTTGCCGAGGTGAATAGTAGCAATGCGGGAAATCCCGATCTCTCCGCCCCCGACAACAACCCTGCTCTCAGGGATTGGAGGGATGCCAATGACGGATGAATGGTGCCGCCAGATAGAGCGGAGGCTGCAGACCCAAGAGATGTTTTCTGCGGTCGAAGAGGTGCACAGGGTCAATGTTGAAAAGCGATTGACCGCAATTGAGGACACATTGAAATGGCTGGTCCGCCTGATTGTCGGGGCCTTGATCATGGCCGCCATCGCCTATGCGGTGCAGGGGGGGTTGAGCTTTGCCTAGTTTCGTGACGGGCGCTATCGCCGGGTTGAGCGCCATTTGGCTGTCTGAATTTGCCGGCGTGATATTGGGGCAGGTGGCGCTGGTGTCGGGGCACGCGCGCTTGTCTGCGCCAGAAAATTGTATGCCGCCGGCCTTTCAGACAAGGTGGCGCGGCGCCATTGCGCGGCGAGAACGGCTAATTGGCCCGCATGCCGCGGTGAGAGGCGGTTTCACCCAACGTCCTCAGATGCGTGGCGTGGGCGCATTGGCGCGGGATGGCATCGTGATTGCCTTGTCCGCGTCGAACAGTATGGACAACAGCCAAGCGGATGTTCAGTGCCATCGCGCCCGCCGGTATTGGCTGGCGCGCAGGCAAGTTTTCACCGAGATCCCCAATGGCTGACGCGCAGAGCGATGCACCAGGCGCGCCGGGGGCACATGCGACGCAGTCCAAGACCTACAAACGGGAATTGGCAACCGGCATGCTGGTATTCCTGGGGGCGTTCTTTTTGTGGGGGGTAGAGAATGCGCAGGCCGCCGAGGCGGCGCGCTATCTGACCCTGCCGATATTCACATTCGCCGGCGGTGCCTTTGGGCTGGACGCCTGGGCCAAGCAAATGCGCTGAGTGGGGCGAGCACTTTGCGAGCATAGTTGTTCCTGCTATTCCTTGCTTTGGCCCCTGATCGGTCGCAAACGGCCATCAATTCACCAAATCCGTTCCGGTGGCGCAACGTCGGCCTTTCCTTGACCGAAGGAGACGCTAGGGTGGGCCAACTTCGGCGAATGGAGACTTGGATGAATTACGAAGCGATCCGCTATGTGCTGCGCAATGATGTGGCGGTCATCACATTGAACCGGCCAGATGTCATGAATGCGATGAATGGCCAGATGCGGGCCGAGATTTTGCACGCGACCAAGGATGCAAGTGTGAATGCGCGGGTTCTGGTGCTGACGGGTTCGGGCCGGGCGTTTTGTTCCGGGCAGGATCTGGGTGATGCACGCAAAGCCGATCAACTGGATCTGGAGCGCACGTTACGCGATGAATATGAACCGATGATTGCGGCGCTGACAGATGCACCTATTCCGGTGATCGCCGCCGTCAATGGCGCGGCGGCCGGGGCGGGGGCCAATCTGGCGCTGGCGGCGGATGTGGTTATCGCGGCCAAATCGGCGGTGTTCTTGCAGGCCTTTACCCGGATCGGCCTGTTGCCTGATGCCGGTGGCACGTTCTGGTTGCCGCGCCAGATCGGCATGGCGCGCGCGATGGGCACGGCGCTGTTTGCCGAACCGGTCAGCGCCGAGCAGGCTGTCACCTGGGGCATGATCTGGGAAGCGATTGAGGATGATGCGTTCGAGGCACACTGGCGCGAGCGCGCGCTAAAATTGGCCCAGGGTCCGACATTTGCCTATGCCCAGGTCAAAAAGGCGCTTCATGCCAGCGCGGCCAATGGGTTGCAGGAACAATTGGAATTGGAGGCGGCCTTGCAGGGCGAGTGTGGCAAGACACGGGATTTTCAAGAGGGCATCATGGCCTTTCTGGAAAAGCGCCCGGCGCAGTTCGAAGGCCGCTGAAGCAATCTGCCCGCTAAACAAAAGACGGCCGGCCCGGTTTTTCCGGCGCCGGCGATTTCTTTTGTGGTTATGCGGGGCTACCGGCCCTCGACATCCGTGTAATCGCGCAAGGTCGCACCCGTATACAATTGACGCGGGCGCCCGATTTTCAATGCAGGGTCTTCGATCATTTCCTTCCACTGGGAAATCCAGCCGATGGTGCGCGATACCGCGAAGATCGGTGTGAACATGGATGTCGGGAAGCCCATCGCCTCGAGGATGATGCCGGAATAGAAATCGACATTCGGGAACAATTTCTTTTCGGCGAAATAGGGGTCGGCCAGGGCCTGTTTTTCCAATTCCTTGGCCACCTGCAATGTCGGGTTGTTTTCAATGCCCAGCAGATCAAGCACTTCGTCGGCTGATTGCTTCATCACCTTGGCGCGTGGGTCGAAATTCTTGTAGACGCGGTGGCCAAAGCCCATCAGGCGGAACGGATCATTCTTGTCCTTGGCGCGCGCGATGAATTCGGGAATACGCTCGACCGTGCCGATCTCGCGCAGCATTTCCAGACAGGCCTGATTGGCGCCGCCATGTGCCGGGCCCCAGAGGCAGGCAATGCCGGCCGCGATACAAGCGAATGGGTTTGCGCCGGAGGATGAGGCCAGACGCACGGTGGACGTTGAGGCGTTTTGCTCGTGATCGGCATGCAGCGTGAAAATGCGGTCCATGGCGCGGGCCAGGATCGGGTTTACTTCGTAATCTTCGGCCGGAACAGCAAAGCACATGCGCAGGAAATTCGAGGCATAGTCCAGATCATTGCGTGGATAAACAAAAGGTTGGCCCACGGAATACTTATAGGCCATGGCCGCGATCGTGGGCATCTTTGCGATCAGGCGGATCGAGGCCACTTCGCGTTGCCAGGGGTCGTTGATATCGGTGCTGTCGTGGTAAAAGGCCGACATGGCACCGACAACGCCCACCATGATCGCCATGGGATGGGCATCGCGACGGAATCCGCGGAACAGATACTGCATCTGTTCATGGATCATCGTGTGCTGGGTGACGCGGGATTCGAAATCCTCCAATTCGGTGCCATTGGGCAATTCGCCGTACAGCAGCAGGTAGCAAACCTCGAGGAAATGGCTTTTCTCGGCGAGTTGGTCGATCGGATAGCCGCGATGCAACAACTCGCCCTTGCTGCCGTCGATGAAAGTGATGGCGCTGTCGCAGCTTGCGGTCGAGGTAAAGCCCGGATCATAGGTGAACACGCCGGCCTGGGCATATAATTTGCGGATATCCACAACATCCGGTCCCGCTGTGGGGCTGTAGATCGGCAGGTCAAAGTCCTTGCCGTCGATGGTCAGTTTGGCGGATTTTGTGGTTTTTGGCATGTTGTCTTCCTGATCTGTTCGCCTTTTCGGGCGACGCGGCTCTTAATGCTTAGGCGCGCACGCCCGAGTTTGTTGCATCTCCCAGGCGCGCAAGAGTCTCATCGCGCCCAAGAACAATCATCATGTCAAACACGCTGGGGGAGCTCATGCGCCCACTTAGCGCAGCCCGGAGCGGGCCAGCCAGCTTGCCAAATTTCATATCCTTGGCTGCTGCGAAATCATTTGCGACACCTTCCAGGGCGTCTCGCGTCCAGCTAGCATTTTGCAGCTGCGGCGTCAATTCATTCAGTATACCAATGGATACCGCATCCAGGGCCTTTTCCGCCCGCTCGTCCATTACAATCGGCCTTGATTGCAAAACAAATGACGCTTTATCAGTGACTTGCAGAAAGGTCTTGCAGCCCTGTTTGATGGCGGGCATGGCCCGGCCAAGCGCGTCAATTTGCGCATCTGTCAGCGGGTCCAGCCCGGTCGCCGCGCGGAAAGCCAGATATTCTTCTGTCAGTGCAGCATCATCGGCAACCGCAATGTGCTGGCCGCAAAGATGCTCCAGTTTCTTGGTGTCGAAACGGGCCGCAGATTTATTGATGCCCTTGAGGTCAAACCAGTCGAGCGCTTGTGCGTCGGTGAAAAACTCGTCATCGCCATGGCTCCAGCCCAGGCGGGCAAGGTAGTTGCGCATGGCCGCGGCCGGATAGCCCAGTTTCTGAAAATCGCCGACCCCGGTGGCCCCATGGCGTTTGGACAATTTCTTGCCGTCTGCGCCGTGAATCAACGGAATATGGGCCCAGACCGGCGGCACCCAGCCCATGGCATCAAAAACAAGCATCTGACGCGCGGTGTTGTTCAAATGGTCGTCTCCACGGATCACATGCGTCACCCCCATATCATGGTCGTCGACCACGACTGCCAGCATATAGGTGGGCGTACCGTCAGAACGTAAACAAATCATGTCATCGAGTTGATCATTCCCGATCACGACACGGCCCTGAACCTGATCCTCGATCACGGTTTCGCCCTGCAAAGGTGCCTTGACGCGGATCGCATAAGGCGCATCGGGATGGCTGGCGGGGTCGGCATCGCGCCACGGAGAGCGGAACAGGGTGGATGCCCCTTGCGCGCGGGCGCTTTCACGGAAAGCCTCGATTTCTTCTTGTGTCGAAAAGCACTTGTAGCCATGGCCACTGGCCAACATGGCATTGGCCACTTCGGCATGACGCGCGGCACGGGCAAATTGGCTGATCGGTTCCCCATCCCAATCCAGCCCAAGCCAGCGCATGCCATCCACAATGGCCTGGGTCGCTTCGGGGGTGGAACGGGCGCGGTCGGTATCCTCGATCCGCAGAACAAATTTGCCGCCGCGCCCGCGCGCATAAAGCCAGTTGAACAACGCCGTTCGGGCGGTGCCAATATGCATGAAGCCAGTGGGAGAAGGCGCAATGCGCGTGACGATCTGGGCCTCTGACATGGGCATTTAACCTTTTGGCAACCATAAGAGAAATAAGCTTGGCGATGCATAATCAATGCACATGGCAAGAACAAGTGGCGGCCCGAACGGATTTTCAGGCGAAATGGGTGGCGCACCAGCGTGGGCATCTGTTTGAATGGGTGCCGGTCTGTCTGGGGCTGGGCATTGGCCTGTATTTCCTGATCACCTTTGAACCCGGCCGCGGCATCTGGTTGTCGCTGGGTGTGGCGAGCCTGTGTCTGGCTGGTCTGGCGCGCTGGATGCCCGAGGATCTGGCACCTTTGGTATGGGCGGTTGTGTTTATTTCCATGGGGTTCGGCCTGGCGGGTTTGCGCGCCCATTATGTGGCCGCACCGGTGCTGGATTTCCGCTATTACGGGCCGATAACCGGGCGTATTGTGGCGATCGACAGATCCGCTTCTGATGCGGTGCGTCTGACGCTTGATCAGGTTCATCTGGCGCGGGTAGCCCCGCACAAGACACCGCAAAGAATTCGGGTTTCCCTGCATGGCCAACAGGGCTTTGTGCAACCTGTTCCGGGCATGACGGTGGCCACCACCGGGCATTTGTCGCCCCCCAATGGGCCGGTCGAGCCCGGCGGTTATGATTTTCAACGCCAGGCCTGGTTTCAACGGCTGGGTGGCGTCGGTTATACGCGCAACCCGGTGCTGGCCCTGGCGCCGGTGCAAGATGGGGCGCTTTGGTTGATCATTCACCGATTGCGGCAGCGGATCGGTGAGAGTGTCCGGCAGGCCCTGCCCGGCGACCTGGGGGCTTTTGCCGCGGCGCTGACCACAGGCGATCGTTCTGCCATGTCGGCCAGCGTGCTGGAGGATCTGCGCGCCTCGAACCTGGCGCATCTGCTGGCGATCTCCGGGTTGCATATGGGGCTTTTGACCGGTTTTGTCTTTGCCGCCCTGCGTGCGGTCCTGGCGCTCATCCCGGCGACGGCACATGCCTGGCCCAACCGCAAGATCGCGGCTGTCGTGGCGCTGGCGGCGGGGGCTTTCTATCTGGCAATGTCGGGCGGCAATGTGGCGACTGTGCGCGCCTTTACAATGGTCGCGGTGATGTTCGTGGCCATCCTGGTCAACCGGCGCGCGCTGACATTGCGGGCGGTGGCGGTGGCGGCCATCATATTGTTGGCACTGAGCCCGGAAGCGCTGGTCAGTCCCGGCTTTCAGATGTCATTCGCGGCGACAACGGCGCTGGTCGGCATATTCGGGGCGCTGCGCAACCGGGAAATGGGCCGGGTGCCCAAATGGGTCAAACCGATTGCAGCCGTGGTGTTGTCTTCGGCCATCGCGGGCGCTGCGACCGCACCTGTGGCGGCGGCGCATTTCAACCGCATCGCCGATTATGGGTTGATCGCCAATTTGCTGTCGGTGCCATTGATGGGCGCATTGGTCATGCCGGCAGCGGTTCTGGCGGCTGTGTTGTGGCCCTTTGGCCTGGCCTGGGTGGGCCTGAAAATCATGGCCTGGCCCTTGGCCTGGATTCTGGGTGTCGCTGGCCGGGTGGCCGATTTGCCCGGCGCACAAAGCCATGTCGTCAGCCCGGCACCACAGGTCTTGCCCTTGCTGGCGCTTGGCGCGCTGTTCGTGCTGCTATGGCAAGGCGGGTGGCGGGCTCGGGCATTGGGGCTGGTCCCGATCGTGGCAGGTTTCTGGCTGTGGGCGATGACGGATCGGCCGGCCTTGCTGATCTCGGAAAGCGGCGGGCTGATCGGCATTATGACCGAGCAGGGCCGGGCGTTGAACAAGCCCAAGGGCGACGGTTTCACGGCCACCAGTTGGCTGGAGAATGACGGCGACCCGGCGACCCAAGAACTGGCCGCTGCCCGCAATGGGATGGCAGGAGACAAGGGCAATTTGCAGTTGGTTCGAGGCGGCGTGTCAGTGACCCATCTCAGCGGGCGCGGCGCGACAGAGCGGTTTGCCCGCGCCTGCGCCCGCTCGGACATCGTGATTTTGGCGGCCAAGCCCGCGCCCGCGTCGGATGCGCGATGTTTTGTGATTGATGGGCCGTACCTGCGGCGTCACGGGGCCAGCGCGGTGCAATTTTTGGCGGGCGGCTATACCGTGTCGGGCGCGCGGACCGCAAACGGGCGGCGGCTTTGGAACGATGCGGCCCTGCGGCGGCGAATGGTGCCCCGCTAGGCAGTCACGGTAACAAGAAAAGGGCCCCGCGAACCAAGCCACGGGGCCGCAAACCTTGGTGTCGGGTGATCAGTAGTTGCGGATCAAGCCCACCAGGCGGCCCTGCACCTTGACCTGATCATCGCGAAATACCCGGGTCTTGAAGGCCGGGTTCGCCGCCTCAAGCGCGACGGAGTTTCCGTTCCGGCGGAAGCGTTTCAACGTGGTTTCATACCCTTCCACCACGGCCACAACAATGTCGCCGTTTTCGGCTGTCGAGCCTTCGCGGATGATTACAACATCTCCGTCGTTGATTCCCGCCTCGATCATGCTTTCGCCTTTTACTTCAAGGGCATAATGGGGGTCTTTGCCACGCAGCATGGTGCTGGGCACGGCCACGTTCTGGCTGTAATCCGAGATCGCCTCAATCGGGACACCGGCGGCGATGCGGCCCATCAGAGGCACTTCCAACGCATTGGCCGTGCTTGCATCCAAAGCGACTGCACCGGCGGGTGGATCAACCTTGTCGCCCTCGATCACGCGGGGATTGAACCCCTTGCTGGCCTCCATGCTGTCGGGCAGTTTGACGATTTCAATGGCGCGGGCGCGATGCGCGAGGCGGCGGATGAAACCACGTTCTTCAAGCGCGGTGATCAGGCGGTGAATGCCGGATTTGGAGCGCAGGTCCAGCGCGTCCTTCATTTCATCAAAACTTGGCGGCACGCCATCGCGGCTCAGACGCTTGTGAATGAATTCCAGCAGGTCCAATTGCTTTCGTGTCAACATGGCTCTTCCTCGTTTTCGGCCGCCTTTTGGTTCGGGCCGTTCAGGTTCTGTTCTAGGCATGTTCTGGTTATGTGTCAATAACCGGGGCCTGAACCTGGGGTGTTGCCTCTATCTGGACGTGTGTTTGGTTAATATTGCCTTACCGGAAATTCAAAAATTTTTGACAAATTCAAAGCGGTAAATAATCGACCGGGCTGGCTTTGGGGCGCGCAGGGTCATGGGCAGGGCGCACAATCAGCGCCGATGCGCCGGCCATGATCGCGGTCATGGCACTGTCTTGGCTTGCGGCGGGCGTCAGGCGACCGTCGGTGCCGATCACCGCGCGCATATAATGGGCGCGCGGCCCGTTGGGACCAAGTGCGGAGGCCAATGTCCCGTTCAGGGTTGGCAAGGCGGCGGCCGGCAGGCCGGTCATCTTGCGCAGCACCGGGCGCAGGAACACATGGGCGCAAACCTGTGCGGACACCGGATTGCCGGGCAGGCCCAAGAGCATGGTATCGCCCATTCTGCCCGCCATGAGCGGTTTTCCGGGGCGCATCGCGACCTTGTAAAACCCGGTCTGCAGACCCAATTCGCGGGCCACGGGGCCAACCAGGTCATAGTCGCCGACTGAGGCTCCGCCGGTTGTCACGATCAGATCTGCGCCGCGTGCCAGTTCAAATGCCGCCCGCAAAGAGGCTTCGTTGTCGCGCGCAATGGGCAGGATGCGCGGATTTGACCCTTCCGAGCGGACAATCTGGGCCAATGCGATCGAGTTTGAACTGATAATCTGGCCGGGCTGCAATGTGCTGCCCAATTCGACCAATTCATCGCCAGTGGCAATGATGGCCACATCGGGTTTGCGCGTGACCGTGATCCGGGCCACGTTCATTGTCGCCAGAAGCGCCAATTGGGCAGGGCCCAACCGGCACGGCGGGTCAAATCTTGTGCCTTTGGCAAAGTCGCTGCCCTTGTGACGGATATAGGTGTTCGGGTCCGGGGCCTGCGCCAGCGTGATGGTGTCGTTGCCGGTCGTGACGTCTTCCTGGATGATCACGCGGTCCGCGCCTTCGGGCAAAGGCGCACCGGTAAAGATGCGCACCGCCTGGCCCGTGCCGATGCGGCCCTGAAAGCCGCCGCCGGCGGCCACTTCGCCCACGACCTGCAGGCGCACGCCGGGCACGCAATCGGCGGCGCGCGCGGCGTATCCGTCCATGGCCGAGGCATCAAAGGGCGGTTGGTCATGGCCGGCATGGGCGGCGCGCGCCAGGACACGGTCTGCACCGCTCGCCAGGTCAATCGTTTCCGTGTCCAGCGGGCGGGCCAGTTCAAAAGCGATGTCCAGCGCCTGCTCGACCGAGATCATTCAGGCGCCTCATACAGCCCCGATTTGCCGCCTTGTTTGCGCAGCAGGCGAATGCCGGTGATCTGCATGGATTTATCGACCGCCTTGAGCATGTCATATATTGTCAGGCAAGCTACCGACACGGCCGTCAATGCCTCCATCTCCACGCCGGTCTGACCAGTGGTCTTGGCCTGGGCACGCACGATGATCGCCGCGCCATCGGCGGCGTCATGCAAATCCAGCGTCACATTTGTCAGCGGCAGCGGGTGGCACAGCGGGATCAGATCGGCGGTTTTCTTGGCCCCCATGATGCCGGCCAGGCGGGCGATACCCAGCACATCGCCCTTGGTGGCGGTTCCCGACAGTGCCAGGCTGTGGGCTTCGGGGCTCATCACCACGCGGCCTTCGGCAAGCGCAATGCGCGACGTGGCCGCTTTGGCGGATACATCGACCATATGCGCCTGACCCGCGCTATCGAAATGGGTCAGTTCGGGATCGCTCATGCGCCGGCCCGCAGCGGGTTGGCCAGAATGGCGCGGGTGGCGGCTGTGACATCGTCTTGTCGCATCAGGCTTTCGCCAATCAGGAAAGAGCGCGCACCGAACCGGGCCAATTCGGCCAGGTCTTGGGGGCTGTTCAATCCACTTTCGGCCACCAGCAAGCGGTCCAGCGGTGCCAGACGCGCCAGGCGTTTCGTCGTATCCAGCGAGGTTTCAAAGGTTTTCAGATTGCGGTTGTTGATGCCCAGAAGCGGCGATTGCAATTTAGCCGCGCGTTCCAGTTCGGTTTCATCGTGAACTTCAACCAGCACGTCCAGATCCCATTCCTGTGCCGATTGCTCAAGCTCCAGCGCCTGGCTGTCGCTGACAGAGGCCATGATGATCAGGATTGCATCCGCACCCCAGGCGCGAGCCTCGGCAACCTGATAGGTGTCATACATGAAGTCCTTGCGCAGGATCGGCAAGTCGCACGCCTGTCGGGCCGCTTTCAGGAAATCCGGCGCGCCCTGAAAGCTGGGCGTGTCGGTCAGAACCGACAGGCAGGTAGCCCCGCCGGCCGCATAGGCCTGGGCCAGGACCGCGGGGTCGAAATCCGCACGTATAAGACCTTTGGACGGGCTGGCTTTCTTGATTTCGGCGATCAGGCCATAGCCTTCTTGCTGCGCCTGGCGCAGCGCCTTGGCAAATCCGCGTGGCGCCGGGGTGGCCGCGGCCATCGCCTCCAGATCGGTGGCGGGCAGGCGCGCCTTTGCGGCGGCAATTTCGTCCAGCTTGTAGGCTTTGATCTTGTCGAGAATGGTGGTCATTGCAGCCTGCTATCCCTTGATGAACGCACTAATTACCCTGACTGGGCGCACAGCGCAATCGGGCGGGTGGCTCAGGTGGCCTCCTTTTGCAGGACCACAATGCGATTATTGGCCGGCAGCATGAGCAGGGCACGTCGGTTCAGCCCCAGTTTCCCGGCGTCCTGGGTGATCTGGTCCAGGTCACGCAGGCCCCATTCGGGGTTTTCTGCGCGCAGGCCCTGATCAAAGGCGGCATTGCCCGCACCGGTGTGCCGGCCTGCCTCGGTGAAGGGGCCGTAAAAGATGACCAACCCGCCCGGCGCCAGACGACGCGAGGCACCCAGCAATATGTTGTCCAACACCGCCACAGGGGCAATATGGATGACATTCATCGACACAACCGCCCGCAATGGCCCCAGTGCCGCAACGTCGTCGCGCCCGTGCCAGGGCATTGTCGCGTCGAGGTCCAGGGGGGCGTTGCCTGGCGCGCGCAGCTTTTCCGCCCAGGCAGCGATAGAAACGCGGTGAATATCGTCCGGGTCGCTTGCCACCCAGCGCAGCCCCGGAAAGGCCAGCGCCATGGCCGCGGCATGTTGACCCGTACCGGAACCGATTTCCAGAACTGGGCCAGAGGCGCCGGCCAGAAACGGGCTCAGGGCGGCTATGATCGGTGGTGAATTGCGCAAGAAAGTCGGCGCGTGCAGGCAGCCGGGGGCAAGAAAAGGCCCGTCACCAGCGCGGTAACGGGCCATATGCCTGGAGCTTGGGGTGTTCATGACTATTTGGCAGGCGAGATGATCATGATCATCTGACGGCCTTCCATCTTGGGCATGCTTTCGACCTTGCCCAGTTCGGTGATGTCATCGGCCACACGGTGCAACAATTCACGCCCCAATTCCTGGTGCGCCATTTCCCGGCCGCGAAACCGCAGGGTCACTTTGACCTTGTCGCCGTTTTCGAGAAACTTGAACACATTGCGCATCTTGACGTCATAGTCATGCGTATCGGTATTGGGGCGGAACTTGACCTCTTTGACCTCAATGACCTTTTGCTTTTTGCGTGCCTCGGATTCCCGTTTCTGCTGCTCGTATTTGAACTTGCCGAAATCCATGATCTTGCACACGGGCGGGTTGGCATTGGGAGAAATCTCAACCAGATCGAGACCGGCATCATCTGCCAGTTCCATGCCACGCGCGGGGGTGACCACGCCTACATTTTCGCCATCTGCTCCGATGAGCCGGATTTCGGGGGACCGAATGCGATCGTTTACGCGGGGTCCTGTCTCACGCACCGGCGGGGCGTTGTGGGGTCTGCGGGCTATTTTGCTAATCCTTGCATGATTTGTCGTCGTAGGCGGCAAATTAAGGCTCATTGGTCCGGCTTTCAACCGCAATAAACCGCCGGTGGCACGCGCGTGACAAATTTCCCCCTTGTGCCTGCCCGTCACTTCCCCACATGGAGCAGCCGGAAGGGCATGAACGGCCCGCAGACAGGAGAAAAAGATGTCAAAGACACTTATGGCACTTATCGCGGCCATCGTGATTGGTGGTGGTGCATATTATTTTTATGACGCGAACCAGAAACAGGCAGCGGCCGAGGCCGTAGCACAGGCAGAGGCCCAAGCAGCCGAAGAAGCCGCTGCTGCCGCCGCCGCAGAGGCAGAAGCCGCCGCGCAAGCCGAGGCCGAGGCTGCCGCTGCCGCAGAAGCTGCCGCACAAGCCGAGGCTGAAGCCGCCGCCGCTGCTGCCGCAGAGGCAGAAGCCGCCGCCGCAGAAGCGCTGGAGCAGGCCGCCGAGCAGGTTCAGGATGCCG
>Ga0316205_10001433_pt1 | contig 29946 bp, 42 predicted proteins | sample 3monthpyrite_MG_FD_204941 | JGI IMG/M metagenome (GOLD analysis project Ga0316205, IMG submission 204941) | Microbial mat bacterial communities from mineral coupon in-situ incubated in ocean water Damariscotta River, Maine, United States -... | ecosystem: Environmental > Aquatic > Marine >...
GGGAACGCCAACTAAGGGCAAGAAGACTCGTAGTAACAAACGCACAGACAAGTTAATTGTCCGTCGTCGTAATCGTAAATAGAGGATTAAATCGTGCCACGTTCACTTAAGAAAGGGCCATTTATCGATCTTCATCTTCTTAAGAAGGTTGAAGACGCAGTGGCCTCAAATAGCCGAAAGCCGATTAAGACCTGGTCTCGCCGTTCAATGATTTCTCCGGAAATGGTTGGATTAACGATTGCCATTCACAATGGTCGTCAGCATGTACCAGTATCTGTCAATGAAGACATGGTAGGACACAAGTTGGGTGAATTTGCTCCAACTCGTACTTACCGTGGACACATTGCCGACAAAAAAGTTAAGCGATAGGAGATAATGATGGAAACTCAAGCTGTTTTACGTCACGCAAGAATTTCTCCTCAAAAAGCTCGCTTAGTTGCGGATCAGGTGAGAGGAATGCCAGTAGAAAATGCGCTTAACTTATTAAAGTTTAGCAATAAAAAAGCTGCTGAAATGATTCAAAAAGTTCTAAATTCTGCCATCGCTAATGCTGAGCATAATGACGGTGCGGATATTGATGAATTAAAAGTATCAACCATATTTGTTGATGTAGGTCCTACTTTGAAGCGAATTAAGACTCGCTCAAAAGGACGCGCGGATCGTATGTTTAAACGATCTTGTCATATTACCGTTAAAGTATCGGATAACTAGGAGCTAAACCATGGGTCAAAAAGTACATCCAACCGGTATTCGCCTAGGCATCGTTAAAAAGCATAACTCAGTTTGGTATGCGGAACGCGGTCAATATGCGGATTACTTAGCCAGTGATATCAAAATTCGTAACTGGTTATTAAACGAATTATCTCGAGCTTCTGTTTCAAAAATTGAAATAGAGCGCCCAGCTAAAGCTTTAAAAGTAACTATCCATACGGCTCGTCCTGGGATTGTTATTGGTAAGAAGGGTGAAGACATCGAGAAACTTCGTAAGAAGATTGGAAAATTGGCAGGCGTACAAACTCAAATCAATATTGAGCAAATACGTAAGCCAGAATTAGATGCACAACTAGTCGCTGATGGCATTGCCTCGCAACTAGAGCGTCGTGTTATGTTCCGTCGCGCTATGAAGCGTGCTGTACAAAATACTATGCGAGTTGGAGCGGAAGGAATCAAGGTTCAAGTAGGTGGTCGTTTAGGCGGTGCAGATATTGCGCGTGCAGAATGGTATCGAGAAGGTCGTGTGCCTCTTCATACTTTGCGTGCAGATATCGATTATGCAACAGCAGAAGCGAATACAACTTACGGAATTATTGGTGTTAAGGTCTGGATTTTTAAAGGTGAAGTTTTTGGCGATCAGCCACAAGCGGTGACTGAAGAAAAACCTCAGAAAAGACCTGCCCGAGCTAAGAAGAAGTAGGGGATAAGACCATGTTACAACCTAAAAGAACGAAATTTCGTAAACAGCATAAGATGCGTAACCGTGGTGTTGAAAACCACAAGGTTAGCTTTGGTGAGTTTGGATTGAAATCTGCTGATCGTGGTCGCATGACCGCTCGTCAGATTGAAGCCGCTCGTCGAGCAATGACACGTCATATGAAGCGTCAAGGCAAAGTTTACATTAGAGTTTTTCCTGACAAGCCGATTACTAAAAAGCCATTAGAAGTTCGAATGGGTAAAGGTAAAGGTAGTGTGGAATATTGGGTAGCACAAATTCAACCAGGACGTATGTTGTTTGAAGTTGAAGGTGTGCCTGAAGATTTAGCCAAAGAAGCGTTCGCGCTTGCAGCAGCTAAACTTTCTATTAAGACAACTTTTGTAAAGCGGACGGTAATGTAATGATTGCTCGAGAGTTGAAAGAAAAGAGTGTCGATGAGCTACAGGCAGAGTTACTTGAGCTTCGTAAAGAGCAATTTAATTTACGTATGCAACGAGCGACAGGTCAATCTGAGCAAAATCACACCTTAAAAAATGTACGTCGTGATATTGCCCGTGTTAAAACGGTCATTAATCAGAAGTCGGAAGGAGTGGCATAATGAGTGAACGTAATGTAATTAAGCGTACTCTGACTGGAAAGGTCGTTAGTGACAAGATGGATAAAACCATCACGGTCAAAATTGAACGTCAAGTGAAGCATCCTTTATATGGAAAATTCATAAAACGTTCAACTAAAGTACACGCTCATGACGAAAGTAATGAGTGCAAAATGGGTGACACGGTAACAGTTGTAGAATGCAGACCGCTTTCTAAAAGCAAATCGTGGCAGTTAGTTGAAGTGGTTGAAAAGGCTTAAATAAACCTCTAAAACTTTTAGAATGTTTATGTTAGCTCAATCAATTAAATGATGGTATACTCCCGCGTCTTTTGGCCGGCACAGCTTAAATGTGTTGGTTTTTACGCGGAAAAAGTTGGAGAAAACCAATGATCCAAATGCAAACAACACTGGATGTAGCCGACAACAGCGGTGCGCGTCGAGTTCAATGTATTAAGGTTCTTGGAGGCTCACATCGCCGATACGCAAGAATTGGTGATGTGATCAAGGTCAGTGTTAAAGAAGCCATTCCTCGTGGTAAAGCGAAGAAAGGTGATGTCATGAACGCTGTCGTTGTCAGAACCCGAAAAGGCGTACGTCGTCCCGATGGATCAGTGATCCGTTTTGATGGAAACGCAGCGGTTCTTCTAAATGCAAACTTACAGCCTGTTGGAACACGTATTTTTGGACCTGTAACTCGCGAACTTCGCGGTGACAAGTTTATGAAAATTGTTTCTTTAGCACCTGAAGTTCTTTAAGGAGACACGCAAAATGCAAAAATTAAAAACTGGTGATGAAGTCATCGTTTTGGCCGGTAAAAGCAATGGTCAACGCGGTAAGGTAACTAAAATCATCGCAGATAAAGGCCGAGTAGTGGTTGAAGGCGTTAACATGATGAAAAAGCATGTTAAACCAAACCCTCAGGCTGGTGTTCAAGGTGGAATCGTTGAGATGGAAGCTGCTTTGGATATTTCAAATGTTGCACTGTTTAATGCTAAATCTGGTAAAGCAGATAAAGTAGGATTCAAAGTGCAAGAAGATGGCAAGCGCGTTCGATTTTTTAAATCAGACGGTGAGCTAGTCGACTAATTTATTGACCTGTATTATATAAGTGATGTTATTTATATATTGTTCAGGTCTTTAAAATAAAGGTGTAAGAAAATGGCGAAACTGCAAGACTACTACAAGAAAGATGTTGTAAATGCCTTAACTGAAAAGTTTGGCTATAAGTCTGTCATGCAAGTCCCTAAGATAACCAAGATCACATTAAATATGGGTCTGGGTGAAGCTGTCGGGGATAAAAAAGTTCTAGAGAACGCATGCAATGACTTAACAGCAATCTCAGGCCAAAAGCCTGTTGTCACTAAAGCCCGCAAATCAATTGCTGGTTTTAAAATTCGTGACGACTACCCTATTGGCGCTAAAGTAACACTACGTGGAGATCGTATGTGGGAATTTATGGAACGTTTAGTTTCTATAGCTATTCCTCGTATTCGTGATTTTCGTGGTTTAAATCCAAAGTCGTTTGACGGACGTGGAAACTATTCCATGGGCGTTAAAGAACAGATTATCTTTCCTGAAATTAACTACGATAAAGTAGATAAAATTCGCGGAATGGATATTACTATTACGACTTCAGCGACAAACGATGATGAAGGCCGCGAATTATTAGCAGCGTTCAAATTCCCAATCAAGGCATAAGGGGTAAATAATGGCTAAAGTATCAATGGTTCAGCGTGAAAAGAAACGCGCTAAACTAGTTGCTAAGTACGCTACCAAACGTGCTGAGTTAAAAGCAACTGTTGTTGACCTCAACAAAAGTGACGAAGAACGTTGGGAAGCACAGGTAGCACTGCAAAAGCTGCCTCGTGATGCAAGTCCTGTACGTCAACGTAATCGTTGTACTATCACTGGTCGTCCCCATGGTTTCTTACGTAAATTCGGTTTAAGTCGAAATAAATTACGTGAGCATGCTATGGCAGGCGATGTTCCTGGTTTAGTGAAAGCTAGCTGGTAATTGTTGGGAGAATTAATATGAGCATGCAAGATCCAATTGCTGATATGCTGACGAGGATCCGTAACGGACAATCAGCAGGCAAAAAAGTTGTTTCAATGCCTTCATCTAAAGTAAAAATTTCAATCGCTAATGTATTGAAAGATGAAGGTTACATTACTGATATCAATAAAGCTGAAAATGATGGAAAGCCTGAGCTTTCTCTCGAGCTTAAATATCATCAGGGGCGTCCGGTTATTGACACGATTAAACGTGTGAGTAAGCCAAGCCTACGTATCTATAAAAAATCCACTGAGCTACCACGTGTACTTGACGGTTTAGGTATTGCTATTGTTTCTACTTCTCGCGGAGTAATGACAGACAGAGCAGCACGTAAATCAGGTCACGGCGGCGAAGTTCTCTGCATCGTGTCTTAAGGAGAACTGATATGTCTAGAGTAGCAAAAGCTCCAGTTGAACTTTTATCAGGCGTGACAGTTGACCTTAAAGGTCAGCTTATATCTGTTAAAGGTACTAAGGGCAATCTACAGCAAGAGATACATTCGGCTGTAGAAGTTAAAGTTGAAGATAATCAAATCTTGTTTGCACCTAAAGAAGGTAAAGCAAATGCTAATGCACTTGCTGGAACCATGCGTTCTTTGGTCGGCAATATGGTTGAAGGTGTTGCTAACGGTTTTGAAAAGAAACTGCAATTGGTAGGTGTTGGTTACAGAGCGAAAGCGGCTGGAAAAACACTCGATTTAACCCTGGGTTTTTCACATCCAGTGGTTTTCGAAATTCCTGAAGGGATCACCATTGAAACGCCAACCAATACTGAAGTCATCGTCAAAGGCGTCGACAAGCAGTTGATTGGTCAAGTGGCAGCTAACATTCGAGCTTATCGTCCACCAGAGCCTTACAAAGGTAAAGGTGTGAAATACGCGGATGAAGTTATCCGTCGTAAAGAAGCTAAGAAGAAGTAGGGCATCGATATGAAAATTAATAAAGTTGGGAATAAAAAACAAGCTAGAATTCGTCGCGCTACTAAAAGCCGTTCGAAGATGAAAGAGTTAGGTGTTAACCGTTTAGTGATTAATCGAACTCCTCGTCATATCTATGCTCAAGTTATTTCTGCCGATGGTGGAAAAGTTTTGGCCTCCGCTTCTAGTGTTGAAAAAGATGCTAAAGCAGCGAATAAAACAACTGGCAACGTGGACTCCGCTAAAGTGGTTGGTTCATTGATTGCAGAAAGAGCAACTAAAGCTGGCGTATCAAGTGTTGCATTTGATCGCTCTGGCTTCAAATATCACGGTCGTGTAAAAGCATTAGCAGATGCAGCTCGCGAAAGTGGTCTCCAGTTCTAAAGGTGAAATGATGGCTAGACAAGAAAATAATTCTGACGGCTTAGTTGAAAAGTTAGTCAACGTAAACCGAGTAGCTAAAGTAGTGAAAGGTGGCCGAATCTTTTCATTCACCGCATTGACAGTAGTCGGTGACGGAAATGGTAAAGTCGGTTTTGGTCGGGGTAAAGCACGTGAAGTGCCTGCCGCAATCCAAAAAGCAATGGAACAGGCTCGTCGTAATTTAATTCAAGTAGAATTAAAAGACGGCCACACGTTACAACATCCTATTAAGGCTAACCATGGCGCTTCAAAAGTGTACATGCAGCCTGCTTCTCCAGGTACAGGGATCATTGCCGGTGGTGCAATGCGTTCAGTATTTGAAGTGGTTGGTGTTGAAAACGTTTTGGCAAAGAGCATTGGTTCTACCAATCCTATTAACATTGTACGCGCTACTATTCGTGGTTTGAATGATATGTTTTCTCCGGAAGATGTTGCTTCAAAACGTGGAAAGACTGTCGCTGAAATCATGGAGTAACCCATGGCTGCTAAAAAGACATTTAAAGTGACTCAAGTTAAATCCTCTATTGGACGCTTGAAGAATCACAAAGGTTGTTTAACCGGATTAGGTTTGCGCCGCATTGGTCATACTGTTGAAGTGGAAGATACCCCTTCAACACGCGGCATGGTTCACACCGTTAATTTTATGGTTCGAGTGGAGGATTGATTATGAGATTAAATACATTAAGTCCTGCAGAAGGATCTAAAAAATCTGCCAAAAGAGTTGGACGCGGCATAGGGTCTACTTTGGGTAAAACCTGTGGCCGTGGTCACAAAGGTTTAAAGTCACGTTCGGGCGGAAAAGTAGCTCCTGGTTTTGAAGGTGGTCAAATGCCTTTGAAACAGCGTCTGCCAAAATTTGGTTTTACTTCACGCAAATCTTTAATATCGGCTCAAGTGCGTTTGGACGAGTTAAATAAAGTCGAAGGCGATGCGGTTGATTTATTAACACTTCGTGCGGCTGGTTTAATCACTAAAAATATTGAACAAGTGAAAGTTATGCTTTCAGGTTCAATTGAACGTGCTGTTAAAATTGGCGACGGTGTTCGAGTTTCTAAAGGTGCACAGGCAGCAATTGAAGCCGCTGGTGGATCAGTAGCGAAATAAATTTCGGAAGAATTGGATATAATAATATGGCAAAAGCTCCAGTAGAAAAGAAATCAGGCGGTGGATTAACCGAACTTAAGCAACGATTAATGTTCGTGCTTATGGCAATCGTTATTTTCCGTTTAGGCTCTTTTGTACCAGTACCAGGGATCGACCCAGTCGTTTTAGACGCTTTTATGAGTCAAACGTCTGGCACATTGATGGAATTATTTAATGTGTTTTCTGGTGGTGCGTTAGAGCGAGCTAGTGTATTTGCTTTAGGGATTATGCCTTATATTTCTGCTTCGATTATTTTGCAAGTTTTGAGTTTTGTTGACCCAAGACTTCAGGAAATCAAAAAAGAAGGTGAAGCTGGCCGTCGTAAGATTAACCAGTACACAAGATATTTGACTCTTATATTGGCTTGTTTGCAGGCCATAGGTATCGCAACTAACTTCCCGAATATGATGACGGGATTAGTTCCAAATCCCGGCTTTAGCTTCTATTTTGGCGCGGTAGTAAGTTTGGTGACCGGTACCATGTTTTTGATGTGGCTTGGTGAGCAAATTAATGAACGCGGAATAGGAAACGGTATTTCAGTTCTTATTTTTGTGGGAATTGTTGCTGGGTTGCCAACTGCAATGGGTCAAACGTTTGAACAAGCCAGACAGGGTGAAATTAACCCATTGGGTCTTATGATTATTCTGGCTGTAGTGGTATTGGTAACAGCATTTGTGGTGTTTATGGAGCGCGGTCAACGTCGTATTGTCATTAATTACGCACAACGACAGCAAGGTAAACGAATGTACCAGGCTCAGTCATCACATTTGCCATTAAAAGTGAATATGGCGGGTGTTATTCCGGCAATATTTGCCTCAAGTATTATTTTATTCCCCGGTACTATTGCCCAATGGGTTGGTCAGGGAAATGAAGATATGTTGTGGTTGCAAAGTTTTGTTAATCAAATGCAACCCGGTAGTCCTTTGTATATGTTGTTGTATGGTGCGGGAATTATCTTTTTCTGCTTCTTCTACACGGCGTTGGTTTACAACCCACGTGATACAGCGGACCAGCTTAAAAAATCAGGAGCGTTTATCCCCGGGATCCGTCCAGGAGAGCAAACCTCTAAATATATTGATAAAGTTATGACTCGGTTAACGCTGGTTGGTGCTCTGTATATCACCGCCGTCTGTTTATTACCGCAGTTACTAATTGTAATCTTTAACGTGCCATTCCAATTTGGTGGAACATCGTTACTGATCATTGTGGTTGTTATTATGGACTTTATGTCTCAGGTACAAGCGCATTTGATTTCTCGTGACTATGATTCAGTATTGAAGAAGGCAAACTTTAAAAACTATGGCTCTTCCGGTATTCGTTAAGAACCGTGAGTCGTACTAGAATTGGAGTACGAAAATGAAAGTTCGAGCTTCTGTAAAGAAAATCTGCCGTGATTGCAAAGTTATTCGTCGTAACGGTAGTGTTCGTGTGATCTGTAATGACCCACGACACAAGCAACGCCAAGGATAGAATTCTCGGTTTATATACCGCAATTTGTTTTGTACAAGCGTTTAGCCCGCTAGAGATATAAAGTAAATAGCATAAATTTAAATATTCGGTTGATTTTTAACCGTTTGGAAGCTATCATTGCGCGCCTTTTTGAAGCACGGCCATTTTTTGAGCAAATGGACGGCTTTTTGTAAAGTAACGTAATGAAAGTAAAAGAACTAATGTTGGGAGTAGGTCAATGGCCCGTATAGCTGGTATTAACATTCCAGTCCATAAGCATGCGGTAATTGCTTTAACATCTATTTTTGGTGTTGGTCGCACGCGCTCGCAGAATATCTGTGATGCTGCTGGTGTCGATCAAAGCCGAAAGATTAAAGATCTTACCGAAGCGGAAATCGAGTTACTTCGTGGACAAGTCGCAAAATTCACCATTGAAGGCGATTTGAGACGTGAAGTATCAATGAATATAAAGCGTTTAATGGATTTAGGTTGTTTCCGTGGCATTCGTCACAGAAGAAGTCTACCTGTCCGTGGACAACGTACCAAAACAAATGCGCGTACTCGTAAGGGTCCACGTAAACCAATTAAGAGATAACGATTATGGCAAAGACACCTCGTTCTCGTAAGAAGGTTAAAAAGCACGTAGTAGACGGAATGGCTCATATTCATGCGTCATTTAACAATACCATCGTGACTATAACTGATCGACAAGGCAATGCTCTTGCATGGACTACCGCTGGTGGTTCAGGTTTTAGAGGCTCTCGTAAAAGTACGCCGTTCGCCGCTCAAGTAGCAGCAGATCGTGTGGCTCAAATGGTTAAAGAGATGGGTATGAAGAATATGGAAGTATTCGTCAAAGGACCTGGACCTGGCCGTGAGTCAGCCGTACGTGCTTTAAATAATGCGGGATTTAAGATTACTAACATCACCGATGTTACGCCTATCCCTCACAATGGTTGTCGTCCGCCTAAAAAGCGTCGCGTGTAACTTTAGGGTTTGTTGGAGAATATAAAATGGCTAGATATATAGGACCAAAACTCAAGTTAGCACGTCGTGAAGGCGTTGATCTAATGCTGAAAAGCGGCGTACGCGCTATTGAGGATAAATGTAAAATTGATCAAGTACCAGGTGTGCATGGCGCAAGAAGAACTCGCCTTTCAGACTACGGTGTACAGCTACGTGAAAAGCAAAAAGTGAAACGTATTTACGGTGTACTTGAAAAGCAATTCCGTAATTATTATAAAGAAGCTGCGCGTATAAAAGGGGCTACTGGTTCCAATTTACTACAGCTGTTAGAATTACGTTTGGATAATGTTGTTTATCGAATGGGTTTTAGTACAACTCGCAGTGAAGGTCGTCAATTGGTAAGCCATAAAGCGATACTGGTTAACGGAAAAGCGGTTAATATTCCTTCTTATAAGGTTGCTGCGACTGATGTGATTTCTATTCGTGAAAAGTCTAAAAAACAGCTTCGAATTGTTGCCGCGCTTGAATTAGCAGCACAAAGAGAACGTCCTGTTTGGGTTGAAGTTGATGACAAGAAAATGGAAGGTACATTCAAAAACGTTCCCGAACGTGCTGATTTACCGTCTGATATCAACGAAAATCTGATTGTAGAACTTTACTCTAAGTAATAGTTTAGAAAAACAATAAGTTAATTATTTAATGCATTAATATCCTGTGGCGGTTTAGTATAAGACTAAGCCGCTTCAAATTATGAGGATTAACTATGGGCAACGTCACTGAACTTCTGACTCCGCGTCAGATAAAGGTGGAAACATTAGGAGAGCGTAAAGCTAAAGTTGTATTAGAACCTTTCGAAAGAGGTTTTGGGCATACTTTAGGTAACTCTCTACGTAGAATACTACTTTCTTCCATGCCTGGTTGCGCGGTTGTTGAAGTGGAAATCGACGGGGTACTCCATGAGTACACAACCATTGAAAATGTCCAGGAAGATGTCATTGATATTCTTCTTAACCTTAAAGGACTAGCGATTAAACTTGAAGAAAAGGACGAAGCTGTGCTTATTCTTCAAAAGAAAGGTGAAGGTCCTGTTACCGCTGCTGATATAGAAGAGCAGGCTGGTGTCGAGGTTATTAACCCTGAACATCATATTGCGACTTTAACCAAGAAAGGTTCATTAAACATGCGCCTTATTGTTAGAAAGGGTCGTGGATATGAAACTGCTGCATCGCGAAAAGATGATGAAGATGAAAGCTTAAGTATTGGTCGATTGCATTTAGATGCATCGTTTAGCCCAGTACGTCGAGTATCTTACGTGGTTGATTCAGCTCGTGTTGAGCAGCGTACCAATCTTGATAAGCTGACGATTGATCTGGAAACTAATGGAACCGTTGAACCTGAAGAAGCGATCCGCCGTTGTGCGACAATTCTTCAGCAGCAGTTGGCCGCATTTGTTGACTTGAAAGATGAGAAACAAGCAGAGCCTGAAAAAGAAGAGCCGGAAATTGATCCTATTCTTTTACGTCCAGTTGATGATTTAGAATTAACTGTTCGTTCGGCGAATTGTTTGAAAACTGAAAATATTCATTATATTGGTGATTTGATCCAACGTACCGAAGTTGAGTTACTAAAAACCCCTAATTTGGGTAAGAAGTCTCTAACTGAAATTAAAGATGTACTCGCTTCACGCGGTTTGTCTTTAGGTATGCGTTTGGAAAACTGGCCGCCAGCGAGTATTCTCAACGAAATTTAATCTTTATCCTGCCTGGTAGAATATTTATCCGGTGATTTAAAGAAGAAAAATTATAGAACCCTGCTTTTATCGGCGGGGTTTTATTATATCTAGGCTCTCTAACTGAATCATTCAGTAAAGAGGGCGAATAACATAAACTAAATAATATCAGTACTGACTTTTTGGTTTGATTTGAAAAGTAATAGGTTGATAAATTAACAAAGGTATTTAATCATGCGTCATCGTAAAAGCGGTCGTCAATTAAATAGAAACTCAAGCCATCGTCAGGCAATGTTTCGAAATATGTCAGTTTCAATGATTGAACACGAACTGATCAAAACGACTGTACCAAAAGCAAAAGAGCTTCGTCGTGTCGTTGAGCCTCTAATCACTTTAGCTAAAGAAGATTCAGTCGCTAACCGTCGTTTGGCTTTTTCGCGCACACGTAGCAAAGAAGCGGTAGGAAAGTTATTTGATGAACTGGGTCCTCGTTATCAGGAACGCCCTGGTGGTTACTTAAGAATTATCAAAGCAGGTTTCCGTACCGGCGATAAAGCGCCAATGGCGTATGTTGAGCTTGTTGACCGTCCAGTCGTCGAAGACGACGATGAAGAAGAGTCTGAAGAAGATTAGAAAGTCATAGATTGTAATATTAGATTCTTTTTAAAAGAATCAGAGTAACAAATTTTAGCCGGGATCTTCCCGGCTTTTTTTTGACTTGGATTTCGGGAGTCGATACTCATTTACCGCTAGTGCAACTTCGAACGATTGCGAATAAAAAATATTGATGCAACTACAAACATCAATAACGCACCAAATTGAGAGCCACTCATTCCTATGACAATTTTAGGGTTACTACTGACAAATTCAACCAGAAAACGACTTATTCCCCACAAACCGAGTAATACGAAGAATTGTGAATAAGGAATATTCTTCTTGTTTTGACGTTTGAGTAAAATAACAAAAATGACCAAAGAATATGCAATCTCATATAACGGCACCGGATGAACGGTCTGAGTAGTCGGTGCGATCCCTTGTGGAAAACTCATCGCCCAAGGAAGATCGGTTGGTATTCCATAACAGTCATCACCAGATAAAAAGCAACCAACCCGAGCAATCGCATAGGCTAATATTGCCGCTGGTGCTGCCGCATCCAATATCCGGCTGAGTTTTACTTTCTGAAAATGAGTAAATAGATAAGTGGCCAATATTGCGCCTAAAATAGCCCCTTGGCTGGAAAACCCAGTGCCGCTAAAAAGTAATGACTGCTTGTCTGGATTTTTGACGATAAACATCAATTTAGCGCCCACAACACCAAATACTAATAACATTATGATTAGTATTTCCGTATTTGAAATAGCGGGTTTGCTTTGATCAAGCGTTTTTAGAAAAAACCAGCGACCTACTAAATAGGCTATCGCCAACATTAAACCATAACTGCCGATAGTAAAGGTGTCTGACTTTATTAAATAGGGAAACATTTCCTGGATACTTTATTAGAGCAAATGGTATCTAAGTTTAAGTTGCTTAGAATGATTTGTCTAATTTTCTATTCACAAGCGGCGAGTTTGTGTTTTTGTGTCGCCTCTCACAATCTTGTCAATATAATTGATTTTAAAGACTTTTTTATGTTGTGAGAAAATCAATTTGAGTTTTTTAGTCTAATCATCTATGTTATATTCTAGCTTACAGTCTAATCAGTTTGTCTATTAGCGGATCATTGCCAAAAATCTTGTTTTGTTTTATTTGGGAATTAAGGAAGGCTGGACTGATATATCTAATCAAAGAACCCATAAGGCATTGGGAAAACAAGGTGATTTTTAAGTGAAAGTTGTCGCTGCTAGCAGGTTAATCGAAGCACAAATCAGATACCCATCAGCCCACGAACATATTCAGGGTTGGTATCAAATTATGAGCAATACTGATTTTCATTCACCGGAAGATTTAAGAAAGGTTTTTGGAGACATGCGAGGGTTTAATTCATCCTTTAAATTTCCAATACCAGAATCAAAACTGTTAGCACGGACCTTGATCAATTTTGCAGCCCAGGTTGTTTTGATCGACGATGTGGTTCCAGGAAATCACTAGTTAAAGTTTAGACAATCTTTAACGATAAAATTTAATAGCCACCAAAGATCGGTATGGCGGAACCTAAAAGGAAAGATATTCCGAAAGTTTCATACCTTAACATGACTCCTTCTGAGCTTATTCTGATAAGTATTAACAAGGGAGTCTGGGTAAAATGAAGGGAAATGAAAATGAATCAATTACTTGAAAATGCAATGCAACATTGGAATATGGTGGCACCAGCAATTGATTGTCCCAAAAATAGACAAGATTACGAAACGTTATTAGCTAATATACAGGATGCCATTGAGTTAGTTGAAAATCGCACCAACAGCCCCCTTATCGGTCTAATTGAAGCAATGGCCAATGCTGCAGAGAAATACGAAAAAAATAAATTAGAGGCACTTAACGGTGGAGCAATTGTTGCGCTAAAGTACCTAATCAAATTACATCGAGTACGTCAGTCAGAATTAAAAGAGATCGGTAGCCAGGGAGTCGTTTCAGAGCTTCTCAATGGAAAGCGAGCACTTACTTTACGGCACGTTAGAGAACTAGCCAAAAAATTCGACGTATCGCCTAACGTTTTTGTCGAAGAGTAAACATAATCCTACTTTGCTTCCTTTTTTATCCTCTTTAATTCAAGCCTAAAGCCTTTGTAGCTTAGCTGCAACGACCATAGCTAAATCACCTCTGCAAGAATTTCGCGTTCCTGACTGATCTATATTTACAGCCAACGTCTAACTTTTTGTTTGTAGCTTGTGTATTGAGATGAAAATAGTTTTTCCAAAGCAATTTCTTCTGGTTTTATTTGTAATTCATTCATTGCGATGACGAAAATTGGAAGCATAAACGATGCAGATAATGCAGCAAAAGCTAGCGCCGTGCCGGTCAATATCAAAAGCAAACCCAAATACATTGGGTTACGCGTATATTGGTAAAAGCCATCAACGACTAAATTAGTAGCCTTTTCCGGCGAAATAGGATTGACGGTTGTCTTACTTTTCCTGAACTCAAATAGGGAAGTAATGTCCAGATAAAGTCCCATAAACACAAAAGTGATACCGGAGTAAAAATATACAGCACCATCAAACATCTTGATTGGAAAGTGAACGCTTAAAAACCACATCAAAAGACCGCTGATAAAAGCGATCACTGGAGGCGGAATTTTATTTTGTATTTGCTTCATCATCGATTGAGATCTCGGCTTATTAAAGATGCGAGCGACTGCCCAAAAATCCTTTGTGTTCAGAGTATGCGTTTACTGTAATGATCAAAATCTTGATTTAGTTGAAAGCCAAGTGACTCGTAAAGCGATTTTGCCTTATGGTTGTTGATGGCGGTTGCCAGTTTAATTGAAAAAATAGCCTGCTGCCTAGCTTTTTCCTGTAAATATTCCATCATCCTTCTCGCACAGCCCGTGCGCCTGGCCGATGGTTCTATAAAAAGATCATTTAGGAGCCAGATCGGCTGCATCGCAACGGATGAAAAAGAAGGATAGACTTGCATAAAACCAACCGTAGAGTTTTCCTTTAAAGCCATAAATATCAAAGAGTCTTGTTGAGTCAATCGATTTCTAACAAAACACTCGGCTGCAGTTAGATCAGAGGGCATCTTATAGAAAACTCGGTATTGATCAAATAAATGAGCGACTTGTTGGAGGTTTTTTCGACCGGCTTGAAGAATTTTGAACATAGATTTTTTCCGTTAACTAATTAGCAGCGTCTTCGAGAATATTGTTAACAATAGAAATTAACGTAAATACAAATATTACAACAGCGACGATACCAACAAAAATGTAGTTGCCTATATAACCTTTTTCGAAGTCACGCTCTCGATTCTTATCGCTTTGTATTCCGATCATTGCCGCTAATACGCTTAATATGACGCTAAAAAATCCAGGAGAAGTTTGTTCTTCCGTTTGATCTTCTTTATTACTCAATATTCAAACCCCGCTAATATTACTTCACCTAAATTCTACGATACACAAACTGATGGTAAAATATCACCCAAATTCTAGAAATACCAATTAATATTAACTATGCTTGCACTTACTGGATTTAAATATCTTGTGTGCGAGTAAGCGCTTTATTTTAAAAGAATTCAACGCTATCCAAATAGGGGTGCAAATGCAATTCATAATCGATTTTATCCGCAGTTCAAATAACGCAACAAGTGAATACTTACTACTGCAGTTTATCGAAAGAAACCGTCCTGATTTTTTTGATTCTCTCGGTGAAAATCCGAGTTTATTCAAAAAACATTTCTATCTCTTTCATCATCTTCATAAATTAAGGGTGAATATGGTTAGCAGCGAACATTCGCTAATGATTTCGGCGGTCGAGATTAGAATTTGCCTGAAACAAAAGGTAGATAGTCAGGAGTTGTCAGAAGCTTGCGACTTACATGACTACTATATGAACATTGAAAACTTGACTATGACAGAGCAACAAATCGCTGAAATGTTATCAGAATTTTGGAATAAATTTTATGCTGTCGACAAAAAGGCGCAAGCAATTCTACTTTTTGGCTTGCAAGAACGGGAGAATCTAGATTGGACGACAATTAAGAAACGGTTTAATCAGTTAGCCCATCAGCATCATCCCGATAAAGGAGGTAATGAAGAGTTCTTCTTTGAGTTGAAACAGGCCTATAAGGTATTGAAACTCATTTTTAATCGTTAAATCCAGTTTTTACAATCTTAAGATATTTTTGATTTATTGCCGATTGTTTAAAAATCCCCGCTAACCAGTTTATCCCTTCTTTTTAATATAGCCTTAATTTGGCGATTATGTAACCAAGGTCTCAAAACCTGAAGGCCTTCATGATTTAGTTTTTCTAGCGACTGCCTGAATCGGTTGGTTAATTTTATTTTAGATTTTCTAAGCATCTTAGGGCGCTTTGCTTTTACGCTGAAACTTCTTGAGTGATCGATAAACCATATCTGCATGTCGTCTTGGCTATATAACATGTTTGACTGATTTCGATCTTGATTGGAAATCAAATAATCGAAGGTGTCTATCATGTTTTCTTGGGCTTTTTTATAACAATCTCCAACAAAAGTAATGTTATTATCTTTCATGACCATTTCCGAAATCAATCCATCGATCCATAACTGGATAATTCCGGATTTCCGTTTAATCTTTCTTTCGATTGTCACAGGTACCAGGCCAATGCCAAGTATCCTATCCAGGCGGTAAGCAGCCATTTCATATTGATAACGATCTTCGTAGTTATCTTCTTTTTTCCAGCGACCTATTTGGTTTCGAGGTGCCGTGTCAACGTACTTAAATATGCCCTTAATCATTTTGCCATTCTTACGTAGCTCTAATACAAGTGGTTTAGTTTTTCCCTCTTTAGTGCCGCCAATGATGGTTATTTCCGCTGTCTTCAAGAAATCCTCGACCTGATTATCCGTCATGTTGTAGGGATTACTCCAATGTCGATTCGGCGAAAGAGTCGATTTACCTATCTTACCTGTAAGACCTTGAATATAGACAGGTTGTTTATTGGCTAAAATTTTGGCGACCCATGGTTCGCCCTTGTAATAAGAATTCAGCATGCCAGTGTCCATTACCACCAGCTTGCCATCTAGTCGATTAAGAGGAGAACGTTTTTGCGACGTCGTGTGGCCAACCCACAATCGAGTGGCCTTCCATCGTAGGAGCCGTGAATTTAGGTTATCTTGCTCAAAATAAGGATGGCAAATGGCGTTACCTCGAAACCAGGTGGGACTCTCGTTGGAAAATAGAAAGTGACCTTTGCTGCTTAAAAATTGAGTCTTTTTCTCTGAAGGTTCAAGGGCGTTAATCAGAGTTTGTCGTTCTGAAAAAGATGCAGTGCTGGTAAAAAGCTCTTTGTCCTTCAAAAATTGCCAACTGCTCAGGTAATTGACAAGAGTCCGGTTTAATTCACTGTTTAGCTCTTCTATCGTATATTCTTCAGTTTTTTTAGAGAGCCCACCGTGGGTAAATATTTGATCGTTGATCCTTATTACAAAAGGCAGTTGAGTTAGCCATTGGCCGTATTTACCGGAAAGAGAAAAGGCTTGTTGTCGAGCAAAATAACCTTTCGGAAATTGCTGGTCGAATTCAGCCAGTGCGGCGGGCGTATCTTGTAAGTCTTTCCATTTAATGTAGCGTTCAAATGCTAAAGCTCTTTGTTCTATCGTCTCATCAGAAGCGAATTCTGCGATTTCTTCTGCCGATAAATAGCGTAAGTCACCCGCTAGATTCATTATTTCATGATTGCCTAACACCACATGAAACTTTCCGCCCGCCTTAATCGCTTGGGTTTGAAGGGCCATATAAAGATCCATGACTTTGCGGCTGGAAGGGCCTCTATCCATTAGGTCACCCAAGCTAACAAAGCGTGCGGTTCCCCCTATCCACTGGTTATTATCATCAATCAAAGAAATATTTTTCAAGGTGGTTACAATAGAGGCATAAGCACCGTGAACATCTCCCACTACGTAAACCGGCGAGTTAGTCTCAAAGCTAGATTCTGGCGAATTTATCGGGTGAGGTAATTCTTCCAAAGCCTTTAAAATATGGGATGAGAAAATCATCAAAAGACTGGCAAAAAGCATTTTAAATGGTGTTTTATTTATTGTCATTTTATCTCTCCTGCTGATCCGATTGACTAAAAAAGGTCACTCGAATTTCTGTGGATGCGGTTAAGCCATCAAAATCTGAGGCGACGACTAAAATTGAAATATCTGCAAAATAATCAGCCGGCGGTTTAAAGGAAAAGGTTCGACTCATTCTGTCGAATTTAATCCACTTGGGTAAAGGATCTCCCGACTCCAGAGATGCGTCAAACTTTAAAGCATCTCCAATATCCGGATCAACAAAGGTACACTCACTAATACTAAATTTGGAAAGTAAACCAGCAGGCATTTGTAAATGTGGGATAGTGGCCATCACTTGTGGTGGTGAATTGCCTTGTGTTTTTTGAACTTCCAGTAAGTTGCCATGACCGACCTTCCAGGCGACGGAAAATAATACAAATGCGAGAATCAAATTACTCAGAATAAAATGACTAATTGTGAGATCAAAATACTGTGTACCGACAAAAATAAAACCGCCATATAACAAGTCGCCCAATCGAAAGAAAAAGGTCTCTATAGTGGTTTTACCCAAATATTTATGTTTTCTGGGAACGGGTAAAAATAGTGCATGTCGGGTGGTATTTTGGACAGAGTAATTGGCGCTGTTTTCTGCGGTCATTGCTATTTGGATCAGCGAAAAAAAAGGAAAGAATATCATCAGTCCATAACCCACAATCATAATCACTGGGAGTATTAAAACTGAGCCTCTTAAACCAACCCACTTGAAGATCCGAGATACTAAAAATAGCTGAATGACAAAACTACCCAAGGTTATCCAGGAATAGTAATTGGAATAAAACTGACCTTGCCAGGCGGAAATGTCCAGTAGACCCTCAGTCAACGCAAGCATTTTGCTGTGTTCATCCACAAGACGAGCCAAAATATATTCGCCCGTTGAATTGATAAACACCAAAATCACCACAAATAGCGCTATCCTTAGTAAGTAAGGACTTTTAAATACTACCGAAAAACCGTCCAACCATTTATTACCATCTTCCTCATGAACCGGTTCATCATTTGAAGCGGCTTCGGGTATCCAGCGACTAACATTGGCAGTGAGATAGACTGAGATAAGCAATAAGAAAGCCGCGAGTGTCATGATCCCAACAATGCCAATAAACGGATATATTGGTCCGGCAATACGAGAGCCAAGCCATGCACCAAAGGTTGCTCCAACAGCCAAGATAACAAATAATCGTTGACCACATTTAACATTATAGGAGTCGGCTGCAAAAGCCCAAAATTGGGCGAGTACCATAATGCTAAAAATACCGAGCCACACATAAAAGGCCATACCGACATTAACATTTAGATATTGTAAAAAAGCAAAAATAACCAGATTACTGATGAAAAAAAGCAAGATTTTATTTATTATACTACTGCGATTTTCGTTATTAGCATATCGGTGATACAAAACTGAAAAAAGAGGCACGATAAGCGTTAATAAACCAGCTTGAATTGCCGTAGCATAACTTTTATATTCAGCGCCGCCATAGGCTAGTATCAGTGGCTCACGAATGACTTTAAGTAGATAATAAGCGGCCATCAATAAACAGGCATTGGCGGTCAGCAGCAGGCAGCTTTTTCCTTCCTGCGGTTTAACAACACTAATGACGTTGAGTAAACGCTCATACCAATTGTGATTGTCTATTTTTTCCGTGGACATCAATGCTTCCTGGTTGTTGGGATCTATACTCTGTGTTTTTTCTTGATTTTATGTTGCAGACTGCCCGTTTTTGTTGATCAGGTTTGCAGTAAATTTTTGGCTAAGCTGAGTGATAAGTATCGCCATTTCTAATGATTGTTCAGCATTTAATCTGGGATCGACCAAGCTCTTATAGGCCTTTTGTAAATCAAGTTCAGTTAATCCCCTTGCACCGCCGACACATTCGGTGACATTCTCACCGGTCAGTTCTATGTGAACTCCCCCCAGATGACTGTTGTTTTCCTGATGGATCTGGAAAGCCTCCGTCAATTCGGCAATTATGGCGTTAAATTGCCGGGTTTTTCGTCCTTGCTTTGTTAATGAAGTATTGCCATGCATTGGATCGCAGCACCATAAAGGTTTTTTTCCTTCATTTTGCATGATTGAAATCATCGGTGGTAAATGCTGCCTTATTTTGTCCTGCCCAAAACGAGTGATCAGGGTGAGCCGTCCGGGGGTATCGTCCGGGTCCAAAATATTAACCAAGTCGAGTAATTGTTTAGGACTCATGCTCGGTCCAATCTTAATTGCGACAGGGTTTTCTATACCCCGCATATATTCTACATGGGCCGAATCAAGCTGGCAGGTTCGCATGCCTATCCAAGGCATGTGCGTGGACAGATTATACCAACGCCCCTGGTCGCATTGTCGGGTGAGCGCTTGCTCGTAATGTAAATGTAAGGCTTCATGGCAAGTGAAAATTTTGTCTTTCACACTTGGTTGGTTACTTTGTAAGGTTAAGTTTTTCAATACCGATTGGGAGTATTTAATCTTATCTAAAATCTCATGATATTCGTGGGCTTTGGCTGAGTGCGCAACAAAATCAAGATCCCAGTTATCAACATTGGATAAGTCGCTGAAACGGTTATCCAATAAAGTGCGTAAATAATTTAAGGTTAATGAGGCAAAAGAGTAACCTTTCAATAGACGCTCAGGATCAGGTTGCCTTTGTTGTTTATTAAATAAAGCGCCGTTTATTAAATCGCCGCGATAACAGGGCAATGTGACTCCTTCGGCCGTTTCGGTTTCGGTTGAACGAGGTTTGGCATATTGACCAGCCATGCGGCCAATCTTTACCACTGGTTTGTTTAGTCCATAAACCAGTATAAGCGACATTTGCAATAAAATTTTTAACTTGTCGGTAATTGCCTCCGCGTTGCAATCCGAAAATAGCTCTGCACAATCGCCTCCCTGCAACACGAAACTGTGACCATTCGCCGCGCTACTTATTTTGCTTTTTAATTCTTCAATTTCCTGAACGCTGACCAAAGGCGGCAGTTTTGACAGTTCCTTAATCGTCGTATCTAATTGCGTCGTATCAGAATATTTAGCTTGCTGATCCAGTCGACAATTTTGCCATGACACCGGAGACCATGGGAACGATGGGACAGGGCTGGTCTTACAGGACTCTATTTCACCAGTCATGAGTTTCTCTGAGTTTGAATTTCCTGACTGGCATTCATCGATTTGGGGTTGAGATGATTTCATCTTGTGTCTATTTGTTTAGGATCTTTTTAGATTATAGTAATATGCTAGGTAAAGGTCGAGCCGTAGCTTTAGATAGTTTGATCGGATTTGTAACAATTTCCGGATAAAAGGTCCAAACGCTTCCGTTGGAATAGCATGGGTATTTACCCTCAAGACGAGTATGAACACTTTAATGGCAAAAACTAAAATTCAGTATGTGTGTAATCAATGTGGTGCTGTTTCGCCCAAATGGGGCGGTCAATGCACTGATTGCGGCCAGTGGAATTGTCTGGTCGAACAGTTAGAGGCTAGCAAAACGCCAACCACGGGCCGTTTTGCAGGCTATGCTGGCAATGATACTCGGTTGCAAAAATTAAGTGAGGTAAAACATTCCGACACGGCAAGAATTGCCACCAGCTTGAGCGAACTGGACAGAGTCTTAGGTGGTGGGTTAGTGCCAGGTTCGGTCGTGTTATTAGGAGGTGACCCCGGTATTGGTAAGTCGACCATTCTGCTGCAATCTATGTGTCGGCTAAGTAAAACACTTAATGGCATTTACGTGACTGGAGAGGAGTCAGCTCAACAAATTTCGATGCGTGCTAAACGTTTGGGGCTTAACGGCGATCACTTGAGCCTGTTAACCGAAACCAAAGTAGAAACCATTATTGCAACCGCGCAAAGAGATCAACCACAAGTTATGGTGATTGATTCGATTCAAACCATCTATACCGAATATCTGCAATCAGCCCCTGGTGGGGTAGCTCAGGTACGAGAAAGTACCGCACAGTTGGTCCGGTTTGCCAAACAAAAAGGCATTGCGCTTTTTGTGGTAGGGCATGTCACCAAAGACGGGTCGCTCGCAGGTCCGCGGGTATTAGAGCATATGGTAGATGCGGTGCTCTATTTTGAAGGTGAAAGGGACGGTCGATATCGTATTCTAAGAGCAGTAAAGAACCGTTTTGGTGCGATCAATGAGTTGGGTGTTTTTGCAATGACGGAAGAAGGACTCAAAGAGGTCCAAAATCCGTCTGCTATATTCTTATCCAGATACCAAAAAGCTTCCTCAGGAAGTGTAGTCACAGTCACCTGGGAAGGGACACGGCCTCTATTGGTGGAAGTTCAAGCGCTGGTTGACGAAGCCCATGGTAGTCATCCTAAACGGGTCGCCGTTGGTCTTGACCAAAACAGATTGGCGATGTTGTTAGCCGTGTTATCCCGCCATGGCGGTGTGTTTTGTCATGATCAGGATATTTTCTTAAATGTGGTTGGTGGGGTCAAAGTCATGGAAACCAGTGCCGATCTGTCCCAGTTGATAGCCATTGTTTCCAGTCTAAAAAATCAAATATTGCCACAGGATTTAATTGTTTTTGGAGAAATCGGTTTAGCTGGAGAAATAAGGCCCGTTCCTAATGGCCAGGAGCGAATAAAAGAAGCGATAAAACACGGCTTTTGTAAGGCGATCGTGCCTCAATCAAATGCCCCAAAAGGTAATATTGAGGGTATGGAGATTAAGGCGGTTAGTAATTTACAGCAAGCTCTTCAAGTCTTGTCGGAGATCTAACTTTTCAAGAACCTGGAACCTCAGTCATTATCAGAGCACAAAGTAGCCAGATCGCGATCTAATATGGAAGAATTACCAGAATTGAGCTCAACAACTTTTCGTAAATGAGTAATACTATCCAAATCGATGTTTTCGCAAACAAAACCCAAATTCTCAGGATGTTGATGGGTTAATTTAAGAGTCATTTTGATCTGATGCTGTTGGTCAGAAAGCGGAATTTCCAATTTATAAATGGTGCCGAGCTTAGAACGAAGGACCCCATGTGGGCGGAGCAAAACACCGTGGATAGATAAATCCAGGATCTGACAGGCAAATGATTGGTCATCTTTTGATAGTTTTGCAGTGACTTCAAAGTTAACCCGCTTATAATGTCTTCTTTCATTATCCATGAGTTTTTATCTCAAGTTTGGCTCTCTGTGTTAACTTTAGCACATAATGTCCAATTTGTTAGCCGTGTTCAGCGAATTTTGTACACCTTCGCTTCTTGCAGGATAATAATTACAAGCAAAAAAAATGAGAGAGATGATAAATAATGACCATCCAATGGTATCCGGGGCATATGCACAAAGCCCAAAAAGAGATAAAGCAGGCCCTTCCAAAAGTTGATCTAGTCATCGAGGTGGTTGATGCGCGTATTCCTTACAGCAGTACCAATCCTATGGTGGCAGAATTTCTGAGTAGCAGTGAAAACCCCAAACCGGTCATTCGAGTGCTAAACAAAAGTGATTTAGCCGATCCTGAAGTCACCGAACTCTGGTGTAAAATGTTCGACAGTTTACACGGTACCAAATCGCTTCCTATTAGCAGTAAACAGCCGGAGCAAGTGAAAAAGATAAGTCGGTTATGTCATAAAATCTTTCCCGAGCATCTTGAAAAAGGAAAACCAATTAAAGCGATGATTATGGGTATTCCTAATGTTGGCAAATCGACCATTATTAACATTCTTTCCGATCGAACCATAGCTAAAGTGGGCAATGAACCAGCCGTGACCAAAAGACAGCAACGGATTGATTTAGATAGTGGTATTATTTTGTTCGATACTCCAGGTTTCCTGTGGCCCAAAATCGAGAATACTCATAGTAGCTATCGGTTGGCGATCACCGGCGCGATAAAGGATACTGTTCTTGAATACGATGATATTGCTTATTACGCGGCAGAATATTTCTTGCAGCATTATCCTGAGAAATTGAAATTGAATTTTCAATTAGATGAACTGCCACAAGATGTCACTCAGCTTCTAGAACAGATCGGACGTAAACGGGGATGCCTGCAGTCTGGCGGAAGGATTGATTTAGATAGAGTTTGCAAAATATTCATCAATGAATTTAGAAATTTTACCATGGGAGCAATGAGCCTGGAATTGCCCGAAATGGTAGAAAAAGAATTGGTTGAAGTGGAAGCCCTATTGCTAGCCAAAGCAGAGAAAGACGCTAATCGAAAAAAGAAAAAGAAACGGCGTCGATAAATGCTGTCGATAAAAGAGTATTTGTATGTTTGATCCAGAAAATTTAAAAAAAATCGCTAATATGAAAATGCCTTTTGGTAAATATCAGGGACGCAACCTGATTGAATTGCCGGAACCCTATTTGGTCTGGTTTTCCAGAAATGGATTTCCACAGGGCAAAATAGGTGAGTTACTCCAACTAACTTATGAAATAAAAGTTAATGGGTTAGAAAAATTGATTTACCCCCTACAGGGGAAGTAGTCTATGTGTAACAGAGCTCGTCAACAAGTACTTCGCCTGACCGGAATTAGCGTATATCCGGTTAAATCACTCGCCGGTATACACCTAAAATGTGCTGAAGTGCAGTCACAAGGTCTACTGAATGATCGGATGTTCATGCTGGTTGATGAAAATGGTTTATTTATCACTCAAAGAAAATATCCACAATTGGCATTGATCAAAGTGATACACAAGGAATGCCGTCTTAATTTTATTGCAGAAAATCAATTACCGCTAACCATTGAAGATTGTAATTTTAAAGGTGATACTTTAAAGGTCAAGATATGGCAAGATGAGTGCGTTGGATTAGTGGCCGATGAAAACGTGAATCAGTGGTTTAGCCAATATTTAGGGTTCACTGTCAGGCTTATTAAATACAACCATCAAGCAACCAGACCCATTGACCCTGAGTATTCCCAGCCCGATGATATCGTCAGTTTTGCAGATGGGTTCCCTTTGTTAGTTATATCCCAGGCTTCACTAGACGATTTAAATTCGAAACTTGAAATGCCCGTGAGTATGAGTCATTTTCGCCCTAATATAATCGTCGATGGTTGCGATGCTTTTGCCGAAGATGAATGGAAACAGATCCGAATTGGTGGCGTTGTTTTCGACGCAGTCAAACGATGTAGTCGATGTGTATTAACCACAGTCAATCCGGAAACGGGAATTAAGAGTGACAAAGGCCAGCCACTTAAAACTTTAAGTCAATACAGAAAAGGTGACGGTGGGGTGTTTTTTGGTATGAATCTTATCCCACGAACCAAAGGCAGCATAAGAATAAACGATATAGTCGACGTGACTTAGTTCCCTTAAAATGAAACTATCCAACAACATCGAACTAAACCTGGACGAAATCGAATTAACCGCCATTCGAGCTCAAGGTGCCGGTGGTCAAAATGTCAACAAAGTATCCTCTGCAATCCATCTTCGTTTTGATATTCAAAATTCATCACTACCTGATTTTTACAAAGAACGCTTGCTCGCAATGTCCGATAGCCGACTAACAGCCAATGGGGTGTTAGTCATAAAAGCGCAAAAATATCGAACTCAGGAAAAAAACAGGCAGGATGCGTTGGAGCGGCTGGTGGAAATTATTAAACAAGCAACTCAGCAACAAAAAAAGAGAAAACCGACTAAGCCCAGTCGCACATCGCAAAAAAAACGTTTAGACCATAAAACCAAACATAGCCGAAATAAGAAACTGAGAAGCAAACCTGAATTTTGATTTTGATATAGAATTTGATTTTGAAATAGAATCTGATTCTGATACAAATATAGTCAAGATATTTAATTGGCAATAAGAACTTGAAAATCAAACGGTTATCCTATAAATTTGATAGTTAACATTATATTGTTGGGGGTCCAAAAGCTTGAATTGCTGGCAAAGCGCTTTGCTTACAGGGATTTTGGGAGCAAATTTGGTTTCTGCAGCCAATGCCGAAACAGAGCAGTACAATGGTATTTATTCGCTGAGTCTATACGAGCTGTTAAATCTCAAAATCGATGCCGCTTCTGGTTTCACCGAATCCTTAACTCAAACACCCGTTCCCGTCACCGTTATTACTCGGTCAATGATAGACAACAGCGCTGCATTGTCCCTGCGGGATTTGTTAACTCAATATGTGCCCGGCTTTACTCAGGTGCAAGATCAAAATGAATACAACGTGGCATTCCGCGGTATTTATACTTCTTCCCAGCAAAAAATTCTTATATTACTGAATGGCAAACGGATCAACAGCCGTGCTTATTCGAACGCTGATCCTGCCTTTGCCATCAACCTTGATAAGCTCAGTCAAATAGAAGTGATCCGAGGTCCCGGATCTTCTGTCTATGGAAATGTGGCCTTGACCGCAGTGATTAATCTCAAGTTAAAAGAAGCAGCGCCACAATCAAGCTTTTCGACCCAATTAAAGATGGGAAATAATGGTCTGAGAAATCTCTACACAGAGTGGTCCACGACAAATCAAAATATCGAGTACTTTGCCTGGGGAAGTTATTTTGAAACGGCCGGCGAGAAATACTGGGTGACGCCGGAAAATGATTATTCACCAACCCCGGCGAACGAACCTGTTTCAATACGATTAGACGCTTTCAACGACCGACCATCTAGCGATGTTGGTTTGTCGATCAAAAGCGATACTTGGACTGGTGTTTTGAATTATCGTCAGAGCCATTATGTAGAGCCTTTTTCTGGAGGGGCATTAACTGGTGAGGCATACGACTACAATGAATTTCCACAGAAAGATGGTAACACCCCGGGAGCCGAATCAACCTGGCTCCATTTCGACCTTGAAAAGAGTATCGCGTTAGCCGAAAGCCAGCAGCTAAGCCTTAATTTTAATTATGCAAAAAATAAAGTGGTCGGAACATTTGTTTTGTCTCCAGCATTAAAAACTTATGGCCGAGTAGAGTGGAAAGAACAAACCTACGGCACAAATATCAAATGGAAAAACCAATGGGGTTCAAACGGACTTTTATTGGGCATTCAATATGAGTCGAACGATGTGACTGATAGTGATTTTAAGTTAGGACAAAATAACGTTTTTACCGGCTCGCCATTTAGTGATGAAAATCCTGTACTGTTACTTGGAAAAGAATCAGTTGCCTCATTTTACACAGAATATAAACATCAATTTGAAGGAAGTTGGTTGCTAAATGTTGGCGCAAGATTTGACCATAAAGATCGCTTGTTGGGTGAAGCTGTAAAGGAAACGAGCCCAAGACTTGCTTTTATTTACGAAGAACCAGAATTTAACTTGAAAATGGCTTACTCTCGTTCATTTGTAGATCCCCCATATTGGAATCGTTATTCCGCTCTTGCTTCTTTTAGAGGCGCAAGAGATCTAAAGCCAGAAATTTTAGAGTCCTATCAGATATCTCCAGAATTCTTACTGCTAGATAACTCGCTCACATTAAAATTGAATGCTTTTTACAATTTTCATAGTGATTTCGTTTTCAGAAACAATGAAGCGGCCGCTGACGAAGCAATATTTGCCAACTCAGGTAAAATGGAAACTTATGGATTGGAGCATGAGTGGCTGTATCGTTTTGATGATCACTCGCTCCGTCTGGTGGCGACTCATCAAACCGTTGTAGAAGTGGAGTTTTACGAGGCTGATAACGATGAAATCTTTAATATCCCAAAAACTCAAATGAACCTATCTTGGGATAGTCATATTGGTAATTCCATTATAAGTCAGCTCTCAGTGCAATATCTTTCGAGTAGAAAGTCTCCAATTAGAATAGCCATAAACAATGTCAATGTTGAAGATCCTTTCCCTGATCAGGGGGTGGAATTTGATGTGCCCGAAAATCGTCTCTCTGGCGTAACGTTAGTCAATGCCAAGATCCGTTGGTTAGCTCAAACAATGCCGGTCGAAATATCACTCAGTGTACAAAACCTGTTGGATAAAGAATGGCAGCAGGGAGGAAGTACTATTCATCCTTATCCACAAACGGGCCGTTGGGGACAGTTGGCGTTTAATTATCGTTGGTAGCCTCAATAATTCAATGCTGATAGTCCCCTTAGCTACAAAAGACAAAAGACAAAAGACAAAAATAAGAGATTGGCCAATATGGAAAGTGTTTTGCCGTGGGGATCGAAATCGTTCTTTGGTTTTATTCATAACAGAGTAATTGGTTTTCATATGACTTTTTTGGCACCATGGGTTTGGGTTAAATTGAAGATTGCCTAATCGTTGAACATTTCTTATTCGTTTTATAGGTAAGGCCTTAGTATCCCTTTACTGGATCTTGCAATCTAGTATCTAGCTCTTTACTACCCCGTTTTCTAATTTTAAATTCTATTGACATATTTTTCGATGAGCACTATGCTTACCAAATATGGATAATATGAGAGTGGTAAAGCTCAATGAAGCCTGAAAAAACAAGAAAAGCAGTCGTATTTCCTAAAAATGTAAAGATCCTTAAAGATTTAGGTGAAAACATCAAACTAGCCTGCAAAAGAAGAAAACTTTCTCAAAGTTTGATTGCCGAAAGAACGGGGCTTTCGCGACTCACAGTTCGGAAAATTGAAAATGGTGATCCATCAGTTTCAATCGGTCATTATATCAATGTCCTGTCTGTGTTGAATTTAGCAGAAGAATTCTCAAAGGTAGCACTTGATGATGAGCTGGGAAGAAAATTACAAGACATTCAATTGTTGAAATAAGGAAGCAGGCAATGGACAAAACTATCTATGTCTATGCAAATTGGGAAGGACTGGAGCCGCCTAAACTTGTCGGTACTCTAAATTCATCCATCATTAGAAATAGCGAAGTCTTTCGATTTTCCTACCATCCCGAATGGATTAATTCGGATCATTGTCAACAAATCGACGCGGATCTCCATTTGTATTCGGGTGAGCAATTTGCGACAAATAATCAAAATTTTAGAGTTTTTCTTGATTCATGTCCCGATCGCTGGGGAAGGTTACTCATGCAAAGGAGGGAATCTGCTTATGCCCGTCGCGAAAACAGAAATGTAGTCACCTTGAATGAATCCGATTATCTACTGGGTGTACACGATGAGTACAGAATGGGAGCACTCAGGTTTAAATCAGAGTTAACCGGTGATTTTTTAGATAATAATACGGCTCTCGCTGCTCCACCCATGTCATCCCTGAGAGATTTAGAATATGCTGCCGCACAGATAGAAAACGATCCTGATATTGACAGTGATGAATATATCAAATGGTTGCAAATGCTGATGGCTCCCGGTTCATCATTAGGCGGTGCTCGCCCAAAGTCTTGTGTGATCGATAATGATGGTTCACTCTGGATCGCAAAATTTCCAAATAAAGCTGATTCTATTGACGTTGGAGCATGGGAATATGTTGTTTATAAATTAGCGATTGGCGCAGGGATTGAAATGTCTGAATGCAAAATCAAGAAATTCAATGGTGAGCATCACACATTTTTGACTAAGCGTTTTGATCGAACGTCAACCATTAGAAAACATTTTTCATCGGCCATGGCGCAACTCGAATACTACGATGGCGACGAGGGGGCCAGCTATTTAGAAATTGCTCAATTCTTGATTAATAGTGGTGCAACTACCAAAAAAGATTTATCACAATTATGGCGACGAATCGTTTTTAGCATTGCTGTTTCAAATACCGATGATCATCTCCGCAATCATGGCTTTTTGTTTACTCAAAAAGGATGGGTATTATCGCCTGCATATGACATTAATCCGGTTGTTAACTCTCACGGTCTTCATTTGAATATCGATGAGCATGATAACAGTTTGGATTTCGGTCTAGCCTTTGGGGTCATAGGTTATTTTCAATTGGCGCGTTCGGACGCTGAAGCAATTTATCAAGAAGTGATTGATAGTGTAAAAAATTGGGCAAGCGAGGCAACCAATACAGGAATTGGTCGAAATGAGCAAAAAATAATGTCTTCAGCTTTTAAAGTCGCCTAATTTTTATTTACATATTTTTGTCTAACTGTTAAATTTAATAGCTTATAACCAATTGAAATATTGGAAGTTTCGACAAAACTCTATTTTGTGTGTGATGAATTGCTATTAATAAATTGAACTGAATCAGTACTCAAAGTTCGAAACTGTATTTCCAGCCAGATTCATTCCCCATCTAATTAAGCACCGCATTAAGTACTTCAAAATCAAACTTCTTCATTTGGCGATGTTTGTGCATATTGAATGTGAAAATTAAGAATTTGACTCAAAAAAATTTATTAGGAGCAATAAAATGAATACTCTAAAAAAATATTTACTCACCTGTTGCACACTTATATTGTTATCAAATTCGATTATGGTGCTGGCCGCAGATGGCAAAGCCCTAGTAGGCGGTCGCTTAATTGACGGTTATGGCCATCGTCCATTAAGTAATAGTGTGATTTTAGTTAAACACGGTTTGATTGAAGCGGTTGGTACGGTGGATACCCTTAAAATTCCGGCTGGATACCAGCTGATTTCAACCGAGGGAATGGATGTGCTACCGGGACTTTGGGAAAGCCATGCGCATTTAATGATAAATGGTCACGCCGACTATGCGCATTGGGATAAGACCTACATCGACCGGTTTGAAGATGAAATCATGCCTGCAAGTGCAGTTCAACTGTTACTTGCCGGAATCACTAG
>Ga0316205_10001434_pt1 | contig 29873 bp, 29 predicted proteins | sample 3monthpyrite_MG_FD_204941 | JGI IMG/M metagenome (GOLD analysis project Ga0316205, IMG submission 204941) | Microbial mat bacterial communities from mineral coupon in-situ incubated in ocean water Damariscotta River, Maine, United States -... | ecosystem: Environmental > Aquatic > Marine >...
TAATCGATAAAAACACCCGTGTTATATGCCAGGGTTTTACCGGCAAGCAAGGTACTTTCCATTCTGAACAAGCCCTCGCTTATGGCACCCAAATGGTAGGTGGTGTGACGCCTGGCAAGGGTGGCCAACGCCACCTGGATTTGCCGGTATTCAATACCGTGCATGATGCTGTGAATGAGACCGGTGCGGATGCCAGCATGATCTATGTACCTGCTCCATTTGCGATGGATGCGATTCTGGAAGCAGCCGACGCGGGTATCAAGGTCATTGCCTGCATAACCGAAGGCATTCCCGTATTGGATATGGTCAAGGTTAAGGCTGCGCTGGCTCATTATGATACCTATTTGATTGGTCCGAATTGCCCGGGCCTGATCACACCAGGCGCCTGTAAAATCGGCATCATGCCCGGCAGTATTCATCAGGCTGGCAAGATTGGTATCGTCTCGCGATCAGGTACATTAACCTACGAAGCAGTATACCAAACGACCCAGGCCGGTTTGGGGCAAAGTACCTGTGTCGGTATTGGTGGTGATCCTATTCATGGAATGGACTTTATCGATTGTCTGTCTTTGTTCGAGGATGATGAACAAACTGAAGGCATTGTCATGGTCGGTGAAATAGGTGGCAGTGACGAAGAAGCAGCTGCTGAATACATTCAAGCGCATGTTAGTAAACCCGTGGTTGCCTACATAGCGGGTGTTACCGCGCCTGCTGGTAAACGCATGGGACATGCTGGCGCGATTATCGCCGGAGGTAAGGGAACAGCAGACGAAAAATTTGCGGCACTAGAAGCCGCAGGCGTGGCTACGGTTCGTTCTCCTGCCGAGATCGGTCGTCGTATGTCTGAATTACTGCCTGTTTAATCATGAGTGAAAACACTAATATTCGAATCGCCATGGCGCAGGTTAATCTGTTAGTCGGCGATATTGAAGGCAATACTCGTAAAGTACTTGAGTACGTGGCCAAGGCACAACAGGGTCAGGCTGATCTGTTGGTATTTCCCGAGTTAACACTCACCAGCTACCCTCCTGAAGACTTGTTACTCAGGTCTGGCTTGCATACGCGCGTTGAGCAGGCCTTGCAGACCTTGTGCGATGGCATAGACTCAACCGGGGTTATTGTCGGTTATCCACGCCGTATTAATGGTGAGCTGTTTAACATGGCAGGTTTGATTCGGCATGGAAAAATCGTGGCTGAATATAAAAAACAAAACTTGCCAAATTACAGCGTGTTTGATGAGAAACGTTATTTCACCGCCGGTCATGAAGCCTGCGTAGTGGATTATGATGGCATCAAATTAGGCATTACGATCTGTGAAGATGCCTGGGGTTCTTCGCCAATGAAGCTTGCCACACAAGCCGGTGCGCAGTTATTGATTAACATTAATGCCTCACCCTTCCACATGGGCAAGAGAAAAGAACGCGTGCAAGTGCTCAAGTCACGCGTTGATGAAAATAAAGTACCCATTGTGTATGTCAATTTACTCGGTGGACAAGATGAACTGGTTTTTGATGGTGAATCCATGGTTATGGATCAACGGGGCAATATAGTCAGTCGTGCACCAGCGTTTGAAGAAGGCCTGTATACACTGGATTGTCAGCTAAACGCAGGCAAACTGGAATTTCATCATGCTCACTACGCCGAGGTGCTGGAAGATGTTGAAAGTGCTTACCAGGCACTGGTGCTGGGTGTGCGAGATTACATCAATAAAAATGGTTTTAAAGGGGCAGTGATAGGCCTCTCTGGTGGCGTGGACTCTGCATTAACGCTAGCCATAGCAGTGGATGCGTTGGGTGCTGATCGCGTTGAAGGTGTTTCCATGCCCTCACGCTACACCATGGACATGAGTGTTGAGGACGCAAAAGAAGAAGCCGATATTCTCGGCATCAATTTTCAGGTGATCCCGATAGAGCCCGTGTTCAAGGCATTTCTTGCGAGCCTGGAAGGCGAGTTTAAAGATTTACCTGCGGACACCACTGAAGAAAACATTCAGGCACGTTGCCGTGGTGTCATACTTATGGCGATTTCTAATAAAAAAGGAAAAATGGTACTGACGACAGGTAACAAAAGTGAAATGTCTGTCGGCTATGCTACGTTATATGGCGACATGGCCGGTGGTTTTTGTGTATTGAAAGACGTACCGAAAACGCTTGTTTACCAGATGTGTCACTACCGTAACAAGGAACAGCAGGTGATTCCCGAAAGAGTGATCACCCGACCACCCACTGCTGAATTGGCGCCTGATCAAAAAGATGAAGACAGTTTGCCTCCTTACGATGTGCTGGATGATATTCTTGAACGTTATGTTGAGCAGGATCAGTGTGCTGCGGAAATTATTAAGGCCGGTTTTGATGAACAGGTTGTCTACAAAGTGATCAGACTGGTGGATATTAATGAATACAAACGCCGTCAGGCAGCGCCAGGAATTAAAATCACACACCGGGCCTTTGGACGCGACCGCCGTTATCCAATAACCTCAGGATTTGGTCGCTATCGTACCTGAATTGTGCAAATTCTACTTTTCAATCTGTCGATGTTGCGGTATCTTGTTGTCAGTATTGAATTAATTCAGCAGCCGGCTGCGATTGGTATTTCGAAATAAATCTTTACCAGCTAAAGCGTGCTGTGAAGCGACTGCATCTGAGCTAAGTCCTTGATTCAAATTTAAGTGTCGCTGCCTGGAGGAGCTAATAACAATGAAAAAAGTAGAAGCTATTATTAAACCATTCAAACTGGACGATGTGCGTGAGTCATTGTCAGAAATTGGTATCACAGGAATGACAGTCACAGAAGTTAAAGGGTTTGGTCGTCAAAAAGGACATACCGAATTGTATCGTGGTGCAGAATACGTGGTGGATTTCCTGCCCAAGGTCAAGATAGAAATAGTTATCAGCGATGCTGATCTTAGCCGATGTCTGGAAGTGGTGACGGAAGCAGCGCGTACTGGCAAGATTGGTGATGGCAAGATTTTTGTCACCTCGGTGGAGAAAATTATTCGCATTCGAACCGGTGAAGAGGATGGGGATGCTATTTAATAGCAGGATCTTATAGTCTGAAAGCCTATCTGGAGATGATAAACTCTGCATGTGGTGGGTTGATTGTATGAAATTTTATAAGCGTTTACATCCCAAGGGCTGCTTCTTTAAACTTGTTAGACATCCGAGAAGCAGCGCCTCCTATACAGACGATATATTGCTTTTTATTCTTACTGATTGATCGAAGAAAAATACCCCTTAGCTCTTTTTTCAGATAACTCATTGGGCTAATTCCATATGGCATTGGGCGAGGAACAAAATCCATCGCTCCAGAGCACAGTCCTGATAATGCTACTAGCTCATAAGTAAGGTTGAACATTTGTTCGTTCATGGGCCATTTATTGACTTGTTGCCCATAAAGTGAAGAAAGGAAATCCTTTAAATCTTGTCTCTCATGTAGGTTCAATTCATCGCTCCTTGATGTTTTTGGCAATAAGATCCAGTTCTTTTTTTGTACCAGAGACAGAAATATGGTGTATGACAAGGTCTTCAATAATGAATATCTGTCCTTGCTCCTTGTTATCATGCCCAGAATAGATTTCTGCAGCTCCAACCTTGTACTTTTTTATGCTATCTGGGTTATTTTTCAATCCTTCAGAAAACTGTCTTGATACAACGGATAGCCATTCAGGTAATTTATCACGTTGAGTCTTTTCATAAATAGATCGGACAAATATTTTTTCAAGGCCAGTCAGGTCTATTTGTTGGTAAAAGGTTTTAGGGTTGAAATGTTCATGTGAGAACGACCAGTTCTTGTATTTAACCAATAAGTAGGAGTCGCCATGTCCAATCATGGCAGGTGAAGGGTATTCAACTTTTAAATGGGTAGAGAGAACAAGTGTATCTGCGAATACAGTAGAGTTGAATAGAAATATAGTGATAAATAGAGTTTTTAGTGCATTATCCATTGAGTAGAACCCTTCTTTCTTATCCTGATTGGAGAGCTGGTTTTAGATTATCACAGTAGACTATATTTCATCAACTAGAGAAAAAATATGGCGATCATAGGTATCCTTGCTAGAGGATATCTGATATTGAAAATATCAGGAGGTGTAAAAAATTATTCTCGTGATTAACCTAGAAAGGATTCCACCAAGGCTTGTTCGATTGATTAATGCTGGAATGATCGGGGTAGGATGCCGTCATAACGCGGCGTGCATCGTTGGCCAGTTCAGTCAGGCCCAGTTTGTCGTAGGCTTGTGCCATGACCACCAGCGCGTCGGGTACTGCTGAAGCGCGATCAAAATTTTCAATGATATATTTACAACGGTTTACAGCGGCAATATAAGCCGTTCGTTTCATGTAGTAGCGTGCAACGTGTAATTCATGTTGAGCCAGGCTGTTGCGTAAGGCGAGGGCGCGTAAACGGGCTTCTGTCGCATAACGGCTTTCAGGATATTTGGTGATTAATGCCGAGAATTCATTAAAAGCCTGTTTGGAAGATTCAGGGTCTCGACTTGACGTGTCCTGCTGAAATATCTTACCTAGAAAGCCAATATTACGGTTATAGTAAATGAGGCCCTTCAGATAATAGGCATAATCAACATGTGCATGCTTAGGGTGTAGTTTGATGAAGCGGTCAGCTGCAGCAATGGCAGACTCAGGTTCGTCAAATTTATAATATGCATAGGCAATTTCGATCTGACCCTGCTTGGCATAGCGCCCAAACGGGTAGCGCGTTTCCAGCAGTTCATAAAAATTGATGGCGTTTTCGTAGTCACCACTGCTCAGTGACTTTTTTGCCTCAGCGTAAATTCTGTTAGCAGACCAGCCCTTGGTGTCATCGTCGGGCGTGGCTATGTGGGCGCAGCCGTGCATCAGTAGACTGATCAGGGCTAAATAAATGAGTTTTGATAGTTGCATAAGGCCGTAAGGTTACTGGAGACGGTTCGATAGGTAAAGTGCTATAGGCTCCAGGGTGGTCAAACGTGTTGAAATATATACGTTCCCATCGTCAGGCATTCGAATGGAACTGTATTTATAAGCACGAATACTGTATAAGTTTCTGTTGCAAATGGTTTTTTTAAATCGTAAAAATCTCAATATAACGGCTAGTACTGGCGCAGGCTTTTCATGCAAAGAGTGACACTACATTCACAAATTCCTGATGATATGTCGGATTTACGTCTGGACCAGGCTCTCGCTCGCCTGTTTCCGGATTATTCGCGTGCTCGTCTGACCCTATGGATAAAAGCGGGTGAAGTGTTACTGGATGGACAGATACGAAGACCTCGAGACCGCGTTTTAGGTGGCGAAATGGTGGCTATCGATGCGGCTATAGAAGACGCGAATCCGGCCAGTGCTCCGGAACCCATTGATCTGAATATTGTTTATGAAGACGATGCGCTGCTGATATTAAATAAGCCTGTGAATCTGGTCGTGCATCCGGGTGCCGGTAATCGCCAGGGCACATTGCTTAATGCCTTGTTGCATCACTGCCCAGATCTTGCTGCAGTGCCACGTGCCGGTATTGTCCATCGGCTGGACAAGAACACCACCGGTTTAATGGTGGTTGCGAAGACCATTGAGTCTCATCATTATCTGGTAGAAGCCATGCAGGCACGTGAAATCAGGCGTGAATATGAAGCCGTGGTACATGGCGTGATGACGGCCGGGGGCACCATTGATGAGCCTATTGGTAGACATCCCGTTGATAGAAAGCGAATGGCGATTGTTGAAAGTGGCAAGCCGGCTGTCACGCATTACCGAGTGGTGAAACGCTTTCGCTTACATACCTGGGTTCGGGTCAAACTGGAAACCGGGCGCACCCATCAAATCCGGGTGCATTTGGCGCATCGGCGTTACCCCATTGTCGGAGACCCTGTCTACGGCGGGCGCATGCGCATGCCTGCCAACGCTTCTGAAGAGTTACGAGAAACCTTGCGAGATTTTTCACGTCAGGCCTTACATGCTATTCAACTGGCTGTGCCTCACCCCAGCAGTGGGGAAATCATTGAATGGACATCTGAATTGCCGGAAGATATGCGCCACTTAATCGACATGCTGGAGAAAGATAATACGGAGTCAGCATAATGACTCAATATTTAAAACCAGACTGGCCAGCCCCTGTACAGATAAAAGCCTGCACCACACTGCGTCAACAAGGTTATAGTCAAGGCGTTTATCAAAGCTGGAACCTGGCGACGCATGTAAACGATTCACTCGAACATGTTGAGAAAAATCGGCAGTTATTATCGGATACGCTGGCGTTACCTGCAGAACCCGTCTGGCTTGAACAAGTTCATAGTGATCAAGTCGTTTTGCTGGAAGAGAATATCCCCGCTAAAAACGTCCAGGCCGATGGTAGCTATACCCGAGTAGAAGATAAGATCTGTGTCGTTATGACGGCAGACTGCCTGCCTGTACTGATCACGAATCGAGCCGGAACAGAAGTGGCCGCCGTGCATGCAGGTTGGCGTGGGCTGGCTGCGGGTATTGTCGAAAAAGCCGTGCAATGTTTTCAAAGTGAAGCAAAAGATTGTTTGGTATGGCTCGGTCCGGCCATTGGTCCGGCTGCTTTTGAGGTAGGTGACGATGTTCGCCAGGCTTTTATGCAACAGGATGCTGAAACAACAGAAGCATTTGTTCCCACAGGTGAAGGTAAATACCTGGCCAATATCTATGCCTTGGCGAGGCAGCGTTTACAGCTTGCAGGTGTTACTGACATTTATGGTGGCGATCACTGTACTTACACTGAAGCCGAACAATTTTATTCATACCGTCGAGATCAGGAAACCGGTCGAATGGCCTCATTGATCTGGATTGATTCTGGCTCCAAAGGTAATGATTAGCACAGAAAACAGTAGCCGAAACAACAGAAAGTTAGCTGGCTAGCCATTCTTTTCATAGCCCTTATACGTTATAGTCTTGTTTTTCACGAATAGCAGTAACCCTCTATGGATTTGATCTACTGGATAATTCTCTTCAGCTTGCTGGGCGGCGTCATGAGCGTGCTGGCGGCATCGATGTTTCTATTGTTACCCGAATCATTTCGCGTACGAATGTTACCGCATTTTGTCAGTTATGCCATTGGTGCGCTATTGGGGGCTGCATTTCTGGCCTTGTTGCCACATTCCATGACCGAACCCGGAGCGGATTTTCATCAAATCGGACTAACGGTTTTGTTGGGGATATTGGGGTTTTTTCTGTTGGAAAAAATGGTGCTATGGCGTCATTGCCATTCTGATCATTGTGAAGCCCATACTCCTCACGAAGCGTTCGAAAAAGGCAGTGATCGTTCCACGATTACACTGATCCTGTTCGGCGATGGCCTGCATAATTTTGTTGATGGCGTTCTGATTGCCGCTGCTTTCATGACCGATATCCACCTGGGCGTCGTCACCAGCATCGCCGTAGCCACTCATGAGATTCCCCAGGAAGTGGGCGATTTTGCAATTCTGTTGCATAGCGGCCTTAGTCGAATGAAATCGTTTATCATGAACATCCTATCAAGCCTGTCGACGTTGGTGGGTGCCTTGTTAGCCTATTTCAGTCTCAGTGGTTTCGAAAGCACCATTCCCTTTATTCTGGCTATCGCCGCGTCCAGTTTTATTTATATAGCCATGGCAGATTTGTTGCCCGGATTACATAAACGTACTCAGTTATCTGAAACCGTCAAGCAAGTCGTTCTGATCGTGATGGGTGTGGTCACTATTTATGTGGCACATTCCAGCTTGCATTAAACTCATAAGATTTCAGCCGGAGGCAGAAGCATGAACCATTGGTATATGTTGACCGTTATCGGAGCAGACCGACACGGCATTGTCGCGCATCTTACCCAGGCGCTTTTTGATAGTAACTGTCATCTAGGTGAAGCCTCCATGATGCGACTAGGGGGTAATTTTTCTATCATGATGATGGTGCAAACATCGCTCACTACCCATCAGCTTGAGAGCCTTGTTGAACCCGTAGTGGACTCAATGGGGCTGCGCGCGCATGTCGATAAAATTGAAGGCCAATTACACCATCACCTGATTCCTGATGTGCGTATACACGTTAATGGTGCTGATCGCGCCGGTATTGTTTCACAGGTTGTGGGAGCGCTGACTGAAGCGGGCCTGGACATCACCGACCTTGAAACAGATGTGGCAGGAACCGAAGAACAACCCATCTATATCATGATTATTGAAGGGCATGCAGCTGAAGGCATTGAGGGCTTGCGTTCTGCTTTAGCTGTGGTTGCGCAAAATGGTATCGATGCTCACATCGATGAAATAGAGACCATGGTGGGTTAAGAAATATCTAATTAATCCAGAATTAATCAGAGGCCCCTTAATTCAAAACCTGATGTGATAAAAAATGGCAATACTGGATATCATTAAATACCCTGACCCGCGTTTGAAGCAAACGTCTGAAGTTGTGTCTGAAATCGATGATGCTATACGGGCCTTTATTCGGGATTTGGAAGAAACCATGCGTGCTGGTCCCGGTGGTGTTGGTATTGCCGCACCTCAGGTGGGTTGCTTCAAGCAAATAGTCATTGTGGATGTATCTGCACGTAAGAAAACACCTAATAATGGCTGCATGATCCTCATTAATCCGGAGTTAACACATTGGGAAGGATTGGCTGTGGGCCGGGAAGGTTGCATGTCAGTGCCTGATTATACTGGTAATGTGGTGCGAGCTGAGCGTATTAGTGTACAAGCTCTGAATGAACAGGGGGAAAAGCTTGAGTATCATTGTAAGGATTATGAGGCCCGAGCCGTTCAACACGAAATGGATCATTTGAATGGCTTATTGTTCCTGGACCGCCTGGTGAGCCGACGCAATGATTTATTCAAGCGTAAGACTTACCGGTAAATAGTGCTTATTATTGATTGCTTGCAATTGTTATTTCCGTGTTAACAACTGTGAAATTACTAATTTTTTTCTTTGCATGAAAATATTTCTTCTGTACTATCGCTTCTCAGGAATGCACACAGGGCGAAGCCCGTATTTCTCAACAGGATCGGGATTGGATCGTTCTTCAAGATCCTGCTGAAAAATACGCGTTGGACTTTGTGATGCATATATATAAGTTTATTAATAAAAATTGGAGAGAGTTCGTATGAAATATCTATCATTCGTTCCTTATGTATTGATGATGTCTTTGGGTCTGGTCTCAGCCAGTCATGCTGGTAAGGATATTATCGGTTATGCTGTTGATGGTTCAGGTAAGCTGGTTCACGATAACTATGGACAATGTGTTAAGACGGGTTCCTGGGCACCAAAACATGCAATTCCTGCTTGTGGCGGCGCAATTGCAGATAAAGATGGTGATGGTGTAGCGGATGATAAAGATAAATGTCCGGGTACTCCTGCCAATGTGAAGGTAGACGGTAAAGGTTGTCCGTTGGATTCAGACGGTGACGGCGTTGCTGACTACATGGATAAATGTGCTGGCACACCAGCGGGCGCTACTGTAGGTGCTAATGGTTGTCCTGCTGATGCAGATGGCGACGGCATTGCAGATTATCTGGACAAATGTCCTGGTACTCCTGCTGGTGCAGCAGTGAATGCTGATGGTTGTCCTAAAGACACTGACGGTGACGGCATTGCAGATTATCTGGACAAATGCCCAGGCACTGCCAAAGGCGTTAGAGTAGACAACAGTGGTTGTAAACTGCAGGCTCGTATCCAGTTGCGTGGTGTTAACTTCGGTAACAACAGTGCAAAACTGACAGGTGCTTCTTCTGCAGTACTGAACGACATGGCGACTACATTGAATCGTTATCCTGACCAGAAAGTTGAGATTGCGGGTCATACAGATAGCCGTGGTGCACGTAGCTATAACATGAGCTTGTCTCAGAAACGTGCAGCTGCTGTACGGTCTTACCTGATCAGCAAGGGTGTATCTGCTGGAAACCTGACCTCAAAAGGTTACGGTCCTGACAGCCCAATAGCTGATAACAAGACTCGTGCCGGTCGTGCTAGTAACCGACGTGTTGAAATGCGATTGAAATAATCCATCTCACACAGCGAAATAGAAAGGGGGCGTAAGCCCCCTTTTTTATTGCTCATAGGAAACTAAAAGAGATTTCTGGCGCTCCAGAACAGGCATTACTGAGTGAACTTTCGGGTTCGGGTTTTGTACCCGGTGATGATTGAGTCAGCTAATAGAACAATCTGTTAAATCCTTGAGGCCTACTATTAAGTAGCCTCTGGATGCTCGAAACCTGGAAGGTAGTGCCTAATAGTAGGAATAAGCCTGATATTGACAAATATCAGGCTTTTTAGTGAAAGCGTGGCTTGAAAACCTGATTTGCGGCTATATTAATAGGGTAATGAAAAAATTAAGAGTAATGAGGTTGTTCTGATGAGAATGGATAAATTAACCAGTAAATTTCAGCTGGCACTAGCAGACGCGCAGAGTTTGGCCGTTGGCCGTGACCACCAGTTCATTGAGCCGGTTCATTTGATGGTGGCTCTTCTCGATCAGGATGGTGGCAGTATTCGCCATTTACTGACTCAAGCTGATACCAATGTGAATAAATTGCGATCACAGCTGGGTGAGGCTATGGATCGCTTACCTTCGGTTGAAGGTATCGGAGGTGATGTCCATCTCTCCAATGATCTTGGCAGGTTATTAAATTTAACCGACAAGCTGGCTCAAAAGCGTAAAGATAATTATATTTCCAGTGAGTTGTTTGTGCTGGCAGCCCTGGAAGATAAAGGTCCTCTAGGTAACCAGTTACGCGAAGCCGGTGCTAGTAAAGGCGGGCTGGAAAGTGCTATTGAGCAAATGCGTGGTGGTCAGAGCGTCGATGATCCTAATGCTGAGGATCAACGACAGGCACTGGAAAAATACACTATTGATTTAACCGAGCGAGCCGAGCAAGGCAAGCTTGATCCCGTGATTGGTCGTGATGACGAAATACGCCGTACCATTCAGGTATTGCAACGTCGTACCAAAAATAATCCTGTACTGATTGGTGAGCCGGGTGTCGGTAAAACTGCGATTATTGAAGGGCTCGCGCAACGCATTGTCAATGGTGAAATCCCTGAAGGTTTACGTGGCAAGCGTGTTTTATCACTGGATCTTGGTGCCTTGTTAGCAGGAGCCAAGTACCGCGGTGAATTTGAAGAGCGTTTAAAGGCTGTATTGAATGATCTTGCCAAACAGGAAGGCCAGGTTATTCTGTTTATTGATGAAATACACACCATGGTGGGAGCGGGTAAAGCCGAAGGCGCTATGGATGCTGGTAACATGCTGAAGCCGGCACTGGCTCGTGGTGAACTGCATTGTGTGGGTGCAACCACGTTAGATGAATATCGTCAGTATGTTGAAAAAGATGCTGCCCTGGAACGACGTTTCCAGAAGGTGTTGGTGGATGAACCTACTGTTGAAGATACCATTGCGATCCTGCGTGGGCTGAAAGAGAAATACGAGGTTCATCATGGTGTTGATATGACTGACCCGGCTATTGTTGCTGCGGCGACTTTGTCTCATCGTTATATTACTGATCGTAAATTACCCGATAAAGCCATAGATCTGATCGATGAAGCCGGTAGCCGTATTCGGATGGAGATCGATTCCAAACCAGAAGAAATGGATAAGCTTGAACGTCGTCTGATTCAGCTCAAAATTGAACGCGAAGCCGTCAAGAAAGAGTCTGATGATGCTTCTAAAAAGCGTTTGCAAAATCTGGAATCAGAAATAAGCAGTCTCGAACGTGAATTCTCGGATATGGAAGAAATCTGGAACTCAGAGAAGGCAGCACTGCAAGGTGCAACACATATTAAAGAAGAACTCGAGCGAGCCAGGCAAGAAATGGAAACGGCTAAACGTGCGGGCGATCTGGCGCGCATGTCAGAACTTCAGTATGGGCAGATTCCTGATTTGGAAAAATCCCTGGAAATGGCGACTCAAGCGGAGTCACAGGAAATGACGTTACTGCGTAATCGCGTGACCGAAGAAGAAATTGCTGAAGTGGTTTCACGTTCGACAGGTATTCCGGTATCGAAAATGCTGGAAGGTGAGCGTGAGAAATTGTTACAAATGGAATCTGAATTAAGCAAACGTGTAGTCGGACAGGATGAAGCGGTTGTCGCTGTCAGCGACGCCATACGTCGATCACGTGCAGGTTTGCAAGATCCGAACAGACCGAACGGTTCGTTTTTATTCCTCGGGCCAACAGGTGTGGGTAAAACAGAATTAACCAAAACGCTGGCTAATTTTCTGTTTGATACGGAAGAATCTATCGTGCGTTTGGATATGTCGGAGTTTATGGAGAAGCATTCTGTCGCTCGTTTGGTCGGAGCGCCTCCAGGTTACGTGGGCTATGAAGAGGGTGGTTACCTGACTGAAGCAGTACGTCGCCGACCTTATTCTGTCGTACTGCTCGATGAAGTGGAAAAAGCTCACCCGGATGTATTTAATGTGCTTTTGCAGGTGTTGGATGATGGACGTCTGACCGATGGTCAGGGTCGAACCGTTGATTTCAGAAACACAGTTATTATTATGACTTCAAATCTGGGTTCTCAACAAATTCAGGAAATGTCTGGAGAAAGCAATTACGAAGCTATGAAGGCGGCTGTTATGGAAAGCGTGGGTGCTCATTTCCGCCCTGAATTTATTAATCGAATTGACGAGATTGTCGTTTTCCATCCTTTGGGCAGAGAACAGATTCGTGTGATCACTGATATTCAGATCAGTTATTTACGCGAGCGCTTGCTGGATCGTGAAATGCAGCTTGAATTAAGCGAAGCGGCACTTGATCGGCTCGGTGAATCTGGTTTTGATCCGGTTTACGGAGCGCGTCCATTGAAGCGTGCTATTCAGCAGCAGTTGGAAAACTCATTAGCACAGGAAATTCTGGCAGGACATTACATGCCAGGTGATTTGATCAAGGTTGATGTGCAGGGAGATAAGCTGGTGTTCACTAAAGGACGTTCTGTTGCATCTGTCGCATAAGCACTTTGCTCTGTCAGTATCGTACCCAGGGAAGGGTTACGATGTGAATACCTGTTATTGACGCGGTTTATTTAGCGGCTCGTTAGCAATGGAAATTATGGGTAAGTAGTTTTTACTCGTTTTGTAAGTTACGAACCCTTTCGCGAATTTCTTCAAAGGAATGTCCGGCTTCCTGCCTGGCAGCTGGTGTCAGGAAAGATTCCAGTTTTTTAGCCAACCGGTGTGTATTCTGTTCGGACTGAATAGCCATCACACCATCAGTGGCCAGACGTTGCATCATCAGTTCACGTTCTGTCTTGGCGTTGATATTTTCAGCAATTGGATTCAGTATAAAATTACCAAGCACAAGGCCATAAAGGATAGAAGTTAATGCAACGGCCATGTTTTGCATGATGTAATCTTTATCAGCAAAGCCTGAGAGCATGGCAATCAAGCCAATAACACTGCCTGCAACACCAAAAGCAGGGGCCAGTCTGGCTGCATGGCGAAATAAACGTTCATGGTGATAGCGACGTTCACGGAAATAATACATTTCGGTATAAAGTATGTCGCGTAACTCATCGGCGCTATAGCCATCAACCAGCATTTCCAGTGCACGTTTCAGGAAGCTTACCGTCGTTTCTTCTTCAGCATCTTCCAATGCCAGGATACCTTTTCTGCGTGAACGCACAGATAAATCCATTAAGGTATCAACGATGTCTTCAGTAGTAGGCGGATTGACCATGTAGGTGTTTTGCGCGACGCGTAAAGAAGCGAGTATGTCACTGGAAGGGTAGCTAATGAACATGGCGCCCAGTGTCCCACAGATGACGACGAGTAAGCCCAGAGGATTAAAAAATAATCCTGCATTGTCACTGATGTAAAAAACAGTGATCAGTAGGCTGAAAAACAAGGCTATTGCTAACCAGTTGTAACGTGTCATCATAATCGATCCTCCAGTGGTCGATAATATTTTTGGGTGATGATAATTTCAACACGACGGTTTAATGCACGTGACTCCGCCGTCAGGTTGGCAGCCACCGGGTCGTATTGCGCGCGCCCCATAATAGTCAATTTGTGAGCTTCGATTTCTTCTGTTTGAATCAGAAAACGAGCGACTGCACTTGCACGTCTCAGGGATAGGTCCCATTTATCCTCGTAACGGGTAGTATCAATGTTGGCATCGTCAGTATGACCGACAACATTGATTTGATAAGGTGTCTCACTTAAAGGTTGGATGAGTTGGTTGAGTGACAGTTTGCCAGCTTCGCTGAGTGTAGACTGCCCGTGCTCAAAAAGTAAACTGCCAGCCAGATTGATCTTAATTGAATTATTATTGGTCAGTGTGGCCATGATTTGTCGTGAGTTCTTTTCAGTAATAGATTCGCGTATTTTAGTCAGTGTAATCAGGTTCGCTTGAGGCTGACTAATTTCGGGTTCTTGACTATGAACTGTCTGTGAAGAAGTTGCCTTTTCTGTGATAGAAGAGGCGACCGTTTTAGTTTTTATTTCAGGTATTTTTTTTACCAGTGCAGGTACCGGTGGGTTATCGGTAGATATGTTTTTCGGCGTGAATGTTTTATCTCCGAGAACGTGTTCGAGTTGGGATGATGCTTCCATTGATTCATCGCTGGGTTGTAAACCGATAAGCATAAAAAGTATGGCGAACAACACCATCATCAAGCTCGACCAAGGGATTGACCACAGGGTATCTTGTCCCCTGTCGTCAATCATAGCGGGTCGAGGGCTCATTAATATATCCCGATCATTATAGTAGGCAGAGCTAGATAGCTGGGGTGATGACTGGTTAGTATTGAGGTCAGTGACAGGTGTTTCAGTCACTTCAGGCTCATCAGTGACTTCTAAATCACCATTGATTTCCTTTTCTGCCATGCTGGCCTCTCAGATGTGATGGGGTTAAATACGCTATAAAATGTACTTAACTAAAGTTAAAACAAACTATTCAGCCTTCTCTGGATTCGATAATGCGGCAATCTTTAGTATTAGTAAGCCGTAATATAAAGATGGTTTCGAGTCACTCAATGACGAATTATTGTATTTTTTGCTTAAGTCAGTGCTTTTTATCCTGGGTATATTAATATTCGTCCATAAGTATTGATACTTTAGAGGTTGTATTGATTGGGTTGTTTTAATTGCCTAACCAATAAAGCGTATTTTCTTGATGTGTGATGATTAAAAGCGCGCTAATACGCTGCCATAAGGTGTTCCAGTTCAGTGTGCATGCGTTTGACACATGCCTTGCCTTCGTCAATGGCGATAGTGCCCTTATCGAACTCCATCAGGCTGATATCAGAAAGTTTTGGTGAAAGCAGGATATCGGGAGGGTCTCCTGCCATACGACTGCGGGTAATGCGATCTTGCATAATATTGATGGATCCTGCAATAACATCGAAAAACCCTGGGGTGTGTTGGTTATCACCAAATAAGTGTGATATTAGTTTATTTTTTTTCTGAAACAGGGTTTTTTCCATTTGCCCTGAAATTCTGTCCCATAACGATGAATCGTTTTCTTCATTGGGATGTTCCGGCTCAGTGATGATCGGCGAATGGTTTTTTTTACGGTTATGTTTACCGACAATATCACCATTCAAGCTCACGGCAATAACGATGTCAGCTCCCATTGCGCGGCATAATGAAATAGGGACAGGGTCTACAATGCCACCATCAACCAGCCAGCGGTTATTATGCTTGAAGGGAGTAAGTAGGCCGGGTAGTGCAGCGGATGCACGTACGGCATCAAGTAGATTGCCTTCTTGCAGCCATATTTCGCGACCACTATCGAGATCGGTGGCAACGGCTGCGAAACGCCGTGGTAGTGATTTTATTTCTGTTTCTTTAATGTGTTGGCTGAAAAACTTCTGTAGCTTGTCACCCGGAATGAATCCTCCTCCTAGTATTGAAACATCCAGGTAGCTGATAGCATCTTTCCAGTTGAAAGCTTTTGCCAGGTTTTCCATTTCATCTAGTAGGTCGCTGGCATAGGCGGCACCCACCAGGGCGCCGATTGAACTACCTGAAACAATCTGGGGCTCAATGCCAAGTTCGGCCAATCCTCTGAGTATGCCAATATGCGCCCAGCCCCGCGCTGATCCGCTACCGAGTGCAATCCCTATGCGTGCATTATCGATGTTTTTAACCATGCAATTTGACCCTGCTTGTTTTTGAGTGATGCGTGTATAAAGTTTAGCGCTTTCCGGAAGAAGAACTGGTTGATAATAGTTTATCTAACAGGCGGTAGGGAAGGATGCGCCTAAGAAAGCCAATGATGTAGGTTGGAGTCGTGACGTAATATCGAATCTTGGGTTTTCGGCTTTCCAGGCAATGTATCACACGTTTCAACACGGCTTCGGGTGGTAAGGTGGATTTCATCACCGGGCCCTTGGTTTCGAGGCGGCTGAGTACGTTCTCGTAAGCCTGACGATGCACGCTGTTTTTAATAGGGATATATTGATTCATTGCCTTAAGTGAGTTCTGTCGAATATGACTGACAATGGGGCCGGGTTCTATCAGGCAAACATGAATGGGTGTGTCTACCAGCTCAAGTCGTAACGTGCTAAATAGTCCTTCAATCGCAAATTTAGAAGCGACGTAAGCCCCCCGGTACTGGAATGGGATCATGCCGAGGATGGAACTGTTTTGTATGATACGGCCATATCCCTGTTTGCGCATAACGGGTATTAGCCGATTAGTAAGTTCCAGCCAGCCAAATAAGTTGGTTTCAAATTGTGCACGAATGGCGTCACGGGATAAATCTTCTACGGCACCTGCCAGCGCGAAACCACCATTATTAAATAACCCATATAGGTTACCATCAGTGCGTTTGAGTATTTCATCCACCGCAAAGTGAATTGAGGAAGAATCATCAAGATCTAATTGCAGGCTTTCATATCCTGCCAGAGATAGGCTATCAACATCTTTTTGTTTTCTTGCGGTAGCAAAAACGCGATACCCTCTTTGTTGCAGACCCTTGGCCACAGCTAAACCTATGCCGGATGAACAACCTGTAATCAGGATAGCTTTGTCTGATGTGTTTGAAGCCATTAATAATTGTTCATATCAGGCTAGCTTAACTCGTATTAAAAAGTAATATTTAGCGAGCAGTGCTACGCCCTCGAGCTTGATTGACTTGCAAGGATTTACCTTCAAGTTCTTTTCCGTTTAATGCATGAATAGCTTGAATGGCGGGCTCATCGTCCATTTCGATGAATCCATATCCCATTGGTTTGCCCGTTTCAGCATCATGAATCAATTTGATGGAGTGAATGTCGCCATAGGGGGTGAACAAAGTTTTCACAGCTTCTTCGCTAACGGTTTCGGAGAGGTTGGCGACATAAATTGTTTTACTCATACTTTAATCTCGAAATTGAATAGATGAATGGGTTTAATCATACACCTGAAATTCTATCTTTCAAATTACCTGAATAAAATATTGCCTACCAATAGCGCTATTGTGGGCACGTAAATACTGATTACAGTTGTTGATATCAGGCTAATGGTCGAGTTTTTCTATAGAAATCAGTATTTCTGTCGATATCCTGCATAGGGAATAAGACTGATGGAGTAGAGCAATTTCAAGGGTAATAAGAGTTTTTATCGCATGAAGAGCCATTATGATTACCAGGTAGTACATAATATTGAGGACTTAAAAGAGTCGCTAGCCAATCTTGTTCCTCAGCCAGACCGACACCTGGGTGAATTCCTCATTGAAGACGGCATTATTACCGAGAAACAGTTGATCGATGTGCTGAAGCTGAAAAGCGAAAGGCCTCACGTTCGTCTCGGTAAATTAATGGTTCAAATGGGTATCGTTTCACCTACGCAAGTCAGTATTGCTTTGGGTAAAAAATTTGGCATTCCATTTGTACAGCTTCATGAGTTTGAAATCAGCAGCGATGTGCTGCAAATGGTCCCGACTGATCTTGCCCTGCAATACAGTGCATTACCCCTCGCTGAGGTGGATGGCATTCTGATCCTGGCTATGGAGGATCCTATGGATTGGGAAGCGCGCGATGTCATTCGGTTTCACGCCAATAAAATGGTTGATGCAGTTATCGCATCATCACAAGACATCAGTGTGACTTTGAGTGAATACTACAGTCATCAAGATGATGTGGATTTACTGGATGAAGTAGAACTGGACCTTATTCCAAAGCACGATGCTGAAATCGACAGGGAAGAACTGGCTCATTTAATAGAGCAAAAACCCATCGTTCGCATTATTAACTCACTCTTGCAGCAAGCGGTTATGCGCGAGGCTTCTGATATCAATATTCGCCCGGAAAAAGACAGGGTAACTGTTTTCTTTCGCATTGATGGCAAGTTGCAGTTTGTGCGTAGTTTGAATCGCATCATGATGTTGCCTTTAGTTTCTCGGATAAAAGTCATAGGACAAATGGATATTGCCGAACATAATTTACCCCAGGATGGGCATGCGCGGTTGAAGCGTGGTGAAAATGAAGTGGATTTGCGGCTTTCGATTATTCCAACAGTGACCGGTGAGAGTGTCGTTATTCGGATACTTGATACAGAAGTAGGACTGAAACCCCTGGGGTCTATTGGGTTTGATGAACGCGAGTTGCGCTTGTTACGGGATTTAGTGAGCCGATCGTTTGGTATCTTTCTGGTGACGGGGCCGACCGGTTCTGGAAAGTCTACGACTTTGTATTCGGTGCTGAACGAACTGAAAAAGAAAGGCCCGCATATCATTACCGTTGAAGACCCTGTGGAATACCACATGGATGGGATCGAGCAAATTCAAGTGCTTAATGTGCGAGGTTATACCTTTGCCGAAGCCTTGAGGCATATACTACGTCATGACCCTGATATCATCATGGTGGGTGAGATACGCGATGTTGAAACAGCGCGCATCGCTAATAAAGCCGCTTTAACCGGCCATACAGTGCTGAGTACCCTGCATACCAATGATGCGGCCAGTTCTATCACACGCCTGCTGGATATGGGTATAGAGCCTTACCTGCTGAGTGCTACGTTGCTGGGTGGCATGGCACAGCGCTTGATTAGATTGAATTGTACGCATTGTAGTCAACCCGTGCCGGCGCCAGCGGATATACTCGAAGAAATGCATTTATCCAGTGATGAAGTTTTTTACCAGGGAGAAGGTTGTCCTTCCTGTAACAACACTGGCTATCATGGCAGGTTGGCAGTCTGTGAGTTGTTGCCGGTGACCAATGCGATTCGTCGATTGATTTCGGCTGGAGCGGATACCCAGGAAATCAAGCAAGCGGCTATCAAAGACGGCATGGTGACCTTGACTGAACATGCCCTGGAGTTGGCCAGGGAAGGTAGAACCTCTTTGGAAGAGGTTTATTCGATACGTCTGGAGTAAGTATTCTTCTGATATCTAATTCGGTTTAGTGCCTAACTGCGTCTGTGGTATCTAAATAGCCTGCAGTTGAGTTCCATCACCTCGTTCTTTTTGTTCCTTTTGCTGTAGTTGCCACAGGTGCTTATAAGCGCCATCTTTCGTCAGGAGTTGAGCATGTGCACCTTGTTCAACAATCTGGCCGTTGTCCATTACCAGGATTTGGTCAGCATCAACGATGGTGGATAAACGATGCGCAATGACCAACGTGGTGTGATTGTGCGCAAGCTCACCAAGAGCTTGCAAGATGTTGCCTTCGGAACGAGAATCCAGTGATGAGGTAGCTTCATCAAAAATCAGGATCTTCGGGTTTTTCAAAACAGCACGAGCAATGGCGACACGTTGTTTCTCTCCACCCGAAAGTTTTAATCCGCGCTCGCCAACGATAGTTTCATAAGCTTCAGGTAAAGATTGTATGAACGTGTCGATATTGGCGAGTTGCGCAGCTTTGATCACTTGCTCGCGGCTGGCTGATGTATTGGCGTAGGATATGTTGTGATAAATACTATCGTTAAACAGGACGGTGTCCTGGGGGACAATACCAATAGCGGCACGTAGACTTTCCTGACTGACATCCCTTATGTCCTGGCCGTTAATTAAAATACGTCCCTGGTTTACATCGTAAAAGCGGAATAGCAATCGAGCCAATGTTGATTTTCCTGCGCCACTGGCACCAACAATCGCTACTTTTTGTCCAGGCTCAATGTTGAAGCTTACATCCTTCAAAATGGGGCGACTGTCGTCATAGCTGAATGATACCTGTTCGAAACTGACGCGGGCATCGCCGGCATTCATCGGGTAAGCATCAGGTTTATCTGTTATTTCAGGATGCTCATTCAATAGTTCGAACATTCTTTCCATATCAGACAATGCATGTTTCAGCTGGCTGTAGACAACGCCCAGGAAATTTAATGGGATAAACATCTGGATCATGAATGCATTGACGAGAACCAAATCACCCAATGACATGGTTTTAGCAACAACGGCGTTGGCAGCCATGACCATAATGATTGTTACACCAATGGCTATAATGCTTCCTTGTCCGATGTTCAGTGCTGACAAAGAAGTTTGGCTTTTAACAGCAGCATTTTCCCATTTTTGTAATGTCGCATTGTAACGGTTGAGTTCGTAGTTCTCATTGCCGAAATACTTAACGGTTTCATAATTCAGCAGGCTGTCGATTGCCTGGTTATTGGCTTGAGAATCCATCTGGTTCATGGTGACGCGGTATTTCATTCGCCATTCGGTAATGACCATGGTCACAGCAATGTAGATCGCGACCGTTCCGAAAGTGATGACAGCGAACCAGGGGCTGTAATTGCTCAACAGGATGATGGCTATCAAACCCACTTCAACCAGAATGGGGATGATACTAAAGACCATGTAATTCAATAAGGAGCTGACGCTACGTGTGCCACGCTCCAGGTCACGAGTGATGGCGCCGGTTTTTCGTTCCAGGTGAAATCGTAGTGAAAGCTGATGCAGGTGGGCGACAACCTTGTGCGACATTTGTCGCATCGCACCATGGCGTACGCGTGCAAACAATGAGTCTCTGAGCTCGTTGAATACTGAACCGGAAAGACGCAAAAGCCCGTAGATGACCAGGAACAAAATCGGTAATACCAGCTCGCTATTTTTTGAGGCATCCAGGGAGTCGACAATTTCTTTTAGCGCAAGGGGTACAGAAACAACCGCAACTTTGGATAGAATCAATGCGCCTAACGCCAGGATGACTCGACCTCGATAAGTCCATAAGTAAGGCAAAAGACTTTTCAGGGTGTTTAAATCTTTACGGTTACCGCTCGGTTGGTTGGTGTGGTGATGGTAACCTGCAGACATGATATTTCCGAATAATGGTTAGCTGATGTTTAGGTCAGGGGTTTAAGAATACAAAAGGCAATTTTACGTTTGTTTGCCCTGAATAGCACGGCCAAATATGTGGGTCATTCTCTTTAAAGAATCGCTGATCAATTCATGCATTGGCATCTTGTGGCTAAACTATTCCTGGCTTTACATTGGAAATCTTGCGACAAATTTGATTCAGCTCAGTTTAAATCATGCTGCATAAGCTCAAGAACCTTGAAGATAAGCCGTGATAGAGCTTATCTATCTGATAAGCGAAAGCAGGAGACGCTATGAAACCAAGTCAAGATGAACTAAACCAGGCAATACAGGCTGCAGAAAAAATGCGAGCATCTGATGATGACCCTCAGTGCTTATCCAAGTCATTGATATATTTATATAATAGGGTTGAAGTGCTTGAGAAAGTGTTTGCAGCTGCGAATCAATATATGCGTTTTGGGCAGGAAGAGCATGAGCATGCCGTGCTTTTACAAGCGATAGAGGCGGCCCGCCGCAGTGAAGACCAGGCCAGTCAACATAAAGATCACGAACTTGGCCTGTAAGCTATTAATTTAAATGGTATTTATCAGGATTGATTTTATGTAATTTGCTATCATATTTGTTAATGACAGGTTACAATACCATTAGATATTGCTAATATTTTTCCAGAAGGTGCTTTTATGCCTATTTATGAATACAAGTGCTCTGAGTGTGAACATACCTTGGAGAAGTTGCAAAAAATGTCAGATGATCCCGCTGTGGATTGCCCTGAGTGCGGCAAGCCTAGCCTGAAAAAAATGATTTCTGCTGCCGGCTTCAGGCTGAAAGGTGGTGGCTGGTATGAAACCGACTTTAAATCAGGCAGCAAGAAAAATGTCGCTGAATCAAGTAGTTCAGCACCAGCACCCAGTAAAAGTGGTACTTCTTCTGCCAGCTCTGATTAATCCTTCTTGTCTTCTCAAATGGGCACACTAAAAAAATACCTGATTGCCGGCATCCTGGTATGGTTGCCATTGGGCGTGACAGTATTGGTGGTGAAATTATTTATCGATTTGATGGATCGAACGCTATTACTGATCCCCGTTGAATATCGTCCTGAGCAAGTGCTTGGGTTTGCTTTGCCTGGTCTTGGCGTCATTCTGTCGATTGCCATTATATTACTAACGGGTATGGTTGCTGCGAATCTGCTGGGTGGAAAGCTGGTCGCATTCTGGGAGATGATTCTTTCTCGTATCCCATTGGTGCGTTCAGTTTATTCTGCCGTCAAACAACTGACTGAAACCCTGTTTTCTTCATCCGGACAGTCTTTTCGTAAGGTACTTATGATTGAGTATCCCAGAAAGGGGATCTGGACACTGGCTTTTCAAACGGGCACTGAGATGGGAGAGGCTCAGGAAAAGACGGGTGAAGAGGTAGTCAGTGTTTATATGCCCACTACCCCTAACCCAACTTCCGGCTTTTTTCTCATGCTGCCCAAAAAAGACGTAATTGAGCTGGATATGAGTGTGGACGAGGGTTTGAAAATGATCATTTCGATGGGTGTCGTTGTTCCCGGCGTTGAATCGACCCCTGGTGATGAAAAAAAGACCTGATTACCTTGCACAGCCCGTAGCAAGGACGTAACATTTCCCGTTTTCAGTCAGACCGATGGCAGCGGTGCTAGCCAGGGTTTGAATTGCTTATTATTTTGGATGAAATTGCTATGCGTAGCCATTATTGTGGACATTTAAATGAGGACCATCTGGATCAGGAAGTCGAGATTGCCGGGTGGGTTCATCGTCGCCGAGACCACGGCGGGGTTATCTTTATCGACCTGCGTGATCGGGAAGGCCTGGTTCAGGTGGTGTTTGATCCTGATAAGCCCGATATATTCGCTATTGCCGAGCGTGTGCGTAGTGAATATGTACTCCGTATCAAGGGTAAGGTTCGTTCACGTCCAGAAGGCACGACTAATCCTGATCTGCCGACAGGGGCTATTGAAATGCTGGGCCTTGAGCTGGAAATACTCAATACTGCCGAAACACCCCCATTTCAGACAGACATAGAAGATGATGAAGTCTCAGAAGAGTTAAGGCTGCGTTATCGCTACATCGATTTGCGTCGTCCGCGCATGTTACAGCGATTACAAATTCGTTCAAAAATCACCCGCGTTTTGCGCGAGTTTCTTGATGATAACGGTTTCATGGATGTCGAAACACCGATGTTGACCAAAGCCACGCCTGAAGGCGCGCGTGATTATTTGGTGCCTAGTCGTACTCATCAGGGAGAGTTTTTTGCACTGCCGCAGTCGCCACAGATTTTCAAACAATTGTTAATGATGTCTGGTCTCGATCGCTATTACCAGATTGTACGTTGTTTCCGTGATGAAGATTTACGTGCCGATCGTCAGCCTGAGTTCACCCAGCTCGATATAGAGACTTCCTTTCTATCAGAAGAACAGATAATGGAACTGATGGAAAAAATGATGCGTGAAGTGTTTGCCAAGGTACTGGAAATTCCTTTGCATGATCCTTTCCCGCGCATGACCTATACCGAAGCCATGTCGCGTTATGGTTCAGATAAGCCTGATCTACGCATTCCACTGGAATTGGTCGATGTTAACGACGTGATGCAAGGCGTGGAATTCAAAGTGTTTTCAGGGCCTGCCAATGATCCACGTGGACGCGTTGCTGCATTATGTTTACCCAAAGGGTCTGAATTAAGTCGCAAGGAAATCGACGACTATACCAAGTATGTAGGCATCTACGGTGCCCGCGGTCTGGCTTATATCAAGGTTAATGAAGTGGCCAAGGGTCGTGAGGGTATGCAGTCACCCATATTGAAATTCCTGCCTGATGAAGCCATTGCAACCATCATGCAACGAACGGGTGCTGAAGATGGTGATCTGGTTTTCTTCGGTGCAGATTCTGCAAAAGTCGTTAACGAATCACTGGGCGCATTACGCGTCAAGCTGGGTCATGATCGTGGCTTAGTGGAACATGGTTGGCGTCCACTGTGGGTAGTTGATTTCCCTATGTTTGAATACGATGAAAAATCCAAGCGCTGGGCTTCTTTGCATCACCCTTTCACTTCACCGAAGGAAGACCATATCGACTTGCTCGACTCTGACCCGGAAGCCTGTCATTCACGTGCCTACGACATGATACTGAATGGCACCGAGGTGGGTGGTGGTTCCATGCGTATCTATCGCTCCGAAGTTCAGGAAAAAGTATTTCGACAACTGGGTATCGATGATCAGGAAGCGGAAGACAAGTTTGGTTTCTTATTGAAAGCACTGAAGTATGGGTGTCCGCCGCATGGTGGCATCGCTTTTGGTCTGGATCGCCTGGTTATGCTGATGACGGGTGCTTTGTCTATTCGTGATGTTATGGCATTCCCGAAAACACAAACAGCCAGCTGCCCATTGACTGAGGCGCCTTCCGAGGTGAGTCAGGCTCAACTGAAAGAATTGGGTATACGCTTGCGAAAACCAGCGACCGAGAAACCCACCGAATAGTCTGGAACACCATGACTGATTCTGTTCAATATAAACGACCAGAATCAGTCCTGGTTGTGGTGTATACAAAGTCGGGCGAAGTTTTGTTGCTCAATCGCACGCATCCGCAAGGTTTCTGGCAATCGGTGACCGGTAGTCTGGAATGGGATGAGTCACCAGCTCAGGCAGCCAGGCGCGAGCTGCATGAAGAAACAGGCATCCTCTCCGAACATATCCATGATTGTAAACAGCAGTATCGATTTGTTATTCGTCCTGAATGGCGAGATCGTTATGCACCTGAAGTTAGTGAAAATACCGAGCACGTTTTCACGCTTGAATTAGATAGCATGACTGACATCCAGATGAATCCTGAAGAGCATAGTGAATTTTGTTGGTCACCCTTCAAACAAGCGGCTGACCGGGTTTTTTCCTGGACCAACAAGCAAGTGATTCAGGGTTTATTTCAGGGAAGTTCAGATTAATTAAGTTGAGTGATTGAGAGTACTCTTAGGGTATAAACTTTATGTCAGTTAAGCTAATAAAAAGCCCCAGTCATTACGAGCTTTGACCAGGAAGGTCTTATGTCGCGTAGGCCATGGATGGCCGAGAGTGACGATAGCGAAGCAATCTCCTAAAGAGGGTATCTCATTACTTTCGTGCTGGATAAGTTAGTTAATAGATCGCCGCACCGATAAAGCCGGTTCGCGATGACACGCTTAATTGGTCTTAGTGGCGAATGGCACTTACTTAAGGAATAGTTATGTTTAACTTGGTCATTGCGAGCACCCAAGGGGCATAAACTCCGCGCGGCAATCTTTCGCCTTTGTGCTACGTTATAGAAAGATTGCTTCGTACCTCGCAATGACCGTAAAATAGCTTTTTCGCCTTAAGTAAGTGCCATTCGTCTCAGTGGCAGTTTCGTTATATAAAAAACAGGTCATTGCGTACAGCGGCGAGGTAATCTCCTAAATCGCGTATCTCATTACTTTCATGCTGGATAAGTTACTAAACGGATCGCCGCGTCGATAAGGCCGACTCGCGAAGACACTCTTTTGGTGATTCCAATGGTTTTCCCCTGCTATATCAAAAATTGATTATTGCGACTGTAGTCTACATGCCGGGAGAATCACACCAGGACACCACGGCCACTTTCAGCATGGATAAAGGTGCTATTTTAATCGTACTCGTGCAGAATTAAATAATGGAAACTATCGTATTACTCCACGGTATCTGGATGAAACCTGTCGTCATGCAAGGTTTGGCCGTGCGATTACGTAAGGCGGGTTACATAACACGTTGTTTCTCTTATCCCAGCTTGATTAAAACACCCAAACAAAACGCGCAATTGCTTCATCAGTATATTCAATCTGTGCCTGGAGATACGGTGCATTTTGTTGCTCATAGTCTGGGTGGTATTGTGTTGATGCATTATTTCCACCTGTACAAGGATCAGCGTCCTGGCAGAGTGTTATTACTAGGGTCTCCCATTGGCGGCAGTGAGCGAGCCAGGCAATTCGGTCAGTTGCCATTTTTACAGGCGGCCCTGGGCAAGAGTACTGAGCAGGGTTTGTTGGGAGACGTACCAACGTGGGCAGGTGACAGAGATTTGGGGATGATCGCTGGTTCCAGAAGTATGGGCGTGGGGAACTTGTTGGGGCGATCGGCTGATGTCAATGATGGAGCTGTTTTTTTGAGTGAAACTCAAATACCGGAACTGAGTGACCATGTGACTTTGCCGGTCAGTCATGCCGGTATGCTGGTGTCAGCGAAGGTTGCACTGCAAGTGATTCATTTTATTAAAAATGGATACTTCGCACTGTCGTTGTAAATAATGAAAAAACTCACCCAGCCATGTTATTATGACGGTCATATATAGCAATTGAGAACAATATCAGAGGTTATGCATGGCTGGACACAGTAAATGGGCAAATATCAAGCATCGTAAGGCTGCACAGGATGCCAAACGCGGCAAGCTTTTTACCAAGCTGATCAGGGAACTGACCGTGGCCGCGAAAATGGGTGGTGCTGACCCGGAATCAAACCCACGGCTACGTGATGCAACCAGCAAGGCGCTATCCGCTAACATGACTCGTGACACTATTGATCGCGCTATCAAGCGTGGGGCAGGTGCGAACGACAGTGATAACTATGATGAAGTTCGATATGAGGGGTATGGAACTCATGGTGTAGCCATTCTGGTCGATTGCCTGACGGACAATATCAACCGTACCGTTTCTGAAGTACGACATGCATTCACCAAGTTGGGTGGCAACCTGGGTACCGATGGTTCTGTCGCCTACCTGTTCAGCAAAACCGGTATTATCAGCTATCCTGCCGGTTCGGATGAAGATACGATTATGGAACAGGCGCTGGAAGTAGGCGCTGAAGATGTAGTGACCAATGAAGACAGCAGTATTGATGTGATCACTACACCTGAGGCCTTTACAGAAATCAAGGAAGCGTTGATTGCTGCAGACCTAGAACCCCAAAACGCAGAAGTGATGATGAAGCCATCCACCTCGGTCGACCTCGATCTGGAAGGTGCAGAAAAAATAATGCGTCTAATCGATATGCTGGAAGACCTTGATGATGTGCAGAATGTTTATTCCAATGCCGATTTTTCAGATGAGGTTATGGAGCAACTCTGAATGCTATGTAACATACATCAAGTTAAATTTGATCTTGTTGGCGACAAGTTATATTGCTCTCATACTTTAGGCGATGCATGAAGCGTATTCTTGGCATTGATCCCGGTTCAAGAATCACAGGTTTTGGAGTTATTGAGCTTGATGGTCGTCAGCAACAATACATAACCAGTGGATGTATACGCACTCAGGGTGATGTGCTGGCCGAAAAATTGAAAGAAATATTTGAAGGTTTGGTCGAGATTGTCGCCACCCATCAACCAGATGTAATGGCTATTGAACGAGTATTCATGGACCGCAATGCAGATTCCGCACTGAAGTTGGGTCAGGCACGTGGCGCTGCTATTTGTGCCTGTGCAACACAGTCGTTAGTCGTGCACGAGTACAGTCCTCGTGAAATAAAACAGGCCGTAGTTGGCAAGGGCGGCGCTACCAAGGAGCAAGTACAACACATGGTGCGTTCAATGTTATCACTGAATGCCAGCCCACAGGCTGATGCAGCTGATGCACTGGCAACGGCACTTTGTCATGCACAAATGAGTGTGGGTTTGGCAGCCATACCCGGTGTCAGGGCCAAACGTGGAGGACGCGTACGATGATTGGCCGGCTCAGAGGTATACTGGCAGAAAAGCAGGCACCTCAGTTGCTTATAGATATACAGGGTGTTGGTTATGAAGTATCAGCCCCGATGTCCACTTTTTATCTGTTACCTGAACTGGATCATCCTGTCACGCTTTTTACACAAATGATAGTACGTGAGGATAGTCAGACCTTGTACGGCTTTGCAACTGAAAGTGAACGTAGCCTGTTCCGAAGTTTGATACGGGTGAATGGTGTCGGAGCCAAGTTAGCGTTGGCGATACTGTCTGGCGTTTCAACGAAAGATTTTATTCAATGCATTGAACATGAGGATGCCTCAACCCTGGTGCGTTTACCAGGAGTCGGGAAGAAGACCGCTGAACGTTTAATTATAGAGATGAAAGACCGGATCAAAGATCTTGCTTCATCGTCAACTGTAAAAATGCCTGGGATGGCTGTGCCTTCTGAGATAGCTGATAGCGCAGTCGGTGATGCTGTCAGTGCCTTGATAGCGCTGGGATACAAGGCACCTGATGCCAGTCGTATGGTAAGACAAGTAGACAACATGTCAACCTGCTCCAGTGAGGAATTGATTCGCCAGGCCTTGCAATCGGCCGTACAGTAACAGGTAAAGGAAAGCATGATTGAATCAGACAGAATGATATCGGCGAGTGGTAGCGGGGAAGATGAAGTCATCGATCGCGCAATCCGGCCTGATACCCTGGCTGACTATGTGGGGCAGCCACATGTTTGCGAGCAAATGGAAATATTTATCCAGGCCAGCAAGGAACGAGAAGAAGCGCTCGATCATGTATTGATATTTGGTCCCCCTGGCTTGGGCAAGACAACCTTGGCGCATATTGTAGCCCATGAAATGGGTGTTAACCTGCGCCACACATCTGGCCCTGTACTGGAAAGGGCGGGAGATCTGGCAGCGCTGCTGACCAACCTGGAGCCACATGATGTTTTGTTTGTCGATGAAATACACCGACTCAGTCCCGTTGTAGAAGAAGTGCTTTATCCAGCCATGGAAGATTACCAGTTGGATATCATGATAGGCGAGGGCCCCGCAGCCAGATCCATTAAACTGGATTTACCACCATTTACTCTGATAGGGGCTACCACACGTGCCGGCTTATTAACTTCTCCGTTGAGAGATCGTTTTGGTATTGTGCAACGTTTGGAGTTTTATAACGTCAGTGATTTGACGTCGATCGTTCAGCGATCAGCCCGGATACTGGGTTTGAATATGCACGAAGAGGGTGCACATGAAATTGCTCGACGTTCTCGTGGAACACCGCGTATTGCAAACCGGTTACTCAGGCGGGTCAGGGATTATACCCAGGTTAAAAGTTCAGGTAATATAACGAAAGAGACGGCAGCAGCAGCTATGCAAATGTTGAAGGTAGACAGCAAAGGCTTTGACCAGATGGATCACAAGTTATTGTCAACCATCATCGAGAAATTCTCTGGCGGCCCTGTCGGGCTGGATAGTCTGGCAGCAGCCATTGGAGAAGAACGTGGCACTATCGAAGATGTACTGGAACCCTACCTGATACAGCAAGGTTTTATTATGCGCACACCGAGAGGTCGTGTGGCTACTCGTAATGCTTATGAGCATTTCGGGATGAAAATGCCCAAAGAAATCATGTCAGAGTTGACGGCAAGTACGAATTTATTTGATGAATCCGGAGAGGTTCCTCAATAGCCAATACAGGTTTTTGGATATTTTGACCAGATTTTGTTGGCTTACTGACATACAAGACAGAAAGTGTCACCCATGGATGTTTTGTTAATTTTTAATCATTATGTTTACGAATTGTTTACAATAATAAATGGAATTTTATATTAATCTAATGGTCGCAATAAATGAGTAAGGAATTTGTTAAACTGTGAAAGAGTTCCTATGGCATATTCGTGTTTACTATGAAGATACAGATTGCGGTGGTGTGGTTTATCATACCCAGTATTTAAAGTTCATGGAGCGAGCGCGGACAGAAATGTTGCGAAGTTTCGGTTTCGA
>Ga0316205_10001438_pt1 | contig 29829 bp, 26 predicted proteins | sample 3monthpyrite_MG_FD_204941 | JGI IMG/M metagenome (GOLD analysis project Ga0316205, IMG submission 204941) | Microbial mat bacterial communities from mineral coupon in-situ incubated in ocean water Damariscotta River, Maine, United States -... | ecosystem: Environmental > Aquatic > Marine >...
CGTTGGGCAGGTTGCGTGCGGTGACAGTGTAAGTGAGGTTGACGCCGGTGCTGATGGTCGCCGGTGCGGCCTTTGTCACTGTCACGTCCGAACGCGGAATGAAGGGGAAGTTGACAGTGGCGCTGTTGTTGCCGGGGTTGGGGTCTGGTGTGATGGTCGGGGTCACGGTCACCGTGTTGCGGCGTGTTCCACCATCGCGCCCGGCGTCGCGGCCGGGGATCACAACAACCGTGACGACAGTGGGGGTTGCCCCGGGCGCGCCGGTCGGCAGAACGTCCACGAGACAGTTCAACCGCGCGCGGTTGCCTCTGCGCTGATCCTGAGTACAGCTCCCAACTCCAGCTATCGAGATACTTTCGAAATCCGCGTTCCCGTTTTGCAGGTTTGTAATGGTGTCTAGAATACGCACGCCCTGCGCCACACTCGGGCCGGCATTGAACACTTCAATTTCAAAAGCATAGGGCTCGCCCGCCGTGGCGGTTGTATTTGCAGAAAGACTGACGGAGCCGTCGTTTGGATCAATGATCGGAACACCAGAGCGTTTGGCCACCGAGATATCAGCGGATTGGCTGAATGGCACGGTGTTGAAGCCCAGGGAAAATGTATCGTTACCGGCATCGTTGTTGGCTGGGTCGGCTTGAGGCCCATTCACCGATGCACTGTTGGTATTGATGCCCAGCGTCTGCGAGGTAATCGTCACGCTTAATTGGCTGGTCTGCCCGCCTGCGGCCAAGGGGCTCCCGGCGGAATAGGTATTGGTACAGATCAGATCAACCGGGCCCGCGAGCGGATAAGCGGCTGTGATGAGTGGCCCGGTCGGATCGGCAGGATCCTGTGTCTGACAGACCCACCCTGACCCGGCACTTGCGGTTGCCGTGACGCCAGCAGGAAGGCTGTCTGTGATAGTAACCGGACCGGCATAGTCCTGACTGCCTAGGTTCTGTGCAGCAAGGCGGAAAGTATAGCCGTCAACGCCCTGAATGGCCGCCACTGCGGGGCCGGTTTTCGTCACAGCCAGATCGACAGTCGCATTCTGCAGGACGATAGGTCCATCGCTTGCTTGGTTGTTGGAGGTGTTCGTTTCGGTCACGCCACTGGGTGTGATCGTCGCGGTGTTCGTCACAAAAGCAGGCTCACTGGCGGTCACCACAATCGCTTCGATGACAATATCGCCATAGTCAAAGACACCGTCGCCGTCAGGATCACCGTCGCCGGTGCCAGAGTTAGTGCAATTGACCGCCTGCCCCGCAAAGAACGGCGAGAGGCCGCAATCATAGCTGCCCGGGGTCACTGAGGTGATCGCATATTGGGACGGCACGACATCCTGGATCAACACTGATGTCGGCGCGTCACCCACATAGGTAGCCCCGATCGTAAAGGTGACAGTCTCACCAACAAAGATAGGCCCGCTGTTTGGGGCGCGTTGTTTGGTGATCGCGACATCGGCGCCTGCGGTCACATCAAGCGCAAACAGGTCAGTATCGTTGAGCGGGTTGGGGTCAACCGGGGAGGCATCATCAACACCGACAGTCGTCGAAATCTCGGACCCGTTGGCCACTGCCACCTGTCCGTTGAATGTGAAGGGGACAAATGCTCCGGCAGGCGTTGTCGGGGCGAGATCTGCCGTAACATTGCAGACATAGTTTTGCTGCGCACCCGACGACTGCAACACGCAGCCGGCGGGCGGCGTGATATTGATCACACCTGCTGGTACCGGAACCGTCAGACGATAGCTGTCGGCCGTATTGGGCCCGACGTTGCGCACCCGCACGGTATAGTCAAAGAAGGACCCGGCAGGGACGGTCGCGGGCACATCCCATTCGACGAACATGTCGACCCCGGCAAGCACGGTAATCTCTTCTTCGAGATCATTGTTGGTCGCGGTGCTCGGGTCTTCGTTCACGCCCAGCGGTATCTCGGCGTCGATATCGACGACTTCGGCCATCGTGGTCTGGAAATCAAGGATCACCTCCTCGAATGTAGCAGGATAAAGGCCCGAACCGGGCGGTGATTCAACCGGAGCGCCCAGCGCAGGGACATCGCAAGTCACTCCTCCGCTGATTGCAACGCAGTTGGTGATATTTCCCTCCTGGCCAACCAGTGCAAGCGGTCCACTAAGCTCGCCGGCCACAGCGACTGTAAGTGTCGTGGCAGGTGAACCGTTTGGCCCCAGATTGGAAACCCGGAATTTCAGCCGCGCAACAGCGCCTGCGGGCAACGCCGTCGAGTCGACCTGCACTTCATTGGGCGGGTCGCCAATGGTGAAGTTATCATCGACATCGACCAGCAGGTCATAGGTTTGAGCCTGCGCTAGCGACGCAGAGACACCCAAGACGAGCACTGCGAGAATGCTTAACAGAAAACCATGGAAAGAAAGAACCGACAGCCAGCGTTTGCAACCTAGGAACTGGGACATAAAACTCACTCTTCTCTTACGCTGGAAGGACCCAAAGGTCACATTGTCAAAGGCGTTTGCCCGAGGCGTCACCCTTGATCAGGTGATTGAAGCGACGTTGTGAAAAATTTGTGTCATCTTTTCAACCATGGAGAGAGAATAAAGTTCGAAAAATGACCCTGATCGCCGGCAGCGGACGGCAGCATGGACTGTCTGAGGAAGTCCGAGAGCTCTCGGAGCAAGCCAATCAACGTTCTGACCCCCGCGAGCGGGATCGTTCAACCGCCTCGCCCGACAACGCACCGCTCAAAGCCACGTCGAAATGAAATTAAAAAGTGAGATGGTGCTGTGAGAGAGGATTGAACTCTCGACCTCACCCTTACCAAGGGTGTGCTCTGCCACTGAGCTACCACAGCATCCGATGATGCGGGGAATTAGACGCAATCGTCCTTTGGTGCAAGCCCTCACTGGACGGTTTTTGCGCGTATTGATAAGAGCACGGTCATGAGCGACAAAGACAGCCAAAACAAAGCAGACAAGACCGCCCAAACCCGCGAAGACCGGTTGAAGGTCGCGCTCAAGGCCAATATGGCCAAGCGCAAGGCGCAGGCACGCGCGCGGGCGACGGGCTCTGAGGCAGAAAAGAAAGAGTAGGCAGGCATGGATTCCATTGTGGTCACGGGTGGCACGCCACTAAAGGGCAAGATCGCGATCGCGGGCGCCAAGAATGCGGCTTTGGCGCTGATGCCCGCGACGCTGCTCTCTGAAGAGCCGCTGACGCTGACCAACGCGCCGCGCCTGTCGGATATCGCGACGATGACGGCCCTGTTGCAATCGCTCGGCGTCGAAGTCACCTCGATGCAGGATGGCAAGGTGCAGGTCCTGTCCAGCCATGCGATGACATCATCCACGGCTGATTACGAGATCGTCCGCAAGATGCGCGCCTCCAACCTTGTGCTGGGACCGTTGCTGGCGCGCCATCACCAGGCGATTGTGTCCCTGCCCGGCGGTTGTGCAATTGGTGCACGTCCGATGGATATTCATGTCGCAGCGCTTGAGGCGATGGGAGCGGAGATTGAACTGAAGGACGGGTATCTGCATGCCAGGGCTCCTGGTGGGTTGAAAGGCGCGAAGGTGCCTTTGCGCTTTGCCTCTGTGGGCGCGACGGAGAATGTATTGATGGCCGCAACCCTCGCCAAGGGAACGACCGTCATTGAAAATGCAGCCCGCGAGCCCGAGATTGTGGACCTCGCCCATTGCCTGCGCCGCATGGGCGCGCAGATTGAGGGCGAAGGGACCAGCACGATCACAATTGAGGGCGTGGATCGTTTGGGTGCCGCTACCCATCCGGTTGTGACCGACCGTATTGAATTGGGCACCTATATGCTCGCGCCTGTCTTTGCGGGTGGCGAGGTAGAATGCCTTGGCGGTCGTCTCGATCTGGTGGGATCATTTGCCGAGAAACTCGACGCGGCAGGTGTTGATGTGACTGAAACGCCAGAGGGGCTGAAAGTCAAACGTCGGTCCGAGCGGGCGAAGGCTGTCGATGTCACCACCGAAGTCTTCCCCGGTTTTCCGACCGATTTGCAGGCGCAAATGATGGCGATGCTTTGCACGGCAACCGGGACGTCGGTTTTGGAGGAAAAGATCTTTGAGAACCGTTTCATGCATGCCCCGGAATTGATCCGCATGGGTGCTGATATCGAGGTGCACGGCGGTGTTGCAACCGTGCGCGGTGTGCCGCGCCTCAAAGGTGCGCAAGTGATGGCGACCGATCTGCGCGCCTCGGTGTCACTGATCCTTGCAGGCTTGGCCGCCGAGGGTGAAACCGTTGTCAGCCGCGTCTATCACCTTGATCGCGGCTATGAGCATGTTGAAGAAAAGCTTGGTGCTGTCGGCGCAAAGATCGCGCGGGTTTCAGCATGACACAGGATGCCACATTCGAGGACGGGCGCGAAGCACCGTTGCGCCTGAAGGCATTGGATGCCGAGGATTTGTCGGTCATGGCCGCCCTTGTGCAGGATGCGGTGTTTCCGGCGGCAGAGATGCAATGGGACCGCAAGGCGCGCCGCTTTGCCATCCTGCTGAACCGGTTTCGCTGGGAAGACGCGCCGCGTGCCGAGGCGCGCAAGCGCAGCTATGAGCGTGTGCGGGCCGTTCTGGCCGTTGAGGACGTGCTCAAGGTGCAAAGCCAGGGCGTCGACAAGTCTGACCCGGACATGGTGTTTTCGCTGCTGGCAATGGCGTTCACCCCCGGCGAAGATGGTGCTGGCCGGTTGGAACTGACCCTTGCCGGCGACGGGGTGATCGCGCTGGAGGTCGAGGCGTTGGAGGTCATCTTGCGCGACGTAACACGGCCTTATGCGGCTCCGTCCAACAAGGCTCCGGCTCACCCGGAATAATTCACCGGCATACACCATTGAAGCACCTTGCCTGCCCCGCTATGTCGTGGCCTTGCAAGGAGTGACGTGATGCCACAGTTTCTATCCACAACCGAGGCCGGTTTCGAGGCCCGTTTTGCCGCCCTTTTGGGTGCCAAGCGCGAGGACAGCCCGGATGTGGATCATGTCGTGGCCAAGATTATTGCCGATGTGCGTGCCCGTGGCGACGCGGCCGTGCTGGAATTGACGGCGAAGTTTGACCGCTTGGAGCTGACACCCGAAACGATGCGCTTTCGCCAAGAGGAGATTGACGCGGATTGCGCCAAGGTCTCGGATGATGACCGCGCGGCGCTGGAAATGGCAGCAGCGCGCGTCCGCACCTATCACGCGCGCCAGATGCCCGAAGATGCGATGTGGACGGATGAAGCGGGGGCGACGCTTGGCTGGCGTTGGACGCCGGTTTCTGCCGCAGGGCTTTATGTGCCCGGCGGGTTGGCGTCCTACCCGTCATCGGTCTTGATGAATGCGATCCCGGCAAAGGTTGCGGGCGTGGGCCGTTTGGCAATTGTGGTGCCGACACCGGATGGCGTGACCAATCCGCTGGTCTTGATGGCCGCCAAGATTGCCGGTGTGGATGAGGTTTACCGCATTGGCGGGGCGCAGGCCATCGCAGCGCTTGCCTATGGGACCGAGACGATTGCGCCGGTTGACAAGATCACCGGCCCCGGAAATGCCTTTGTGGCGGCCGCCAAGCGTCGGGTCTTTGGCAAGGTGGGCATTGATATGATTGCCGGACCGTCAGAGATTTTGGTGATTGCCGACAAGGACAATGACCCCGACTGGATTGCGCTCGATCTGCTGAGTCAGGCCGAGCATGATGAAAGCGCGCAGTCGATCCTGATAACCGATGATGCCGGTTTCGGGCAGGCTGTGGCGCAGGCGGTGCAGGCGCGGCTTGAGACGCTGGAGCGCCGCGCGATTGCCGGGGCCAGCTGGCGGGATTTTGGCGCTGTGATTACCGTGGCGGACTTCGGCGAAGCAGTTAGGTTATCTGACCGCATCGCACCGGAACATCTGGAGATTTGCACCGCTGACGCCGAGGCTCTGGCGGACAAGATCACCCATGCAGGCGCAATCTTCATCGGGGGTTGGACACCCGAGGCGATTGGTGACTACATTGGCGGTCCCAATCACGTTCTGCCGACGGCCCGGTCCGCACGGTTTTCCAGCGGGCTATCGGTCATGGATTTTCTCAAACGCACCACCTTGTCCCGTATGACACCGGACGCGCTGGCGGCCATTGGCCCCTCAGCCGAGCGTCTGGCAATCTCTGAAAGCCTGCAAGCGCACGGCTTGTCCGTGCGCGCCCGTCTGGATCGCTTGAACCGAGGTGAGACATGAGCAAGATCACCCATATCGAAATTGACGACCGCAATTTACCGCCCCCCACGCCTGATATCGATCAGGAGCGCAAAGTGGCGATGTTTGATCTGTTGGAAGACAACAGTTTTGCTCTTCCCGTGCGCGATGGGCGCGACGTGCCGCCGGGGCCCTACAAGTTGGGGCTTTCGATCAAGGAACGCCGTCTGGTATTTGATATCAAACAGGAAAACGATGATCCGGCGGGTGAGTTTCATCTGTCTCTTGGTCCGTTCCGGCAGGTCGTGAAAGACTATTTCCAGATCTGTGAAAGCTATTTTGACGCCGTAAAGACCCTGCCCCCCAGCCAGATCGAAACCATCGACATGGCCCGCCGGGGCATCCACAACGAAGGCGCGCGCGTCTTGCAGGAGCGCCTGGAAGGCAAGGCCGATGTCGACACTGACACTGCGCGCCGCCTGTTTACCCTCATCTGCGTTTTGCACTTCGGGGGCTGAACATGGCGGAGGAGGGTAAAATTCAGGACCTTCCGCAGTCTGTTCTGTTTTGCTGCGACCATAACTCTGTCCGCTCACCCATGGCCGAAGGGATCATGAAAAAGCTTTACGGCACAGAGTGTTACATCCAATCCGTCGGTGTGAAAAATGATCTGGAGATTGACGGTTTCTCAATTGCCGTTTGTGCCGAGATCGGGGTGGAACTGTCGCGCCACCGGTCACGGTCGTTCGACGAGATGGAAGAATGGGGCGACGATCTATCCTCCTTTGATCTGGTGCTTGCGCTATCCCCCGCCAGCCAGCGCCGCGCGCTGGACCTGACACGGTTCTACCATCTCGACGTCGAATACTGGCCCATCCTTGACCCCACGGGTCTGGGCGACAGTCGGGAAGCACGGCTGGCGCTTTATCGACAGGCCCGCGACCAGATCAGGGACCGGTTGATTGCCCGGTGGGGTCCCGGAATTGAAGGGCAGTAGGCGTAAAGAGGCGGGATTCAAGCCAAGCGAATGCAAAGCCGGTAACGCCGCTGCTTTCTTGGCGCTTGTCCGCGAACACCGCACCTCACTTCTTGATCACCACAGCTGTTTTTGCCGGATCGAGAGAGATACTTCGCTCGATCCCACATTCAGATGCCTTGCCAACATCACTGCGTCAAACGATCATCGGTAGAACGGTTCTTCAAACCCGCTCTTGGATCAGACCAAAGGTCTTCGCTTGGGCTAGTTGATCTCCGTGCGCTCTGCGATAAATACGGTCCCGGTCAAATTGTTGAGGGCACCATTTACATTTGCGGTGCCTGACATGGTTCCCGCCGCAAACGCCGGATCGCCATCAGTCCCATAGAAATCGCCACGCAGACTACCAAGAACACCTACCGTTGTCGTATCGCTGGTGAGTGTTCCCATGAAGACTGGAACGAAGGTTGGAAGGTCCTGGTTCGGGTTTCCAACAGACACGTCATCCTCCAGAATGTCGAGTGTCCCGTCATATGCCGTTTCATTCTGATCTCGAAAATTCGTGGCTGATCCGCTGATCCGTTCCGCAGCAAAATCGGCCTCCAACGTCATCATTCCGGCAAGTGTGAGTGTTGGCGATGCTATGAAAGCCATAACGCCCGCGTAATTTGCACCGCCTGTGTCAGGCAGTTCACTGCCGGGCATATCATCTGCGCCGGGCATCGTGTTGAGGGCGTTTGAAATTTCGAAGTATTCCTGCTGTAGTTCTGCATAGCTGAGGGCAGTGGCACCACCACTGCCGCCACATGCAGCGGTGAATATACAGGCAGTCAGTCCTAGACACGGCATAATCTTCATTGAGAAAATCCTTAAAAAAATATACGTCAGGCTATTGCGCCGATTAGTCAAAGTCAAAGGCGCGCCCTCAACAGTCGAGACAACGAACCACGTCATCGTCCTGCCTTGTTCCGTGATCGCTGTGCTGCCTTGCATCAATGAGTGCGACAAGAATGCAGTTGCGGCCCGGCGTGAACTGCTGCCAAGCCGCAAATGGCGTCTTGTCACTGGATTGCAGTCACAGGTGAAGCTTGGAATGAACGTTCACCGCATCACCATCTCATCGCACCCCGCCCATTTCTATTGCGAACCCTGTCGAGCCTGCGAGCTTTCAGCTTCAAAACGGCCCTTAGCGCCGATTAACCCTTGAAAAACCGCGCGTTCAGGCGCATGTAGACGCCGTCTGCAATAAGCAGATAACAGATATAGGAGATCACATGGCCAAGGAAGAACTGCTCGAATTCCCAGGTGTCGTGAAAGAACTTCTGCCAAACGCGACGTTTCGGGTCGAGCTGGAAAACGGCCATGAGATCATCGCGCATACGGCAGGAAAGATGCGCAAAAATCGCATCCGGGTTCTGGCTGGCGACAAGGTGCAGGTTGAAATGACACCTTATGATCTGACCAAAGGTCGGATCAACTACCGCTTCAAATAGGCAACAGCCAGTGATGCCTGTGGGGATCGTATGACCACCCTTCCCCCGAACCCTGATTTGAAACTCGTTCTCGGCTCTGGCTCGCCCCGGCGGCTGGAGCTTTTGGCGCAGCTCGGGCTGACCCCTGATGCGGTGCGTGCGCCCGACATTGTTGAGGACGTGCACAAAGGCGAGTTGCCCCGTGATTACGTCAAGCGGATAGCGGCGGAAAAGGTGGCTGCCATTCACGCGGCCGACGATGAGGTCGTGCTTTGTGCGGATACCACCGTTGCTTTGGGTCGCCGGATCATGGGCAAACCTGCGGATGCAGCCGAAGCGGCGCAGTTTCTGTTTGCGCTGTCGGGTCGCCGCCACAAGGTGATGACAGCGGTGGCGGTCAGACGCGGCGCGCATATCTGGACCAGGGACGTGCAAAGCACCGTCGCCTTCAAACAGCTCTCTGATCTTGAAGTGAGGGCCTACCTTGCCTCAAATGACTGGCGCGGCAAGGCAGGTGGCTATGCCATCCAAGGCCCTGCCGGTGCCTTCATTCCGTGGATCAACGGGTCCTACACCGCGATCGTCGGTCTACCATTGACCGAGACTGCCGGCCTGCTGACGGCAGCGGGTCTTGTGCTGTACGGAGGCACCGCATGAAGGGCCGGACCATCATTCTTGATCACATCGGCGCGGTCGAGGCCGCCGCTTATCTGGTGGACGGCAAGCTTGATGATATCCTGATCGATCATGTTGATGCGCCCCGCCCGGGTGCTATCTTCCGTGCCATCTGTGACCGTCCCATCAAGGGACAGGGCGGGATGATGTTGCGCTTGCCTCAAGGTGACACGGCGTTCCTGCGACAAGGCAAAGGATTGCGCCCGGGCCAGCCGCTCTTGGTGCAGGTGACGGGGATTGCAGAGGACGGCAAGGCGGTTCCCGTGACGGACCGCGTATTGTTCAAGAGCCGCTATGCCATCGTGACGCCCGGCAAGCCTGGGATGAACATTTCACGTCAGATCACGGACGAAGATAGACGGGATGATTTGCTGGCCACGGCACATGAGGTGTTCGATAGTCCCCACGGCCTGATCCTGCGGTCCTCTTGCGAAGGGGCGGATGAGGCCGAGATAGCAGATGATATCCTCGCAATGACAGCACTCGCCGATGCGGTTTTGGCGGATGCCGAAGGAAAAGACGCAGAGGCCCTGACCGAAGGTGACGGCCCCCACGCGGTTGCCTGGCGGGAATGGAAGGGCGCGGCTGAAGTTGTCACCCAAGCGGGATCCTTGGCCCGGATGGGCGTGCTGGACCAACTCGACGGACTTGCTCATGCCAAAGTGGTCTTGGGTGAAGGGTTTATGTACGTTGAACCCACGCGCGCGCTGGTTGCCGTCGATGTCAACACTGGTAACGACACCTCGCCCGCGGCGGCCCTCAAAGCCAACCTTGCCGCGGCCCGCGCCCTGCCCCGCGCCCTGCGCCTGCGCGGGCTTGCCGGGCAGATCACGGTCGACTTTGTGTCCATGTCCAAAGCGCACCGCAAACAGGTGGAGCAATCGCTGCGCGCATCGTTCAAGGCCGACCCGATTGAAACCTCATTGGTCGGCTGGACCCCGATGGGCCTGTTCGAGATGCAGCGCAAACGCGAACGCCCGCCGTTTCCAGCGCACTTGCTGAAAGACATCTGATGGCTTGCCCGATCTGTGGAAAACCGACGCAAGCGGCGTTCCGCCCCTTTTGTTCCAGACGCTGCGCTGACATTGATCTGGCCAAGTGGTTTTCCGGCGGATATGCCCTTCCTGCCAATGATCCAGAAGACGCAGAAGAGCTGGAAATCCAGTTGCAAAAGGCAGAAAGGCAGAAACCGCACTAACGGGTGGTTTTTCAATCAGTTCCCTCTGGACACCCCCACCCCTCGCGTCTAAAACCCCGCTACCCGACGCGGTGGTTTTGCCCCCTCGTCCCGATGCCCGGGTAGCTCAGGGGTAGAGCAGTGGATTGAAAATCCTCGTGTCGGTGGTTCGATTCCGCCCCCGGGCACCACTAAAAACATCCATCTATTTGAAAAAACTCATCAAATTTTGATGAGAGCGTTTCTATTGGGCCATTTGGTGGGCCAGACAGTGCCGGGTACAGCCCGTCGTTGTAATTTCCCGCCGTGCTAAATTGGCCCGTTGCGATTTTGAGCGTCAGGCGGGCTGTGGTAAGATACGCCCAACAATACAGGCGATCATATCACCACATGCAGACCATTTATTTCACGGACATTGTCCGGGCAACCGGCTTGTCGCGCATGACTATCTGGCGGGTTTTCAAAGGCCAAGAGCCACTTTGCGTTCGCGACACGCAGGGGAAGCGGTTTGCAGTGGCAGATGTGATTGCTCGCTTGAGGCAGCGTGTGGGGCACAACCCACAACATGAAACGGCGCTACTGGCGATTGATCGTGAGCGCCGTCAGCAGAACTCCGAGGAAGACAAATGACGAAAGAAACCATCGAAGAATACCGTGTGAAAGACAACATGACGGCAAGCGAGCGTGAACGTCTTCGCGAATGTGAGGTCGCTTTTGAGATCGGCCTTCGCCAGAAGTACGGCAGCCGTCTTAGCGACATCATGGTGACCGACCTGATCAGCCAGTTGTCGCGTGACCCGATGATCTACTCCTACACAGTCACAGGTCAGAAAACGGAAATCGATCCCGCTGATCGGCAAACCTTCGTCCGCATCGCTGTAGAGAAAGTACAGGCATCAGAAATGGCCCGCCGGAATCTTGCGTTCAGCGACAGCATGCTTCGCAAGCAGCTTGAGATCGAATGCGTCCAGCAATGGTCGCCGGAAGATCGCATCAGCTACTTTCGCGATGACTCGTATCAGCGCCGCGTTTCGGAGTATGTCGTCCGGCGCATGGACGATATGGGATGAACGATCCGTCGAAACCGCTGCGTTTGAAACGTGAGGGCATGTCTCTCTATCTGGCGAACGGGTACGGTCCGAGCGCTGCATATTCGTCCGCCGGGTACAGTTTCAAATCCCGCGAACATCTGAGCAAGAACGCGGCGACACTGGCCGCTAACGCGGCGGTCAAGTCGCGAGTTCTGTGGCTGCAGGAGCGGCCTCAGGAAGCCGCCAGCTTGCTTCGGCAGTGGAATGCTCACCGCCAAGAGGCTGAAGCACAGGAACGCGTTCAGTCGCTCGCAAAAGCAGTGACAAGGCGTAAGGAAGCGACTGCCCGACGTGAAACCCCGAAAACCCCAGATTCACCTGTCAGCGCGGCGGACGAGACGTCATTGCTCGACTTGCTCCATTTTTGCCAATCAGAGGCAAAGGCGATCTATGAGCGGGCCAAGTTGGAACGCGCGGACCCGATGATCATCAAAAATGCTCTTAGCTGCCACCGAGACTTCACGGTTTCGCTACAAAAGTATCGTGATGAAGCGAAACAGGTTGCCCACAGCCCCGCGTCAGCGGGCGAACCGTTCACTTTGCAGAATCTCTATGCCAATATTTGTGAGGTGCTCGCCGAACCGGCGCCCGCTCACCGCATTGCAGGCGATCCGGTCTTTGCGACGGTCGAAGAAACAGAGGCATCGCACGACGAAACTGAACTTCGGTACAACGTCGCCCAAACACTCAACCAGTACGATTTGTTGGTCGACGCTTCAAACCGCCCTGACATGCGTGTTCAGCTACAGCTTCTTGAAGTTCTCGCCAAATCGACCCAGCGGTTGATCGCATTGCAAGCCCAGCGCCGTGAACACGACAAGGGTCGGGTTTTGGTCAAAACTACAAGCTTTGAAATCAATCCCAAAGTCGTGCTGCGATTTCTGGAACGCGCGCCACTTCTATAGGTATGATTTGCGCGTGTGGCTTGCTTCCACGCGCAGCGTAGAGCCGCCCGGCGTCCATTCTCTGGCGTTGGGCGTGCTCCGCACCAAAAGAACCCGACGGGCAGTATTGCCCAGCCAACCTACCTTCAGTCCCGGCCAAGAAGGACCACAAACATGGAACCATAGAACATGATCGAACTTTCTGAAGCTCAAGCCGCAACGATTATCACGGGAGTGCACACCAGTTTGGCACTCCCGCTGACGCGGAGCGCCGACACCGGACAAATGCGTCTTCAAGCGTATGCTGAAATCATTTCCGACCCAATGAACGCTGTCGATACATTGGCTCTGGGAGAAGCTATCGACGCGGCAACTATGCTCGAAAGCGAAAATGACATGGTCATTGAACCATCAGCGCTGATCGAAATGCACGGAAATCGCATGGCAAGTCGCGCGTTGATGTATGCGGGCGTCAGCCCGGAGCGGAGCGGTGCGAGGACGGAATGGCGTGTAGGGAACCCCGGTCCCGGTGGTCGTGTGCTGACGCTTCCAGCTACAATGCTCCAAGACTGGCTTAGCGAGTTTTAATCTGACCATCGTTGATCCTGCGTGAGGACTGCGGTGGCGATGGAGTGCGCTCAGGCGGAATGAATCCTAGAAGACAGCCGCTTTCCCAATCCGATTTTGTCGGTTTTCCTCCACTTAGCAGGCAGCGTAAGCGACTGTATTTCCACAAAAAGGCACATATGTGCGACAATTCGGCAACATTGTTTTCTGTCTGAGTAAATAAATACTACGTCGGGTGATTGGCCTGCCGCTGCCCTGAAATGTGCCTTTTTATTTGGCGTTTTCACCATGGGTTTGAAAACGGGGCATATGTTTTGGCACATACACCGAAAATGGCACATTCAATGCGGCAGGAATCCCAGCATGTGCCTTTTTATCAAGATTTTCAGTGACTTGACGGATAATCAGCCCCCCGGTTACGAAATGGATGTTCGCATCTGTGGGCAAAACACAAATCGTCAACTGAACTAACGTCCGGCCAATGCGGTTGGCTCCAAGAACACGGAATTTCCGTGAATGGCGGAGCTTTGCCTTGCTGGACGTGCGGTTCAAACCTCAAAATGGAGAACTAAGAAATGACTGACGAAATCAGCCAAGGAAACATCCAAGATCAAGATATGGTCGATCAGCAGATTCAGGAATGGAATAACGCTACCGTCATTGGGGACCTCAGCCAGCCTGAACCCCAAGCGGTTCTTTCATCGGAGATCGCGTTGCTGACTGGCGCTGGAATGTACACGCCCGGCAAGAAGTGGGTATTAACCCACGGAACCATCGAAGACCTGATCGAGAAAATTCTGTCCCATCACCAAGAATCTGAGAACAAAAACGGTCTGGCAGCAATCTACGCAGTGGGTCCAAACACAACCAAAATGACGTCGAATGGTGTTGTCACGCAATTCGCCAGCAAGCTCAAAGCCACAATCCAGTATGTGACGGCCTTCGTCGGCGACGTGGACGGCACCGACACAATCGAGCGCTTCAAAGCACGTGTGCAGGAGTTGGGATACTTCTGCGTGATCTACACAACTTATAGTCACTCAAAAAAGAAAACAGAGGAAGGTGACTATTTCCGCTTCATCATCTTCCTGTCCCAGCCGTACATGTTTCCCGCCGACAAGGGCCAGCGCAAAGAGGCATTCGCTGACTGGGAGGCCCGCTACGCAGGCATGTGCGAACTTCTCGGTGTCGTCGATTTGGACGCAGCCAGTCTGCGCCCGAACCAAATGATGTTCACGCCACGTCACGCACGCGATGATGACGGTTTCAAGTCCTACGTCATCGCCGGGCGTGCTTTGACAATCAACGAGATGCCGATTGGTGACGCTTCTAAATACAAAAAATCGGCCCCGTCAGGGGCAGATCGGGTCGTTTCGAGCGACGTTGAGGTTAGCGGGCACATTCTGTCCGACAACTTCAATGCCAATGAATGGCATTCGGATGTTGGGGGGCAAATTCAAATCGAAAGCGTGTTGGAGGCTATGGGATGGCCGGTACTGGGCGCCGCCGGGGAGGGTTTCAACATTCAGTGCTTCAATGAATCCGCGCATTCCGAGCCCGGCGGAACCGGCACTTGGGCATGCGAGGCATCCGATGATGAAAGCGGCTTCGTGATCATGTGCCACCATGCCCACTGCGGCGGCATCTACACATGGAACTTCATCGCACTGCTTGAGCAAAACATTCTCGATGGGGTGATCAGTTTGCCTGACGAATATGAAACCCTCTCAGAGTTGCTGTGTGATCCCTGCTTTTATGCTGACGAAGTGTTCGGTGAGCCCGTGGACATTCATCCCACCGACTATGGCGTCGTTGAAGACGTCGAGATCAAATTCCTTTCCAACGCTGTACAGGTCAAACGTGCATTCAAGGACGTTTCGGAGAACCCACGTGCCGGTGATGCCCATTTCGCATCGCTCTATGCAGGCGTTGAAATGGCAGGCTCAAAAGAAAAAGCGGTCGCGGCGCTCAATGCAATGATGAGTGAATCCGGAAAGCACGATGCGAACAAGCGCAAGGAACTCAGGAAAACAGGCAGCGGGATGTTGAAGGCGGAGAAAGTGGCATTTGCTGCCGCCGAACAGGACGAAGCGGTCGCCGCCATGGATGACGAGAACCTCGCCAATACGTCAATGGACCCCGCCGAGCCGCTTGGGGATGACATGAAGGAGGCGATGGCCACACTTGCCCATCGCTATGCCATCGTAAACATGCAGGGGAAGGTCAAATTCGTCCGCAAGCCTGACTTGAAGCTTCTTGGGCAAAAGACGATGCAATCCATCATCGAAGTCAGTTCTAAGCAGGACTTCCTCGACTTCCACGCAAATCGCTTTTTCCTCAAGAAAAACCCTGTCCCCGGTGGACCTACAAAGGACTATCCGGCGAAGTTGTTCTTCGAAAGTCAGAAACGGTATTCGGGTATCACCTTTGCTCCACCACCGGCGTCAGCCGGACCGAACGACTTCAATATGTACTACGGGCGCACGCTTGCGTCTGAAGAGGGGGAATTCAATGATATTCACGACTTCCTGTACTTCGTTGTCTGCAATGGGCGTGCTTGGGTTTATGACTGGCTCATTTTGTATTTGGCCCACATGGTTCAGCGCCCCGGCGAAAAACCCGGCACAGCACTTATCGCGACTGGCAAAGGAGGGATTGGTAAGGGGACTTTTGGCGAAATCATCAAACGCCTCACCTATCCGCACTTCAAACTGATCGAGAAAGACGCACATTTGTTCGGGCAATTCGCTGGCGAACACCTGTCCAAATGCATCGCTGTCCACTTGACGGAGGCGATGACTGCGACCCCAAAACTGTCACAGGAAACGAAGGCATACGTGACCTCTCCAACCCTTCAAGTCGAGCCGAAGGGAATGAACATGTACGAGGTTGAATCTTTTCTTCGCCTGTACATTGAAGGCAATTTCAAAAACGTAGTGATGATCGAGGGTAACGGTTCAGAACGTAGGTACATGGTTTTCCAGATGTCCGACGAGTACCGGGATGATAAGGCCTACTTCAAAGGTCTGAACGCCCATATTAACGGGGATCAAATGAAGGCATTCCTGCACTATCTTGAAAACTACCAACCTGCGGACCATGGGTTCGAATGGGGGGATGTACGGGTCGCTCCCGAAACGCCTGAACGTAAAATGATGCAATTCCACACCATGCGTGCGTCAGCACGTGGGCTGCTCAGCCTGTTTGAAGCCGGGGAATTGGATACTGGTCACGGGCCGGTCGTTTTCAAGGACGGAGTGAATGTACGTCTGCCAATCTCCGATGTGAAAGAGTTCCTGAAATCCTCAGGGAACAAGTTCAACGCTGACGACGGTGATCCGGTTTCGTTGATGCAGAACATGTTCGGCGAGACGCTGGAAGTCGGTGGTGTCGAATACCCAAGCGCAGTTGCTGGGCAAGGCACTCTCAAACCCAACGATGGGTTGAATGTACGCTGGGTTGAGTTCCCTCCTGCAAACGTGGTGCTTGCGGCGGCGGACGGTCTTTTTCACATGAAAGAAGACTGGGATGCGGGCTTCTTCGTCGATGATCCCTTTTATCAACAGGAACCGATGGTTGCTGTTGGCCAATAATATCTCTGATTGGGTGCTAGGGGGCCTTCTGGCCCCTTTGCTTCCCAGCACCGCAGGAACCCACGGGGCATTAGGAGGCCAAGCTGATGCAAGAGGCTTTGTTAGCTTGGGGGAGTTTAGTCGCAGCTTCCGGGTTCCCCCTAATCCACAAAGGAAATCGTGATGAATTACAGAGGGCACACACTCTAAGGCATGTGTATCTAGCCAATACAGCTATCACCCCCAAAAATCCTTGGGAGTTGGGGGCTCAGCGCCAAAATCCGATAGACTGGGAATATGGAATAAAAGGTGGGCGTCAACCTCGACAACAATCGTTTGGAAATATTGCCATGAAATCGGGCGAAATCTAGCTCTGGGCGACGACAAGCCCCGGTTGTTTGCGCTTTCCAACTGAGTGGCCAAAAACTGCGATATGGTGACGGTTAGCCTAGTGGCAGACAAATCGGATTTATCCGTAAGGGTATAGCCCGGCGAACACTTCAAAAACACGCGCCAGGGGTGTCCGTAAGGGTTGCGAATCATCAACGGACATATCTATAAAGGGACATAACCTTTACGGACACAAGAGGCACCCGCATGACCCAGACGATCCTTTACGCGCGCTGTTCAACGTTAGACCAGACGACCGCACACCAACTCACCCAAGCCGAACAGGCGGGCTTCACCATAGATCAGGTAATCGCTGACGAAGGGGTATCTGGCGTATCGGTTCCATTCGCGAAACGGGATCAGGCCCGCCGTCTCTTTGACATTCTCCGCCCCGGCGATGTCTTGGTGGTCCGATGGGTGGACAGACTCGGTAGAGACTATGACGATGTGTCCGAGACCATACGTGCATTCATGACCCGTGGTGTCGTGATCCGCACTATCATCAATGGCTTCACATTCGACGGATCAACGACAGACCCCATCCAGAAGGCTGTAAGAGACAGTTTGATCGCTTTCATGGCCGCTACAGCACAAGCGCAAGCCGAAGCCACGAAAGCCGCCCAGAGGGCTGGGATCGACCTTGCCAAGACATCGGCTGACGCCGATCAGAAATATCGAGGCAAGAAGCCAAGCTACGACCGCAAGGCCTTTGAACTCGTCCGGACAATGCTGTCACAAGAGGGGAACACAATTAGCGCGATAGCGCGTGACGCGGGATTATCCCGCCAAGCGGTGCTGCGTATCAGGGATACGCCTGAGGCGGCTGAGGGAGCTCTAGCGCGTTGGGGTCTCTAACAAATACTTTGATTGTTCAGCCGGACTCGCCATTCAGCTTGTCATAATGTTTGACTGACTGGCTCTGTGGTTGCAGTTGGCCTGCGTAGCAGGTTTGACCCAATATGTTGTGTCAGATGACTTGCGGGACCCAATAGGCGGTACCCGGTCCCCGTCACCGATTGTGGTAGTGAGCGTCGGGTTGCCCACCACCAAAAATACCATTCTACCGTGTGTTTCACTTGGGAATTATTGGCGCAAAAATTCATGCCAGTTTGCCATGAGCCCCAAGCTAGGCCTGTAGTTCCTCGGCAACGCTTCGAAATTGCTCCAATGCGGCTTCGAGGTTTTCAACTATTTCAGCAGCAATCACATCAGGCTCCGGCAAACTGTCGATATCTTCAAGGCTGTCATCTTTCAGCCAGAAAATGTCCATGTTGAGTTTGTCTCTGGCGACAAGCTCGTCGTAAGTAAATCGACGGAACCGTTCTGTTTCTTTCCGATCACGGAAGCATTTAACAAAGTCGTCAAGATCACTTGCGACGAGTTTCTTTGTTTTGAGCGTCTTATGAACGTTGGTGCGGTAGTCATAGACCCAGAGTTCTTTGGTCTGCACTTCGCGTGACGCGGCCTTCTTGTCGAAGAACAGGACGTTCGCCTTCACACCGGGGCTGTACCAAATACCTGTCGGCAGGCGAAGAAGCGTATGAAAGTTGAAGCCCTCCAACAAGCGTTTGCGAATACCTTCACCAGCCCGCCCCGCTTCAAATAGAACATTGTCAGGCAAAACGACGCCAGCACGTCCATTCACTTCCATGATCGTTAGGATATGCTGCAAGAAATTGAATTGTTTGTTCGACGTCGTGAACTTGAAGTCTTCCCGCTCGTAGTTTTCGCGCTCGGTCGTGACCTGACCGTCTTCGCCGACAACCGTATAACTGGACTTTTTGCCAAAAGGCGGGTTGGTCAGAACAACGTTGAAACGCTTGCCGGGGTCCCCGGCCAAAGCATCGCCTTGGTGAACCGGGCTGCTGTCGTTGCCAACGCCGTGCAGATAAAGGTTCATTGCCGCCAGCCGCACGACTTCATCGACGATGTCGACCCCGTTGAACGTCGCTTCGCGCAACGTTTTCAGCTTTTCGCGGTCTTGGCTCTGCCCCTTCATGTGATCATAGGCTGTCAGGAGAAAACCACCGGTCCCGCAAGCTGGGTCACAAATCGTTTCGCCGATCTTCGGATCGACGCAATCGACAATCGCTTCGATCACGGGGCGCGGCGTAAAATACTGCCCTGCGCCAGATTTTACTTCCGACGCGTTTCTTTCAAGCAGCCCTTCGTAGATTTCGCCCTTCACGTCGACGCCAATTCCAATCCAAGGGCCTTCGTTGTCGATCAGAGACACGACACGGGTCAGCTTCGCCGGGTCGCTCAGTTTGTTCTGGGACTTGCGAAAAATGGTGCCGATTAGTCCGCTGGCTTTGGCGAGTTGTTCAAGCGTGTGGCGATATTGAAGCTCCAACTCATCGCCAGACTTTTCAGCCAGTTGGGTCCAATTCCATTCAGGGGGCACCGACGAAGCCTCGCCCAGTAGGTCGACCCGTTCCTGATCCATTTTCAGAAACAGCAGGAAAGTGATTTGTTCGATGTAATCGCCGTACGAAATGCCCTGATCACGCAATACATGCGCGTAGTTCCAGACTTTCGAGACCAGTTGTTCGTTTGTCATTCGCTTTCCCACCAATCTTCAATCACTTCTTCAAGTTGCCAATCGTTCGCCAACCGCTCCAACAGTTCAACCTGCCGTTTTCTGACACGTTTTGGCTTCCACGATTTGCAGTCACGAACCTCGCTGGTCAACGAAAAGGCGCATGTGTCACCGGGCGCAAAATACGTCGATTTTTTGGTGTCAAAATCAAAATTCCGTGCCGCTGAATTTTTTCGGGAGTTTAGTAGCACCAAATTTCCAAGCCGATGCAACCACGTGCTGTGGTCATCGGGGTCGGAGTACCATTTAGCCCATTCGGATTCCTCTGGAAGGGTTTGAGGGCAAACATGTTCAACGGAAATTGTTGGGTAATCGTAGAATGCTGACGCGTCGGTAGATGCATGCTCCAATCTAAGGAGGATTGGCTTTACGACACGGGTTGATAAGTAGACGGGGCCATTCAAAGCATCAAAAAGGGCAAATGCTTCATGTTGGGTTATGTCCAAGCCTGTGGACCGCTCCTTTCGCACAGTGCGCGGTTTTGGACTTGCGAGCGGCTCTAACGTGTCCAAAACATCTGCATAGCGCGACATGCGTGCATTCACGTCTGCACGAACCATGAAAAGAAAATAGGCCAGTCTTTCGAGCTTAAACACAACTTCTGGAACGTCTTCACGGAGGCCATCGCTGCTTTGGCGCAGGCAAAGTAGCAGCGGAGGCAACCAGTCCTTGTTGTCCAATCGATCCAAAGATCGGATCAGATTTGCAGTTTCTGGGCCAAACTGGTCTCGCAGTTCCTGATCGTTAGAGGACAATGAAAATGCATCGGCATATGGCTCTAGGACCTTGTCGACAAAGCCGACGGGTTCCTTTTTGAAGCTTGGAACCTGATCAGGAAAGCCATTTTCAAGAGCAGAACGCGGCTTGTCACGTTCAAATATCATTCGGATGTGGGTGAAGAGGTCGCTGAATTTGTCGCGCCCAAGTGCGACTTCAATGTCCTCCCAGCGCTGGGAGAGTTGATCCTCTTTCACCTCACCGGCTCGCTCCAAGAGGTCAGCTTTCAGAATATCAGTCGCGGTCAAGTCCATCCCGCGTGCGTTCAAGACAGTAAAAATGCGACGCGCGGCTGTGGCGGTGGGCACCTCGACTACGACCAAATAGCAATTCTGCAATAGGAAACGCAAAAGCTCGCTGCGTTTCTCTTCGCCCATTTCGTCCAGCCTTGCCCGTATGGTCGCAGCGTTTTCGATCATCCGAGCCTTTGCACCCGACTGACCCTCTATTGATGGCAGGTTATTCGTTGCCCCACGCGTTTGAATATGCTTCTCAAAGTACCCCTGATCTTTTTGACGAAGTTGCAGTCGCAGCGTTTCAGGGATGCCTTTGTCTTCGTTGGCTACCTGTTTGATGAATTCCTCACGTCGGCCCTGCCTTTCAACATCCTCAGTAAGGTCACGAATGATGCTAAAAAGAATGGTCAAGGTCGTCAGGCGCTGCTGCCCGTCCACTACCCGTGACTCTGGCACGTCGTGAGTTTTGACCAGAACGATACTGCCGAGAAAATAGAAGCCATCCGACCGGGAATGCGGCCCCATTGCCTCGCTCAAATCGGTCAGTAATTCGTCGACCTGCGTCGTCTCCCAAGCATAGGGGCGCTGATAGGCCGGGATGCTGAATGCGTACTGTTCCGAGAAGACTTCGGCGATCTTTTTGTGGGCTGCTTCGATGCGAAGCTGGGAAACGTCGGGCATTAGAAATCCTGTCGGGTCTATACTTTGGCTTTTTGTTTTCGGGTTTTGGGCAATTTTTTCGGTCGTTCTGCCTGAATGCGGGCAAGGAGTTCGCTGACGGGTTCGTCGTTTGGGTCTTGCGGGACGAGCTTGCCTGCGAAGGCGTCTTTAAGGATGGACTGGCGGAGCGAGGCGGAGCGTTTGAGTTCGGTTTCGCACCAGCTTTCAAGATCAACAATCTTTTGCAACGCATCGTCTACTGCAGCCATGATCTCGATTTGCTCAGGTACCGGCGGCAACTCGACAGCTATGGCCTTCACTTCGCCGCTGTTGATGTTGTGAACTCCGCTCGTCGATCTCGCTTGGCGCTCAATCAGAGCCCGTGTCTGAGGCGCGGCCATCGACATTTGAAGGTAATCTGGGAGAATACGATCTTGATCGACGCGGAGCCTGATCAAGTAGCCAGCGAACGACATTCCTACGGCCTCTTCGCGCACGACCGCCCCTCGTGCCACAAGGTTGGCGCTGCCGTTGGATCGCACAATCAGGATGTCACCTAACTCCAACGCGAGCTTATCAGATTCACTTTCTGTCAGGTCCGTGTACTTGATGTCATCGAGACTGATTTTGCCGCCCACCACATTCGGAATTCGTAAGACGGCGGTGTTTGCGAGTTTGTAGCTACACTTCTTTGCCGTTCCATAGCGAATGTCTTCCAGCAGTGAACCGAGTTCGACCGCTTCCCAACCAGACCTGTCGCTCTTGGTGAGTTGGCCGGTGACGGCGGATTTCAGGACGGACTGGCGATAGCGGGTCAGGAGCTTCTGCACCTCCCGAACCGCTTCCCCGCCCTTGTCGAGTCGGGCGAAGAGGGTGTCGATCTTTTCGACGATCCGCCGCTGTTCGTTGAGTGGCGCTACCGGCACCTTGATCTTTTTTAAGAACGAGAAATGACGCGAATAGCCCTTGTCGGGGAAACGAGCAGCTTTGCATGCGTAGAACGCATATCTTCTGTCCAGAGCCTCGGATGGTTCTAAGATTTTTGTGCCATCCGCTCCGGGGGCAAAATCGTGCCTCAGAAATTTGAAGACTCGAGTGTGATCGCCGAAAACAATGATTGGGTCGTTTACTTCTATGACCAAACTTTCGTCATCTGTGTAACCACCGATGAAAGCTTCGCCTTGGTCCACCACTGGGATTTTCCCGCTGCTCTTGTAGTCGCGTTGTTTGATCTTTTTGCCGCTGGTGGAAATCGAAGTGAACAAGTCTGAGAATACTGGCGCTGCCCATGACTCCGGGACGTTGGGGGAGGCGAAATATTTTTCTTCGACGACTTCACTCATGCCACCAACGCCCCTTGCAGGTCTTCGAGAAGATCATTCAGGCCAGTACCAAAAACCTCACGCGCTTTCAGAATCCCGCCTTTGTCTGCCAAACTCGGTGCGTCCATGAAATCGTGCGGAACAATCTCGGCATTTGCGGCTATGAATCCTGCGATGCTACGCAACCAGCCCATCTGTTCTACGGTGTAGTCGCGCCCAGCGTTTTTCTCACGACCTATCCAGAGGTTGAAGCGCTGTTCGACCTTGGTCGCGAAAGGTTCCAACACCTTGTCATAGCCCAGCGCGAAGCGCACGAGACTGACGAGTTCGGTCAGTTGCTGATCGACCGGCGCACCTTTCACCGTGGCGGCGTTCAGCCGCTTGTAGGCCTGCCAGACATCTGCTGCGAGCAGATGGTGCGGCGGGTCTTTCATCGCCTGTGCCAGTTCCTTGATCGCCGCATAGGTCAGCCGCTGCGAGGCGTAGGACTGGTTATAGATGATCTGAAGCGCGGTCAGTTCGTCCTTGTTCTCGGCGATGAAGGTCTTGAACGAGGCGATCTTTTCTTCGGCGTGCTTGAGGTCAAAATCGGCGTGGATCAGTTCGTCGGTCGTAACTTCGTCAATGACAATGTCGGTCTGCTTCTTGATGTCCTTCAGCAGATTGCGCACAGGCGCGGCGTCAAACGGTTCACAGGCCTGTTCGACCAGCCGTTCGATGACCTCGTTTTCTTGCTCCGGCGTCGGCGCTGGGCCGTGGGTCTGTTCGATGAACTCGATCTGTTTGTCGACATCGATAGCGTCGAGAAGAGTATTGGCTAAATCACGGGGTGTCTTGCCGCCGGTGGCTTCTGCGATCCGCCCCCGGTCCTCTGCAGAGAGCTTGCGATCAAGCGCTGCTAGTCGACCGGCAAGGCTCGACAGCGCGTCTTCGTCGCGGCGGCCTTGGGCGATCTGATCGACAAGTTGATCGAAAGACATCGACTTTTTTCGTTCCAGCGGCTGTGAAGCATTCTTCTTCGTCTCTGACACGCCTACGGCGTCGATCAGAACGAAGCGGGTCTTGGTCTGGGCATCCGGGGTCACAGCCTTCAGGTCCGCATCGGGGATCGTGCGAACCCCGCGCCCCTTCATCTGCTCATAGTACCCTTCGGATTTCACATCGCGCATGAAGATGATGACCTCGACCGGTTTGATGTCTGTGCCGGTGGCGATCATGTCGACAGTGACGGCGATGCGAGGGAAGGGATCGACGCGGAAGGCCTTGATCAGTTCTTTCGGTTTCTCGCCGGTGTTTCGATATGTGATTTTTTTGGCGAAGTCGTTGCCTTCGCCGAACACCTCTCGTGCTGCATGTACTATTTCTTCCGCGTGGTTGTCGTCTTTCGCGAAGATCAGCGTCTTGGGGAGCCATTCACCGGTGCGATCAGGGAAGAGTTCGGTGAACACCCGGTTCTTGTAGGTTTCGAGCACCGTACGGATTTGGTTGGGTGCGACGACTGACCGGTCGAGTTCCTTGGATGTGTATTCGAGGTCCGCATCCAATTCCTGATAGCGAACCGCGCGAGTCTTTTTGTCACGGACCGGCACCTGAAATCCGGCGTCGTCGACTTCGACTTTCCCGCCTTCTTCGGTGACCTTGGTTTTTATGCGATAGACTTCATAGCCGACGTTCACCCCATCCGCGACGGAGCGTTCATAGGGGTACTCGGCAACAAGGTTTTTGTTGAAAAAGCCCAGCGTGTGTTTTGACGGCGTCGCCGTCAGGCCGATGATGGAAGCGTCGAAGTATTCGAGAACTTGCCGCCAGAGCCCGTAGATAGAGCGGTGACATTCGTCGGTGACGATGAAGTCGAAGGTCTCGATAGGGATTTCCGGATTATACTCGACCGGGGAGACTTCACCGTCTTCGGTCTGCCACGTCTCGAAGGCTGACGCCTCTTCATCGTCTGTCTCGATTTCCTGCCCGCGCAGCATAGCATAGAGCCGCTGGATCGTAGTGATCACGACCTTGGCGTCGGGATCGATACGGCGGGTGTGGAGGTGCTGGACGATGTACGTGTCGGTGAACCGGTTCGCAGCGCCGGGCGGCTGGAAATTCTGGAACTCCTTCAGCGTTTGATCGCCAAGGTTGTTGCGGTCGACTAAGAACAGGATGCGCTTCGCCCCTGCGTGTTTGATTAGGCGATACGAGAACGAACACGCCGTGAAGGTCTTGCCTGCACCGGTAGCTAACTGGATCAAAGAGCGAGGGTTGTCGGCAGCAAGGGATTCTTCCAGTCCGTTGATAGCCTCAATCTGGCAGTCTCGGAGCCCGGTTTCATCTAGCGGCGGCATATCGCCCAGCGCAGCCCGCAAGGAGCGCGGAGCTTTCAGCCAGCCGTGAAGCGTTTCGGGTTTGTGGAACGCAAACACGCGCCGGGAACGAGGTTTTGGATCACGCAGATTGCGGAAGAACGTCTCCTGACTGCTACTCTCATAATCGAAGACAAGGAGGTCATCCCATTTCGCAAGATGATCCGGCAGCCCGCCCATGTATTTGTCGGATTGATCTGCGACGCCGCTGAGGGTTACGCCTTCCTTCTTGGCCTCCACAACTCCAGCGGCTTTTCCGTCGACGAACAAGAGATAGTCACACGGACCGGTAGTAAGTTGGAATTCGCGTACGGCAACGCCAGTTGCGGCGTTTCGGTTGAATTCGTCAGGGTTCTGCAGGGCCCAACCAGCCGCTTCAAGGAGCCTGTCGATCTGTTGTCTTGCTATTTGTTCTGGTGTCAACAGGGTCATTTTATGCTCGCAGATAGATCAGTGGTCACACGTCCTCATAAACCCTTTGAAAGCTTGATGATTTGGCAACAATCATTGGGTTCACTCTAACTCGGTTTCAACCGCTGTAACAAGCTTACTCATCGAGTTTGAGCCGCCTTTCAAAGTAGAAACTCACTCGCCCCACAGTTCGGGCGAATGTGGCTAGGCTTTCGGTCAAGAATGCAATGAGTAAGAATTCCAAGGTGGGAAACAGGTAATCTGCAACGAGAGCAAATTTAGCTCTCCATTGCGCTTCGGTCCAGAATTGAAGCGCATTATGGTTTTGGACCCATTCCAAAAAGGACCGGGTATCGAAATTGGGCAGCAAAAGGAGTAGAGCGAGAACAACCGAAGAGATCGCGATCACGTTGAAATACGAGACGTTGTAGAATAGTTCTTTTGAAAGCTTGGTTAGCCTTTTTCTCTTGAGGTCGCTCTCGATTGAGCCATTGTCTTCAATTTCTGGGATGCTTCCAGATAGCAGGAAAAACATCACACTGAAGCTGAAGCCAATCAATATTGACTGAACCGTCAGCAACGCTCCCAGCGCATCTGTGCTCAATGAATTGAAGACAAAGACGTAGGCAGCAGAGACAAGAGCCACAATTAAATAACGCGGCCAGACAGATCGTTGGATGTCCGTGTCAAAGTCGTAGTAAGTCGCATTGTGCTTCCTTACTATGTCCGCAAAATTAGACATCCTCTTTACCGGCAATGATGTCGTGCTTCAGTACATCGTAAATTGCGTCACGTGTTTGGTCGTAATCCGGGTGACCATCATACTTGACCTCAACATCCAGAAAATACCTAGAAGCGAAACTGCTCCCGCCCAAGACATATATCACTCGATCACGTCCATTAACGTTGGCCAGAACGGTGCAGTTCTCAATGTCGTCGTCATTCACGTCAATCTGAGATTTCTTCAACATGTCTGCGATGGCTTTCTGCCGTTTCTCAACAGGACTCTTCATCAAAGGGAATAAGCTTTTCTTGACTTCCGTTTCGAAACCGTCTTCAGCGGTTCTCTTTTTCACGGCAACCATGCTGCCGCTTGAAAAGAGATTGTCGGATGTAATCTTTTTTCCTGTCGTCGACATCGAGACTTTGACCTCCTTTGCGACAGCTTTGTCTAGGTTGATCGAATCTTGCCTAAATGAGCTCGCTTCAATTTGGCTGGGCTTTGTTAGATAGCTCTTAACCGTATGTTTCAGGCTGGTGTAGGAGCCGTAGTTTCCGAGATATTGGCTTGCTACGTAAATCCTGCCACTGTCTGACAGATACAGCATGAAGTGAAATTTACGTTGATTGATACTGTCGGCGGAAATGTCGCCTTTCTCGGAATTCTTGAACGAGTGTCCCCAATATGAGCCTTCAAAGATGCCAAATAGGCAGCGTGGATCCAATCGTTTGACCTTGCTGAAAGGCACTACGCGACCGAATTTGACTGCATTGAATTCGTCCGGATCGTTGAGGTCAGGCAGTTTCTGATTAAGAACCTTGTCACAAATGTCATCAAATTCCTTTTGCGAAAATGGAATGATCTTCGGCTGAGCGCCCTCAACTTTGTGTTCACGTTGCAAGTAGTGGAAACTTGCTGTCACTGCTTCATCTTTACGTTGTCTTGCCAATTTCTTCTTCCATTCAAATCTCTGTAGTGAAAACGTTCATATCGCACTATTCCTCAGCCAGTGGTTGAGTAGCAAGAGCCATCATTCACTTCCCAAAAGATCACCAAGTGTTACGTCGAGCGCCAGCCCCGCTTTGTGGCTTTCCTGAAGTCGCTTGGCGACACGTTCTTCGAACCCGTCAACGAAGTCATCCATTGTCAACCCAGTAACGTGTTCAGCCCACTTGGACATCACCTTCCTACGTTGATCAAGCATGTCACTGCGCCAATAGGCTTTCTCAACCCGCCCCTTGACCATGTGGGCACAACACATCTCGGCAATGTCGCGTTCGCAAATCTGATTGTCTGCGCACCAATCCCGGAAGGAAGAACGGAAACCATGCGCCGTGCTGGCGAGCCCTCGCCCTTTTAGCCACTTGTTCCATGTGTTCTCAGAAATGATCCCCTTTTTGTGCGCAGTTGGAGACGGAAAGACATAGTCGCTGCTTCCGGAATACATGACCTTTGCTTGCTTCAGAATGCCTTGGGCTTGCCACGACAAGGGTACTGTAAATTCGCGAGCGGCCTTCATTCGCTCCTTGGGTATCGTCCAAACACCGTCCGCAATCTCTGACCAACTCGCTTTCGTGACGTTGGAAACTCTGGGCACTGTCAGGATGTAGAATTTGAACCCCAGATGTGTCACAGAATTTCCAAGTGACGAAAATACATCCGGGACATCTTGCCATGGGATTGCAGCGTGGTGCTGTTCTTCGTGGCCACTTGCTCCGAGTGCGATTTTGGCCCGATGGGTCAAGGTGATGTCCACCGCGTTGTCAGTCGCCGAAGCGTACTCAAGAATGTATTTCAACCTTGTCAGCGCCTTCTTGGCTGTGGGGGCCTTGGCTTTCCAAATCGGCTTCAGCACATCGACAATGTCACTAACGCGAAGTTTGTCGGGTGTAATGTGTCCGATCTTGGGAAGAACGTGGAGTTCAAGAGGAGAAAACCAACGCGCCGCATCACCTCCATCCTTCAACGAGTCTCGTTTTGCCTCGAATGCATCCTTTGCGACCATCTCCAAAGTGGGGCGAATGCGCAAAGCGTCACGCTTTCTCTCCTCTCTCTCGACCAATGGGTCCTTGCCCTCCCGCAACTCTGCTCTGCAGTCTGCCGCCATCTGCCTAGCAGCCGCGAGGGTTACGTCTGGGTAAGGCCCGAGGCCCATTCGTTTGCGCCCACGTCCGGCGAGTTTGTAGCGAAATACCCATGAAGCAGAGGTTCTGGACTTCCGAAGGAAGTACAAGTTTCCGCCGTCGGGGTGCTCGCCTTCTGGGCAACTTCGGACAAATGCGTCAGTCAATTTGTGAAGGGCCAATTCAATTCTCGCAAATTTCGTTGGGCCATCTGTTGGGCCACACTCTATCTGCGCAAAATGGCGTGAGGATGTCAATATATAGCAACTCTGTGAGTGCTCTATTCTGGCGTTACTCCTGTAAGGTCATGAAAACGCGCCATAAAACGCGATTTCCTCAGGTGGATGCTGCGTGTTTCGGGCGGCGTAAGAGAGGCATATGATGCCGCCCCCGGGCACCATTTAATTTCATGTAAATAAACGACTTTTATAGTCACGTGGATGCAATTGTATCTATGGTTCATCGCTTTGGGTAGCGGCAGGGTAGCAAAATCTGTCCTGAAGACTAAACACGGGATGACCTAGATGGAAAATGCGAGACAAATGCGCTGTTCTGCGGCTACCTCGTTCAGGACTCTCCCTAACGTTGTTCTGGTGATTTTATGAATTGTGCCATACCCTCGAGTGGAATTCTAAGGCTAGGCAAACAGATTGATAAATTTTCCTGTTTTTAAACAAGTTAAAGTCGAAGGCTATGCGCTCTACCCGGGTAAGAGTGATGGAGAAGGGATCAATGTTGACCTGACCTCAGGACCTTGGGTAATTTTAGGCGTGAATGGTCTTGGAAAAAGCACGCTGCTTTTGATCTTGAAGTACACTCTGATCGGAGCCGTGAGAGCAAGAAAGCCGGGGTTCGCTGGCTCCACTTCAGATATGTTCGCGCTAAACAATCGATTGTTTGCAGTACGAGTAGGTGATGCAGCACAGAGTGCAAATGCAACTCTAACAATCGATTTTGGAAGTACCTCGTGTACCGTAACCCGACGACTTAGCGATCTAAAACTTGTTTCAGCAACGTTCACCGGAACCGATATCCGGAGCGAAACTTCGGATGAAGATGAGTATCGGTCTCAACTTGTTGCCGCAATGAGTGTCGGTCGATTTGACGATGCAGTTAGAATGATCGACTTCATTACGTTCTTTTTGGAAGAGCGTGAGCTTTTGATTTGGAATCTAGAGGCTCAGTACGAGCTATTTCGCGCAGCTTTGTCCCCAGAAGCATCAAAGCTCAGGCAACTGGAGGCCGAGATTATCTCCGCCGACAGTTCTGCGAGAAACTTGAAAGCCAATATCAGCAAGATCGTCAACAGGCGCCGGAAAGAAGAAGACAAACATCAAAGCCTGACTGAGACCCGTGCAAGACTTGCTAGCGCTACTGCGGAGTTTGAAACTGCAGAGGCCCACGAATTGGAGATTAAGCATGAACTGGAGCAGGACGATATCTACAGATCAGACACCCGCATCTCACTAAAACAATCCCAGAGGGAGGCCGAGGAGGTTCTTCAGGAATACGAAGAAATCAAATACCGGGTGCTTCAGCATGCTTTTGCCGGTGCGAGCCTTGAACCGCCCCGGTTTTACCGGAGACCGTTAAGTTCTTCTCAAGCGACTTTATCGAGTATGTTCATGTTTGCATAGAACGCCTCCTCAGCTTCAGTTGGCGTGATGTATCCGATGGGTTCGAGCAG